>WLWF01001576.1_pt1 | contig 18281 bp, 15 predicted proteins | sample 6718331 | NCBI WGS metagenome assembly WLWF01 (sample SAMN12718692, study PRJNA515312) | sponge metagenome | isolation source: marine sponge | host: Mycale hentscheli | place: New Zealand: South Island, Marlborough, Capsize Point | collected 2003-05-01
TACGAGGCACCACTGTCGAGGATGTGGCTCGCGGTTATCTCGGACTGGTTATCAACTCCAGCTTCGCCCGCGTGTGGCCTGACATCACTCCTGACGAACCCACCAGCACCACGGTGAGCCGCTATGTTCCTGCGTCCATCCTCCTATCCGCTCTCGCGCAAAAGATTCGCCTACTGCCGAAATTGATCAGCCGCGGAGGCTAGCAAAACACGCGTCAGGCACCGCGAGTCTTTCTCAAAGGGGTACTCCTGTGTTCCGCACGTTCATCTCCTGATGAAATCGTGGATGCCGACTGGACAAGGTCTATGCGCTGTTTGGCGTTCAACACTAGTCCTGCCTGCACACTCGACGTTGCCTGTGATGCCGTCCAAGCCTGGAGGCCAACGCAATACGCTGGGACAGTGTCCAATGGAAGCGAACTGTGGCAGCAGGCCAAAGAACTGATCCCCGGAGGTTCACTACTTCTATCCAAGCGGTCGGAGATGTATCTGCCGGACGGTTGGCCCGCATACTTCGATCGCACGGAAGGCTGTTCAGTCTGGGACCTTGATGGTCACCGCTTCCTTGACCTCGGATTCATGGGTGTGGGGACGAACATCCTGGGTTACTCCCACCCCGCCGTTGATTCTGCTGTTCGGACCGTGATCGACAAGGGAAACCTCTCAACACTCAACGCGCCAGAAGAGATTTACCTAGCCGAGGAACTCATCTCGCTGCATCCTTGGGCGGACATGGTTCGTTTTGCGCGATCTGGTGGCGAAGCGTGTGCAATCGCAGTGCGCATTGCGCGAGCTGCTTCGGGCCGAGACAAGGTCGCGTTCTGTGGTTACCACGGCTGGCACGACTGGTATCTCGCTGCAAACCTCAGCGAAGATGATTCCTTGAGCGGGCATCTACTTCCTGGCTTGGAGCCCAACGGCGTTCCACGTGCTCTGGCCGGGACTTCGATTCCGTTCCACTACAACGATCTCGGAGGCTTGAGAGCGCTGCTCGAGGCGGATTCAGACATCGGTGTGATCTACATGGAGCCTCAACGCTCGAGTCCACCGGCGCCGGGTTTCCTTGAGGGCGTGCGAGATCTAGCAACCAAGCACGGCGTGGTTCTGATCTTCGACGAATGCACCTCTGGCTTTCGACGGACCCTCGGTGGTCTGCACCTGCATCTCGGAGTGGAGCCGGATATCGCCACTTTTGGAAAGGCACTTGGTAATGGGTACGCCATCACGGCAGTCATTGGACGTGAGTCCGTCATGCAGGCAGCGCAAACCACCTTCATCTCCAGCACCTTTTGGACCGAACGCATCGGTCCCTCTGCGGCTTTGGCGGCTCTCACTGTGATGCGCGAGGAAAACGCTCCTCAGCGCGTTCACGAAATCGGCAGCAACGTGCAGGAGCGGTGGTTAGAGCTAGCGCAGCGCCACCATCTGGACATTTCGCTCGGAGGATTACCCGCTCTGGCGAACTTCACTGTTGCGGAACTGGACCCGGTGGCTGTGCGTACATTCATAACCGGGCGGATGCTCGAGGCGGGTTACCTTGCGGGAGTGGCCTTGTATGCCAGCCTCGCCCACACACCGCCCATCCTTGATGACTACTGCGAGGCCCTTGAGCCAGTCTTCGCTGATTTGGCGAGGATGAACAACGCCGATCTGCACGCTCAGTTACCCGACGGTCTGGCACAAGCAGGATTCCGTCGACTAACCTGAATACGCTGGAAGACCCGGCAGGGCTCGCACAGCGAGAGTTTTTTCGATCCGGTTCCAAAACTCATGGCGCGTGAGTTCAAATGCGCGCAGCTGTGCCCGACGCTGCGCCTGCCTCAGTCGCAAGGGGCTGTCCAACCAAGCCGCAATCACCTTGGCAAGATCATCTGGCCTAGTGAATTCATCAAATTCCTCACCCCGAACAAAGAATTCCGACGTGCGCGAGCGATCGTCAGTCAGGAGCAACGAGCCAACCAAGGCCGCCTCCATGACCCGCCACTTTAATTGCTCGTGATTGCCAGAACTTGACAACGAGAAATTGATTGTCATCTGACTACCAGCTAGTCCAGTCATGTAGCTCAACCAATCTGGTTGGTCTCTCCGACTTGATTCGAAATCCGTTGTCACATCACTGCGGTGTGGATTAATTGCTACGTCAATCCCAGCGGTAGTCAACGCATCCACGAGTTCTACCCGGTACGGATAGAGCGCCCCGATGAACGAAACATCAGTCGTCTTTTCCACAGATGAAATTCCTTCCGCGAGCACTGTTTGCGTCTCATGTGAGACCACCAGAGGAACCGGGCCGACCTCTACTCGATTGGGCACCAGCCGACTGTCCATCGGCACGCAGATGTCCAAACAAACGAAGTTCGGGCTGATGCGGGCCAACCGACGCGCTTTCATCTCAAGAAGTCGGAACCCGCTGTCAAAGGTCACTCCCACGAATACGCCGTCCCATGAGCGGGACATTTCGGCCCAGGTGCAATCCCAAGTCCACCCACCCACATCGCCCGGGTCACGCTCCAAATGGGAGACCAAATGAGTGGCACGAGTGTCTTGGATGAGGTCTTGAAGTACCTTCGACCACCGATTCATTGATGATGACTGAAGATCTAGAACGCTCACCGCGCTTTGACCGAAACGCTCGACCGCAGTCCGATAGACCTCGTAGTAGTAATTCCCCATCGCTGGACCCCACTCATCCGACCACGGTCCCTCCGTCGGAGCTATGACGATGTGGGGTTCTCGCGGAACGACGGGCGCGCTCACCCCACGACGCCGACGTGGACGAGAAGCCGGGAAGAGACGGTTTCTATCGCGGTTGAATACCCGCTCCTCGAGATCAGGAATAACGAGCGAAGCAAGGCGTCCCGTCCGCGCCCTCCAGCGTCCGGTCAATCCAGCCACCGCCAGACGGTGAAACATGTGACATTCGGGTGCGTTGGTTCGTCCAATCCATCGCCCCAATTCGGCGGCCAGAAGGGGCTGAAGATCGGACGTTCGATGAGAGCTGGATCGCTCAGGCAGAAAGCCTTCACACGTTCCACCTCCGCGGTCCACGGCGGAGCGGGTGTCGCGCGGAATGCACTCGCTGGGAGAGCCGGCCACCACAGAGCCAGAATGACAACTGTGACTAGCGCTACCACCCACCAGCGCGTCTGGCGAATCACCGGATCGAGCACCACCAACGCCGCGGCCCCCCACAACAAAACCGGAACCACGAAGTAACGATTATTTGGCTCACCGATAGCAGACGGGATCAGTCCGAACGCCAAACCCACTAAAACCAGCATCCCACTTACAGCGGACCGATCTTGCGATGTCCAGCCGCGCGCAACGAGCACCGTGCCGATGACGGCGAGGACCACAACGATCACCCATCCCGCTCCCCCTAAGGGCTTGAGCGTGAAATTCGTAAAAAACGAATATTCACCCAGCGAGAGACCCGGCCAGTAGGTCAAGAGAGATGTCGGCACCGAATCCGCCCACGAGGACAAGGTGTCTGCAGTCACCGATACCGACCGAGGGGTTTGCGCCGTGAGCGCCGTCCAGGCCTGGGCCAGCAACCCGACGGCTAGGGCTCCGGCAACAAGTCCTGCCCATGTCCGCGGCATCCGGCCCCGCAAGAATTGGACCAAGACGACAGGGAGTAGCACCACGGTCGAAGGAATGGTTAATGCGGAAATCAAAGCGAGGACGACGAGAATCCACCACCATCCACGGGAAGTCTGGCCGAAAACTATGCCCAACGTTGCGACATACAGAAGCAGCATGTAACTGCTTCCCACAGAGTTGATGGCTTCCAATCCGGACATGGGAGCGATGACTGGCAGCAGTGCCAGCGCAGTAGCCACGAAGTTCGAAAGACCAAATTGTCGGGCAAAGGCAAAGGTCAAGAAGGCCGCGATGCCGGCAAGGAGGGCAGCGATCAGATTGGCGGTCAACGCCCACTGCTCAATAGGCATCAATGAAACCGGCCAGGCCAATGTCCGAGGCAAGAACAGCAGATATCCAGCAAAGGGCTGCGTGGTGCAGGTCAGGAAATCAGCCTTGTGGATACACAAAGGGAACAACCCGTCTTCGGCCCACAAAACTTCAGTAATTGCACTTCGATTACCGAGCCACAGTCTCAGCAGCGAAATTCCCGCGGCAATAAGCCCCAGAGCGGCAGCGGCAGGGAGCACCGTCGAACGTTCAGCACTTGACCTGTCGCTTTCGAGTGCCTGAACCACAGGGCTAGACTAAAGGCACAAAGAGTTATAAAAGCCGATGGTGGAGCCGACCAGGCCAAACGCCACCGATCACTCCGCATAGTGAACGGCTCAATGCGCAGCTCCATCTTCGGGGGAATTCGTGCCATCCATTGCAGTCATCGCCACCTGGATTCTCACCACGATCTGGGTACTGATTCTCGGTTTGCCGGCAGCCGCACTAACCTTCCGCAGGTTTGGGGCTTTCACCGCTGCACGTATCGCGTTGTGGTTCGGTTTAGCGGCGGCACTTTTAGTGCTCTTAATCACTAATTTTTTTGTACCGCTACGCAGCACGCCTGCTGTTGTAATGGCACTCTTTGCTGCCGTCGCCGCAGCAGTCATTGCTGTGGCCATCACCATCACGCGTCGAAGCAAGGAAACAGCCGGAGCATTCACCAAACGCGGACCTTTTCCGTTCTGGTCGTTGGTCGTCATCGGTGCGCTGGCACTGAGCTTGATCGCGGTGGCGCATGTGGCTTTCGGGGCCGCCAATCAATGGGACGCCGGGCTCTACCACCTCAATGCAATCCAGTACGCGAGCGAATACCGGGTTATCCCGGGCCTGGCGAACCTGCACGATCGCTTCGGCGTAACGAACAGCCAACACCTGCTTACCGCGCTTCTCACTAACTCCGGCTGGGGTGTGGATGCCTTTCGTCTGCAGGTCGGCTTCTTCGTCTTCTTATTCGCCACCGATCTGACCTTGCGCTTGTTGGACAACAAGAAATCCTCACGTTCCGTGGGCACCATCGTCCTGCTGCTCAGCGCCTTTGGGGCGATTCCCTTCCTGCTGAGCAACCCCGACGAACTGATCACCAGCCCCTCTCCGGACTCCGTGGCGCTGCTGATCACTTTGGTGGGCGCGGCCCATCTCGCCGATGGGCTCACCACTCGGAGGAGCGAACTCGCTGCCACCGGCATGGTTGTGTTGGCCACCGCAGCCAGCATCCGCACCCAGTTGTGGGCCTTAGCCGTAATCGCGGCGGTGGTGGTGTTCGTCTTCTTCCGGCGAGGCAGATCCGGGATCCACCGCCCCAAGGCCCTCACGCTGCTCGCATCCGCCGTCTCCGGAGTCTTACTTCTCACCGGCCAGGTGCGCGATGCGATCCAGTCTGGGTGGCTGTTGTTCCCGTTGGACCTGTTCCCCCTCCCGGTGGACTGGAAAGCCTTCGACCCGGCCGCCTCCCGGCTGTGGATCGTTTCCTGGGCCCGCACCCCGGGCGCGGCCCCGGAAGAGGTCATGGGGAACTGGTCGTGGGTCGGGGGGTGGCTCACCCGATCGGCCGGTGATTGGGGCATCCGCCTCATGCTCGGGCTGCTCGCCCTAGCCGCCACCCTCTGGCTGCTGCGAACAACCCTGCGAAAAGCGCCCCAGAAAGCCCGATCACGCCCCTACGCAGCTCTGTGGCTCCTCATTCCCGTCTCGACAGCAGCTGCCCTGTGGTTACTCTCAGCGCCCGATCCACGGTTCGCCTGGGGTCCAATCGTGCTTCTCGGGGCGATTCCCGCCGCCGTAGCCGCCGCCAGCCGGCTTCCCGGCACCTCAGTGTCCATCGCGGCGGCCGTGGCGGCCCTGGCCCTCACGCCAGCGGCCATCTCAGCTCTCACGGCCATCAACGGCACTACTGGGGAAGGACAGGCGGTGGTGACGTTCCCGCGGGTGCCCTGGACCATTTCCGCGGCTCTCACACCGGTCCCCAGCCCCGATCTGGCGGTCTACACCCTGCCCACAGGTGAGGAGCTGATCACGCCGACTGCCGATGACCGCTGCTGGACGGCATTTCCACTCTGCCGGCCCTACCCGAACGATTCCCTGGTGTTCCGGGGCGATTCCATCCAAGACGGTTTCGCTTCACGGCTGTGGGACCAGTGAGCTGACTCGCGCACTGACCGAACCGGCGATCGCCGCCAAGGCGAACCCCAAAGCAAAGGATCCGGCGGCCAGTCCTGCGATGGTGACCATCACCGTGTTCCACACCACCACCGATTGCACACCCAGCAGTAGTACAGCGGCAAGCCCACTGGCCGCCACAACCCGCCGGCTCGAACCTGGAAGTCGGGATAGCGCCGGGACCGCCAGCAGCAAGAACGTCGCCTTGTAGGCGTACCCGAATCCGGCGATCAGCACACTTGACAGATACATCGCCGAGCCACCGGCAGCCAGCATCGCCATCCACGGCCTTCGAACGCTCACCAGTCGTCCAACCGCGAACCCAGCAATCGCAGCGAACACAGCCAGCGCCAGCAACAGCACATCGCCGAATTGCCAGCCTCCCGCGGCCACATCGGTGCCCAGCATCCGCGCGACCACCGGCACACGGCCGAGCACCACGTAATCCCCATAATCGATCATGTTCGTGTTCGATCCCAAACTGAACAGGAAGTTCTCCCAGGTGAGGACCAGGTAACCCAAGGTGGCAGCGGCGAAACCCACCAACACGCTCCAACCCCGCTGTAGCCGCAGCACCGGCAACAGCATCAGCCCGAGGGCGAACGGGTAGTACTTCCACGTTCCCATTAACCACAAGACCGCCGCGGCGCCACCCCACACCGCGAGGTTGTCCCAGCGGCGCACCAGCAACACCACCAATGCCGCCGCCCACAGCAGTACCGCATCGATGTTCCCGCGCTCCAGTAGCAGCAACCACGGCCCACCCACCGCGGCAATGAGCAACACGATTCGTCCAGGTCCTACCGATTGCCGTGCCAGCCACGCGAGCACCAGCGAGGAGATCATGATCATGCCCACACCGAGGATCTGCACATTCACTTCGGAGAAGACGCGACCAGGGACGTACTGCAACCACACCATGCCCGGTGCGTAGATCGATGCGTCCTGCATGCACCCGTTGTTGTCCTGATAGATATCGAAGCCGTAGCGAGCGCAATCGACGCTTTCCATCACAAGGGACAGATCCCAAAACTGCACGATCCCCTGCGGCACCCGCAGCCCGCGATAGATCAATGTGCCGAGATCAACATTGTTACCGGCCAGCCCCCACCACGGTAAGAAGGAAGCAACGAACGACAGTCCGCCTATGAGCCACGGGAATCCCGAACTCGTGCGGATTTCCACTCGTTTCACGAAGGCAGCAACCACCACTACGAGCACCAGGACCACGGCTGCCGACCATGCCAAAGGCAGGTAACCGGCCGCCGAGGTGTTCTCCTGATCGGTGATGCTGGCAAGGACCAGGATCAGGGCCAACCCACCCGCCAGCAGTACTCCAGCGATCCCAGCAGCGGCAACACGCAACCAGGTACGCACCATCCGGTCGGTCGCCACGGTTCGCGATACTAACCACCGTGAAGCCATCGGTCTCGATTGTCGTGCCCGTCTTCAATGGCATGCCCCATCTGCGTGACCTCACCCAGGCGCTGCAGCAGTTGACCTATCCGAACCTGGAAATCGTCTTTACCGAAGGCGGCGGATCGGATGACGGCTGGGAATACCTCGAACAAGTAGCCGACTCCCGCTTCCGACTGATCCAAATGCCATCGGGAACCACCGCCGCCAGCAACTGGACCGCGGCCTCGATGCAGGCGCAGGGGGAATTCACCAAGTTGGTCTGCCAAGACGATCTTCTTTACCCCAGCGCCATTGATCAGCAAGTGCGCGACCTCGTCGCGAACCCGTCCGCAGCGATGGCCATCGCCCAACGCGACATCGTTGATGCGCGGGGCAACATCCTGTTTCGCAAGCGCGGACTCGCGGGACTGCCGAAGACGGCACCCTGCATCGGCGGGCAGCAGGTGATGCACGCCTGCTACCTGCAGGGAACCAACGTCCTCGGCGAACCTCTCGCTGTGCTTTTTCGCACCGAGCACCTGCAATCAGCCATGCCCTGGGACGACACTGATCCCCTCATGCTTGATCTATCGACGTACCAGAAGATCGCACCCGCTACCGATGTCGCTTTACGCTGGGAGTCGATCGGTGCTTTCCGCGTGAGCGATACCTCCTGGTCCACCCGCATCGCCCACGAGCAACTCGAACAAACCAAGCGCTGGCAGGACAACTACCGCCACGCCTCACCGAATCCACTCACCCGGAAAGAACAACTTCGAGCTACAGCCGGCCGGCACATCAGCACCAACCTGCGCCGCGCCGCTTACACCTCGTTGCGCCTGAAGGGCAGCCTGCGCTCCTCACGGGGTAGCCCATGACCGCCCGGCACCGCATCGGCTCCGTCGATTTCACGGTCATGCCGCTGGATGCCGCCGTCCAACTCGTTGTGGACCTTCCAAACAAAATCCCTACGAAAGGGCATCCCGGTATCGGTGTGCATTTCGCCAATGCCTACAACGTCGCGCTCGCACGCAACAACGCCCAATACGCACAACTCCTGAACGAATCCGACTACGTTTTCAGCGACGGCGTACCGATCACTTGGGTCGGCAAACGCGCCTACCCTCACCTCACCCGCGATTGGCAGCGCATCTACGGCCCCGACGTCATGACCATGGCTTTCGAGCGTTCCCAATTTGATGCACCCCGGCACTACCTCCTCGGCTCCACTCCGGAGGTCCTGAAAGCTCTCGAGGCTCAGATTGCCCGACGTTTCCCGAACGCCACGATCGTGGGCACCGAGAGTCCCCCATTCCAAGAACCCTCGGCAGCAGATCTGGCCGAACGAGATCGGCGCATCAGTGGCGCACAACCCACGCACGTGTGGGTGGGCCTCGGCACCCCCAAACAGGACTACGAGGTGCAACGCATCGCCGCCAACCTGCCGGTGGTGGCTCTAGCTGTGGGCGCCGCCTTCGATTTCCTCGCAGGAACCAAGGCGCAGGCACCGACCTGGATGCGAAGCAACGGCCTGGAGTGGGCCTACCGATTCGCCAAAGAACCTCGCCGTCTTGCCAAGCGTTACGTATGGGGAAACTCCGTGTTTCTACTCGAGGGTTCCCGAACACTGCGACAAAAACGCTAAAGAATCGGCGGCCGTTTCACATTAGGCTGCCCGCATGGGCGCCTTCTCGATTGGCTCGATTCTCGTCGGACCCGATCAACCGACCTACTTCATCGCGGATATCGCCGCCAATCACGACGGTGATCTGCAGCGGGCGCTGGATCTGATGACATTGGCGAAGGAAGCCGGAGCCAACTGCACGAAGTTCCAGCACTTCCGCGCACCACACATCGTCAGCGATTACGGATTCCGCGCTCTGGGCGGTCAGCAGTCACATCAGGCAACGTGGAGCAAATCGGTTTTCGAGGTCTACCAAGAAGCGAGTCTGCCGTGGAAGTGGACCGAGAGGCTTGCTGAGCATGCCCGCAGCATCGACATCGAGTTCATGTCCGCTCCATACGACCTCGAGGCGGTCGATCACATCGACCCCTTTGTGAACGCCTATAAGGTCGGATCTGGAGACGTGAACTGGCTGGAGGAGCTGGAATACATCGCCGCGAAGGGAAAGCCGGTGATCCTGGCCACCGGCGCAGCAACAATCGAGGATGTCGAGCGAGCCATGGAGGTCTTGCTGACGGCCGGGGTTCCCATCGTTCTCATGCAGTGCAATACGAACTATGAGGGCACGATCGGCAACATCCACCATGTGAACCTGCGGGTGCTGCGCCAATACGGGGAGCTCTATCCGGCTGTGACGCTTGGTTTATCCGACCACACCCCCGGCCACGCAACGGTGATGGGAGCGGTCGCGCTTGGCGCACGTGTGATCGAAAAGCACTTCACCGATGACACCTCCCGCGTTGGCCCCGACCACGGATTCTCGATGGACCCAGCGACCTGGCGGGCGATGGTGGATGACGTCCGCATGCTCGAGGCGGCACTGGGCGACGGTGCGAAGAAGATCGAGGACAACGAGGATCAAACGGTCGTGCTGCAAAGACGCTGCGTGCGCGCAGCGCGCAATCTGACAGCGGGGAGCACTCTGACGCGTGAGGATGTGGAGGTGCTGCGGCCCGCCCCCCAGGAAGCGATCCCGGCGCACGAGGTCGCCAACATCGCTGGAAAGCGCCTCGCCCGCGATGTGGTCAAAGGCGAAGCACTTACCTGGCCCGACCTTCGCTCGTGACGACGAACCCTTGCGTTTATGCCACCTCCGGGTGGGGGATCCACGATGACCGCTGGACAGAGGCCCTGGAACGGCTCGGATTCGCTCCTCGCATCGTTCGATTGGGGATTGACGCGAGGGACGGCAATGAACTCCGTGCGTCTGTGACGGGACTCAGCACGAGCGGGACTCCTATCCTGGCCGGCCCACTAGACACGGTGGCGCACCACCTGGTGGGTATGCCCGCCCGGGTAGTCGGGTTGTCGTGGGGGTTCGATATCCATCAGATGAGCGACCGCCGCTGGCTAACAGCGCTAGACGCGCTTGTGGTCGATTCCCAAGCCACCATGAATCTCGCCGAACAAGCCGGCGTGCACCCCGCCGCCATCACGTTCCTGCCGTGGGGGGTTGATCTCGGCGTCTTCACCGCCAACGGACCGAAGACGGACCTGACACCATTCCGCGTTCCGACCAATGCTCGAACGCTGCTTTCCCTTCGCGCCCACGAAGCGCTGTACCGGACCGCGGACATCATCGAGGCATTCGCCCACGTGTCAGCCAGGATGTCCGACCTCCATCTGATCGTCGGTCACACCGGATCACTCAGCGAGCAACTGCGCCAACAGGCCGCCGACCTCGGTGTCGCGGAACGGACCCACTTCATCGGGAAAGTCTCGGAACGGGAGTTGCCCGATCTCCTGCGAGCTTGCGATGTCTACGTCTCCGCGAGCGAGGTTGACGGAACATCGGTGACACTGCTCCAAGCGATGGCCTGCCAGGTGCCCGTGGTCGTCTCTGACACCCCGGGGAATCGTGCGTGGGTGATCGAAGGTCACACCGGCGATCTTTTCGCGACCGGTGATGCCGAAGGTCTGGCTCGAGCACTCGAGTGGGAGCTGACTCAATACGATCATGAGGCCGGCGAGATGACCACCGCAGCCCACCAGCTCGTGGCGCAGGAAGCCGATTGGTGGGCGAACCTTCCACGCCTGGCTCAAGCACTCTCAGGCGCGTAGTAACCGGCTTACTCACGAGGCTTCCCCCTAGACTCTCACGTGTGTCAGTGAGCGTCAGCGTGGTCATTCCGGTCTACCGGGGTGAACAGACGCTTCCGGGGCTTATCGCTGAACTCGAGGCCTACACCGAGGAGCACATCACTCCAGCGGGTCGCCGGTTCCGGGTCGAGGAAGTTCTCCTGGTCTGGGACAGAGGACCTGGCCGTTCCGATGAGACTTTGCGTGAACTAGCCAACCAATATTCGTGGGTCAAGCCGATCTGGCTGAGTCGGAACTTCGGACAGCACGCGGCAACTTTGGCGGGCATGACCTCATCCGGTGGTGACTGGATCGTCACCATGGATGAAGACGGTCAACAGGACCCGGCGTTCATCGCGAACATGCTCGATGCGGCGTATAAGGACAACGCCCAGTTGGTCTACGGAACTCCAGCTAACCCCCCTCCCCACAGTGCGGTACGGAATGCTGGCTCGAAGTTCGCCAAGAAGCTTTTTGCGGGGGCTCTGGCTGACGGAGGCTTTGCCGAGTTCAACAGCTACCGCCTCATCCTCGGTGAAATCGGGCGGAGCGTTGCCGCTTACACCGGCACGGGCGTGTATCTCGATGTGGCCCTGAGTTGGGTGGTAGCGGACGTGACCACCTGCGCGGTGGTCGGCCGCACTGAGGGTCGCGAGGCCACGAATTACGGATACCGACGCCTCTTCGGCCACTTCGGACGCTTGCTGGTGTCCTCCGGCACGAAGCCACTGATCTTCGTGTCATGGCTGGGAGTGTTGTTCGTACTCCTCGGCGCCGCAGTAAGCATCTGGGTTATCTACCAACGCATCATCGGCGAATTGATAATCGCCGGATGGGCATCCACCTTCATCGCTCTCATGCTCATCGGCGGTGCGATTCTGCTAAGCCTGGGAATCATCGCCCAGTACGTGGGGACGGCAACCAACATGAGCCTGGGCAAGCCCCTTTATCTCGTGGTTCGCGATCCCGCTTCGACTTTTCTTAGCCGCGAATCCGACGAACTACAGCCCTAGTCAATGCGCACCTGGATTATCGGAGCCGGCGGCCTCTTCGGCTCCGCACTCGCCCGCGCAAGCAAAGACCCATTCATCGGACCACCGATTCCCTGGCTGGATTCGCAGCGAGCACTCCCGGTACTGCAGCAGGGTCTTGAGGACTTCACGTCTCAGGCAGGTGATCACTGGTGCATCGCCTGGGCTGCCGGGCAAGCCACCACCAGCAGCAACCAAGCGCAAGCCGACCTGGAACTGGACCTATTCATCCGGTTCCTCAGGCATCTGAATAGCCAGCCGCCCGCAGGCAGAGGCACATTCCTGCTTACCTCGTCAGCCGGCGGCGTTTACGCGGGATCGGGAAATCCACCCTTCACGAGCGCTTCCACGCCGCAACCACTGGGGATCTACGGTCGACTCAAGTTGGCCCAGGAACAAGCAGCCGGCGACCTCCTCTCATCCGTTCCTGTCGCAACAGTCAGAATGAGCAATCTCTACGGTCCGGGACAGGATTTGAACAAGTTGCAGGGGGTGATTTCACGGCTAGCACTGGCCGCGATCACCCGCGAACCCATCACAATGTTCGTCCCGCTTGACACTATGCGCGACTACATATTTTCCGACGACGCCGCAGCACGCGCGCTGCACTGGGCACAAACCTCTCTGGATGCCCAGGAACCGCGCACGCGGATCGTTGCAAGTGGGCAACCGGAAACCCTTGGGCACATCATCGCTTTGATGAACGACATCACCCGAGTCCGTATTCCCATCGCCTCCGGTGTGCACGACAGCGCCACCGTGCAAACCCGCGACCTCCGACTCACACCCGATACAGATCCAATGGTTACGCGGCTACCTCTCACTTCGCTGCCGGCCGGTATGAAGCGGGTCTTTCTCGACATCCGCCAACGGCATGCCGCCGCTCGACTCAGTGCCTAGATGAACTAGGGCCGCGACCACGCATCTGCAGGGAACCGTCCCAACAAGGAACGCATGGATTCAAGGCCGGTCACGTTGCTGCCATCATCGAGCAGGATGACGGGTCGATCGAGCACAGAATCCGGCATCCCGGCCAGGTAGCCGTACACGCCTTCCCAAGCCCGCTCATTCGTCAGCCATTCTCGGCGCAACCAATCCACCATGGGCTGGGCGGCGGCGTCTTCACCGGCCAGACCGGCCAACAAGCGGGTGCAGGAATAGACGCGCTGTGGGTCGGAGAGCGCCGAGTCCAAAATGCCTGAAGGTGCCTTGGCGCCAGCTGGCAGATACACACAGCCGACAGGGTTCTCCGAAATGGGCTGATTCGCAGTCAGGTTCACATCCGCCGGCCACCAATAGCTACGGGGATTGTCGAACGGTACAGGCGGCGACCACTGTTCTGGCCTTGCTGCGGCTACCGACCGGATGAGCAGCGTGTCGAGCAGCATGACCACGATCACCGCGCCAACACCGACCCAGCGTGCTGCGGTCATGCCCCGCACACCTGGAGAGACGAGCATCAGCGCGACGGGTATCGCAGCGCCCGCCACGGTTACCGCTACCAGGAAAGCGAATTTGTCTGACCCATAGTGCGGCGCCGATCCGGTCGTCCACTGGTCGAGTAACTGCAAGACAACGAGAAAGCCGCCGAGGAGTCCAATAGGCATGAGCCGGGCATAGGACCCAACTCTTCGAGATCGAAGGTCCCAGAGGACAGCGGAAGCAAGCGCCGCAGCGATCGCGAGGGCCCCAAGCAGAGGCCCGGTCTTCTCGACTCCTCCGCCCGCTGCGAAGAGGGTGGAATCGAAGATCGTGAAGATGGGTCCGCGGGGAACGAAGCTGGCAGCCACGCCCGCTCCGGCACCACCAAGTGCCTCAAAGGATATGTCGGACACGAAGGCCAGAGACGAGCGCATGGGTTGCCAGATGGCGATGGCCACAACAACCGTGAGCGCTAGTCCGATCGCGTCCCAACTAGCACCACGAATGCCTCGTTGAATCAGGATGACAAGCCATCCGACGATGAGCACAAAGGCTATGGCGTTCATGGGTAGCCACACGGTCATGCCTGCGGCGACCGCCAAAGACGTCAGGAGTCGCGCCCGCGGAACCGGCGAATTCACCAGGAAGGTGGCGATCCACAACGTGACGATCACAGCGATGAGTTGCCATGTCAGGTGCCCGTAGGCCGTTGCCATCAACACACCAGAAACCAGGACCACCGCACCGGCCCACACGAACGGAGTCGGGATACGTGTCCCCCGTCGCAGCGCTCCGCGACGAGGAATCTTGGCCTCTGCTAGGGGTGCGAAAGCCAGGGGCGCTAGCGCCACAAGCGCGTACTGACCGTAGATCACCGTGTTTCCCGCGACCATCACTTGATTAACGCCGCCGTACACGATCTGTGAGACCACCGCCATCAGCGTTGAGATCGCAACCAGGAACAACTGAAGAGGCCCACCCATGGGCACCGCTTGTTCGATCGGATTGCCCGTTGCCATGAGGGCGGCGAAGTCCAGCCACTTCGCGTTGTCCTCGGCAAAGGCATGACCCATGAGGTAACTAACCGGGGTTTGGAAAGCCGGAACCTGCGTCCACCACGTGCTCATCACAAACAAGAAGCCGGTCAGGAGAAGCACCGGCAAGCCGATGGCGATGAGTTGATGGCGGCGGGGAGAGTCGCGTCGTGCGGGCACCAGGAAAGCAAGCGCGGCAGGCACTAGCAGTGCAAGGAGCATCACGATCTGCAGCAAAAGCCACGTGACGGGCGTGATGTGGTCGATCACGAAGTTGATACCCACCCCGAAGATCGACACCGAGCCAACGGTGTAAATCACGGTCCACGAGATCGAGCGAGACCGCCACCAGGCCAGCAAGGGCAGCGCCACGTAGGTGACGAGGAAAAAGGCGTGCACCGGCTCCCTACCCTCTGTCGCGTCCGCTATGCGGGATCGTGGATCCCCATTCAACCAGCCATCGGGACAATTCCTCGGCCATTCCATCCAGCGTCAATTCATGGGACCAGCCCTGCCGGGTGAGCCAACCCGGAGGCATCCGCCAGGGAGTCCCTGAGGAGTCCTCTCCGAAGGTAGGCGTCACATCTTTGCGACCAGCCGCTTCGCAGGCTCGGACGGACGCTCGTACCAACTGCTCCAAGGTGGCAACAAGGCCGGGCGCAGCCACCACCACCCGATCGCCAGGCGCCTCATTGATCAGGATCTCAACGGCGCGTGCTGCATCGCCTGCGTCGATGAACTCGCGCACCGTACTGCCACCAGATCGAACGTTTATCTTTCCCGTCTGCCATCCCTCTAACAGCAAGGACCACGGGAGCAGGCTGGCTTGCGGAGAGGTGCTACTGGCAGGAGGGCAGAAGTAGTTGACCATCCGAAGGACCCGAGCATTCGCATGGCTCAACCACAACTGCTCGTGATCAGCATTCGCTTGCCCGTAAGCAGTTGAGGGGTTTCCTAGGGAACCTTCCAGTGGAGTTTGGGAATAGCCCTCCAAGACGCGGGTTGTGGACACCAGCACGGCCGGAATGTCGGAGCATGTTGCCAACAACTCGCGCGTCCACTGGTGTACCTCGGTTCTGCCCGTGCGGTGGTCCCCAGGACCACCAGCGTGTATCAGCGCATCAACCGGACTCGCTGCCACCAGAGCGCTAACCTGCGCAAGCCCTAGGACATCCGGTGCATCTGCGATGGGCGCCCGCGAACTCACCGGAAGGACATCGTATCCGCGCGCCATCAGGGCTCCGCTCAACGAATGTCCCACTTCACCGAGAGCACCGGCGAGCACGATTCGCACCTGGATACCTTCTCCCGGTGACCGCCCCGCTCCAGCCAGTGCTGGGGATGCCTGTGTATCGAGGCCGGGAGAAATTCAGGCGTGCACTGAATTCGATTCGCGGTGCCGAGCAGCACTTCCGTCGCATCATCATCAGCCTGAACTCGCCGCACGGTTCACACGACGAGCGGATTGTCGACGACTACCGCGCCCATGGAGACACGAAGATCGAGGTGATCCAGTCCGGTGAAGAATTGTCCTGGATTCCACATCAGTTTTTCTGGTTGAGGCACCTAGAAGCCACCGGTGCCCGTGCCGACGCTTGGGTCATGTGGTTCGCCCACGACGACGAACTCCGGCCTCGTGGGATCAGCAATCTCGTTGACCAACAGGGCAATTGGCCGTTGGAAGACGGGACGATCTATCTCGGCCCATGGGGGATGCGATACGACCCTCCCGGAGAACTCTTCGATGGTGATCGGAACGGCCCACTTGAATCCTGGACCAGTTTTCCGCTCGATGGTCCTGTGCGGATGCCCGTGGCGCAATGGATAGCCGATCAGCTAGTCCAGCCGACCTATCTCAACATGAGCGGCTGCGTGACGAAGTTAGAAAGTTTCCAACAGATGCGCGATTTTCCGTACCGAAAACCCGGGGGCATGCGTATCGAGATGGCTACCGCTGCAGCGCCATGCAACATGTTTGCCCAGGAGTTCACCGAGCCACTCGTGATCACGTACACCAGCAAAGGGTCGGATCGGACCACGTACACGAAGGTTGCGCGCAGGGACGACGCGCACCTGATCACGTGGCTCGGAAACTACGCTGCTCACCACCCCGGCAGCATCGGCTCATTCACAAAGTCAGGGCTTGCCATCGCAGGTCAACGCCTCGGTCAGCTTCTGAACCGCAAGGAGCCAGTCGCCGAGGACTGGCGCTATCGCGAAACTGTTGAACCCTGATCACTCGAAGACAAACGGGGAAACGAAATCGTCCAGGGTCGGTAGCTCCAGATCTCGAGGCAGCACGACCGAGGACGGTGAGACGGGCACAATCCCGGCTGAATCAGGTCTGATCCCGCCGTAGCACTCGGGCGAATTGAACGGGACGTCTTGCGCATAGCAGACGATCGTGTTGTCTTCCATCGCCTCGTAGGCGTGCGCGCAACCCTTGGGCACAAGTAGCGCCCCATCCGCCGCGGTCAGGCCCACTTCCACGAGTTGCCTTTCCGTTGGTGAACCCACACGTAGGTCCAGCACGAAGTCACGAATGGCGCCACCGACGACGAAGACCAATTTGCTCGTCGCTTCGGGAGGTAGTTGGAAATGCATGCCCCGCAACACGCCTTGAGCGGATTGGGTCCAGTAGATCTCTCGACCTTCGAAATCACTTAAAAGTGGGTCATCCCCAGAGAGAACTTTCGTGAAACTCCCGCGGTCATCCTTCAGGCTTGCACCGGAGGCAAGCACCACCCCGCGGCTCGCCAATCCCGTCCATGTCACCCGCATGTCACCAGGTCCTCCACGGAGCCTCGCCGGACTCCCACAATCCTTCGAGGATTTGATACTCGCGGTAGGTGTCCATCGGCTGCCAGAAGCCTTCATGCCGAAAAGCGGATAACTGCGAGTCCGCAGCAAGGCGAGTAAGCCCGTCTTCTTCGAGACCGCAATCATCGTCCAGATAATCGAGGACTTCCGGCTCAAAGACGAAATAGCCGATACTCACCCAGTCCTTCATCTTCGGCTTTTCACGGAAGTGCGTGACCCGCCCCGAATCATCGATATCCATCAACCCGAAACGACTTGTCGGCCGCACAGCCGTCAACGTGGCCTGGGATCCGGAATCCTCGTGGAAATGAAGCAGCTCGCTCACTTGTACATCTGCCAGACCGTCCCCGTAGGTGACGAAGAAGCGTCGATCACCCACAAGGTCACCCACCCGAGCTACTCGGCCACCGGTCCCCGTCACATCGCCGGTGAAGGCGACTGTTACCTGCCAACCCGCTTGCGCTCCCAAGCCGGTGTACGTGACCGCCTCCGCACGTGGAGCCTCAAGCCACTGCCAGTCCCTATGGCGATCAAAGTAGTCATTGATCACATCGTTCTTATAGCCGGAGGCGATGATGAAGTCAGTGACTCCACCGCGGGCCAAGTTCTTCATGATGTGCCAAAGGATCGGCTGGCCACCGATCTCCACCATGGGCTTTGGCCGGTACTCGGTCTCCTCACG
>WLWF01001577.1_pt1 | contig 18271 bp, 17 predicted proteins | sample 6718331 | NCBI WGS metagenome assembly WLWF01 (sample SAMN12718692, study PRJNA515312) | sponge metagenome | isolation source: marine sponge | host: Mycale hentscheli | place: New Zealand: South Island, Marlborough, Capsize Point | collected 2003-05-01
ATCATTGTCAACCCTGCTATTGCTATAAAATCTAAAATCATCTGTCTGTTAAATGTGATATGACTAATCCTACACCGACTGAGAACATCTTAACTAGCTCAGTATCAGAGTTTTTAAGCAAGAGACTCATTGAGTGACACCTTAAGTCATCACCTTCAATCAGCGGTAGAGCTATGTTAGGCGTATTTTCATCCCTCAAGAAAGAAGCTTTCCACACACCCTCTCTATCATCAAAATCCTCATCAATTAATGAAGATTTCTGACCGAACTGATTAGTTATAATAGGCACAGAAAATTTATGGGTAGACTCTTCAAGTAAGTGATTGTATACTTTAATTTTACTAGGCTCTAAGTTTGATATTAATTCAATATAAGTGCTATGATCTATACCGTAAAAATTGTTGTAAATACTATTGCTGTTGTGAGTATAAAGCTCTCCATCCTTAAAGGAAACTAAATCTATATTGTTAGAAACCATAATATCAGGAACATAAGAATAGAAGGTTACCCACTTCTTCTTTAATTCGCTAAACGCTATAGTATCATTAATAATTAAACTAGGGTTTTCAGGGCTAAAAACCTCAACAACATCCTCTTCCACTACAACTTCAGCGTCAGGATCTTCTCCTAAAAGGTCTCCAATAGATGAAGTTTCAGTAACAGCATTAGGATCCTCTCCAAGTAAATCTCCAATAGCAGAACCTACATCCTCTCCTAACTGGTCGGTAGCAATCGCACCGCCATCAAGAACACTTCTTTCTTCCGTAAGCTCTCCAGTTGTAACATCAAACTTATTACTAACATACCCTTCTTGTATAGATATTATGTACTCATCAAATCTTACGTCAAAAACCCCAAAAACTTTGTAATTGGATCCTTTATCAATAATACTCTTAAACGTATCATTAAAGTAGTTGTGCATTCCATACTCAGAAATTGGCGTTAAACCGTCATTCCCAAGTCTTAATACAGCACCTCTTCTTACGTCAACAAAATACAATCTATTTCCGTATACAGCAAAACTTTCTGGATTCACTCCAATACCATACTCTCCGTTGTAATAAACAATATCGCTAAGTATCTTATCCTGAGACTTTAACGTAGAAATACTAGTTCCGTCATTACCGTAAAGTGTAGTCTGACTAACTCTAACTTTTCCAACCTTAAGGTCTTGAAATAGAATTAAATCCTTATCCTCACCATACATCCTCTCTATGTTTCCATATTGCTGATCGTAATCTTCAAAATCAAAATCATCGAATTGAGAAAGACCGTTAATGTTTGTGCTAGGTATATAGTTGTTAGAGAACCTTACCGTTGCTGGACGCTTAACTCTCTTTATGTTGTTGTCAACTTTATTAGGTCTTCCTTTATTCCAAGCGTCAGAGCTGTAAAAATCAGAATAAGCATAATCCTCTACTGGATGAGAGAATGGATCTATTCTATATCTTAAATATACATCTCCAATATCGTCTAGATTTATAGTCGCAGGACTGGTAGAGGTCTGATCAACATCTCCAGTATGTAACCCATTTACAATATCATAACACTCTCCAACCTCATAATACAAAGCCTCGTCAACCTTCTTTTTAGGAGTGTAAATTTCAACAACCATGTCTTTAAGAACTGTGAAGTTTGGAGTTTGAAAAACTATATCCTTAGTATCTTCGTCAAAAGAAAGAATTTCAATATCGTAAGAATTTCTTAAATATGTAATATTAGTTCCTGATACTGGCTCAGATATAAACCTCATCCTATCACCTTTAGTAAAACTATATCCTAAATCTACAGAGTCTGGAATAAGATCGTTATATTCGTAAATTGTACTTAAGTTGCTCATTAACGCACCTCCAGCTATCTTCCCTGTTTGAGATACATCACCAAGCCTAAACTGAACAAAACCTTTATATCCTTGATTTCCAGGAATATACTCTACAGTTTGATTCCCAGTGTAAACTATTTGATATCTCTTAGCCCACTCTGGAGGTGTGTGATTTATATCCACAGAAAGAGTGGTCTCTATAGGAACATGCCCTGCAGTGATACTTCTTTCAGTAAAGAAAGGAACTTTAAAGTTCTTAAGTTTTGTTGTTAAAGTCCTGTCAGTAACTGAGGATATGTTTGCAAGACCTGACCTGTTAGGTGAATCGTAATAAACAATACCAATACCTCCTGTAGCTCCAGACTTTAAAGACCTTTTATTTTCAAGAGTCCATCCTGCGTAAGCTCCAACTGTAATTTGAGAATGAATTAATGCAGGAACATGATTACCTATAGCTACTGGAATAGCGTTAGCTCCAACGTTTACTTTCGGGTTTGGATCTGTAGCATAACCTTCCATGTAAACTCTCAACATAGCCTCGTCTTGACCTATGTTAAACCCATCGTAACTCCAGGCTCCACCTCCAGAAACTGTAGAGTTGTTAGTTTTCAGAACAACCTTTCCATCATCAAACTCTCCTAAAGCAATTAAAGCATCTCTCAACCCTCTGGCTACAGACTCAGAATTGTCATTTGCTTTTGAGGTGTATTGAACTCTAAACCTCTTTTCCGACCTATCATCCGAAGTTCCTAATGATAGGTATGAAACCTTAAGGCTTAATACATATCTAATACCCCCTCCTGCTGGAGGCTGTATGACAGCTTCATGCATAAGACTTGAAGATGTGAATTCTGAAACACCATTAGGAAGCCTCATGTAAAAGGCTCTATCCTTTACAGTACCAGCTATATATTGACTAGGAAAATCAGTAAACGCCTCTCCCCCTATAGAGGGAAGGTTTGGAAAAGGATAACCAAAAGATCCTGTACCCCGAATGGAAGGTTCGCTAGACTCTGTATATCCAGGGAATCCATTTCTATAACTATGCTTTTGAACTGCAATAACCTTATACACGCTAGACTCTATAGCTATTTCTTTTTTACTAGAAAATACATCTATCAAAAACGTCCATCCTGTCTGGATATACCCTGTATCGTTAAAACTAGCACCCTGTTCTACAGGAAAGTAGACTCCAGGCTTATCTATGTTTGGAGCTTCACCAGTAACAATTCTAGTCTCAATATCAATATCTACAGGATCGTAGTTTTCCGTAACAGCCCCGAAAGCAATCTTATTTCCATCGATAGGAGTTATAGAGTCTGCAAGTTGAGGAACATTGTCAAACAACCTCATTCCAGAGTTTCCGTCATTATCTATAGAGGTGTAAACCTCATCATTATAAAACTGATATTTGTACACTGAAGGAACTGTAATGGACATGTCAATCTTTTCTTTGTCAATATCTTCAACTAAAAAGAAATCTCCAGTGTTCAATTCTCTAGCAGCAATCTTAACCCTTTTAACATATTCATCGCCCAAATCTAGCGTCAAGTCTATGTAGTTGTTTACATTTAAAGGATAGTATGCACTAGGTCTATATCCAGCCTCACTAACAGGGGTAGCTACCTTTGATATTGGAGACCAAGCACTCTCTTCATTGTCTAGATAAACATACTTATATCTAAACTGAAAAAGCTTATTTCTTACATTATTTGTTAATACCGAACTATCAGACATGAATTCAGCCTCTAAAGGGTGTCCTGGAGCCTCAACAATTAAGTTTAAGTAACTTTCTTTAAAAGGAGTAGGATAATCTCCATTTCTCAACCTAGTAACATTTAAACTTCTTGGAGGATTAAATCTATCGTTAAAAGTTAAAACGTCAGCAATCAAAAAAGAATCAAGTATGTAATTGTCTGGCTGGAAATTAAGTAAAGGAGTCTCTAGTAATGTTACTATAGTTTTAGTTGAAGCATCAAACTCTCTAATAGAATGATTTCCAAAGCCATTATATAAAAAATATATAACCTTATTCTCTTTTATGTTGTCTAAAGCTCCTAAAACCTTACTAGTACCGTTAGGCATAGGAAAGCTTATTAATTTATTTCCTTTAGTGTTCTCTATAGATCCTTCGTTAGCTCCGTCAGACTTTGAAGCCCTAATGTTTAAAGCAAACCTATAATCGCCAGCAGGAATTAATCTGTCTTCAACATCAGAGTTTAACCCTCCTAAAAAATTCTTTTTCTCTATTGCCATAATTAAATATTTGGACTACTTCTGTAACCTGATCTAAACGCACTCATGAATTCTGGTAGTGAGAATCTATTCATTCTCTTTAAAGCTTGCTTCTTTGCTGTGTGGAATTCAGCTAAAGCCATTTGCTTATCACCTAACCCATAGCTTCTCATTCTCTTAACATACTTATGCCACATGTAGGCTTTTATAGCTTCAACTAAATACTCTTCTATTAAGAATTGACCGTCAACTTGCTCTATTGTAGACATATACCTTAAAACTATTTCATCAGCACTAACATTCATTAGAGAGATATAGCTTTCTTGCTTGTATATTTTGAAAGTACCGTTACTATTTCCACCACCCCCAAGACCGTAATGTCTTCCAACAAACTGTCCGTCAGCTGAGTAATCAGCAGAATTATAATTAAAATACCCGAAATCATCATCAGAATTAGCAGTAAAACCTTCTAGGTTACCACAACTATCTTTCGATCTTTCGACCATGTTATTATTCAACCCTAAACTACTTAAAACTCCACCACTAACAATACCTACAGCAACATAGTCTATATAGTTGCTAGGAAGGTCTACAGTGTCGTTATCGTTTACAGGTAGCCTAACTTCCGTAACAATTGATTTAAGGTCGTGATTGAGCTCCTTTAAGCCTGTAACAGCAGTTTGAAGAAATCTAGGGTATCTTTCATCTAACTGAGAAAGACCTAAATCCTCAATGTAAAATTCTCTTACTATCTCTTCTAGCTTTCTCATTAGTTATCTATTGAATTATTAACCTCATCAGTAGGTATTTGTAAAGTTCTTGCAAAGTCTACAAAAATACCATCAACAATCTCTCCTACAACATCTGCAGGAATATTTATTTCATCATCCTCATCTAAAGCTCCGAAAGGTAACACCATCTCAATATTTACCGTTGCAGGATTATTAGTAGGAAACATGTTTACAAACATTAAGTTAGTCCCACTCTTAAAATATCCTATCTGATTTTCTAATTGAGCAGAAGCTAAACCTCTATATAGATCATTGAATCCATTTTGAACAGGAATAAACCCAGAACCTTCATCCGTACCCACCCTCTTAATATCAACTCCAAAAGGAAGAGATATAGTTGTAGATGGAAGCTTTACATAATAACGTCCCTTATTGTTTCTTAATACCGAAACATCGTAAATCGGGTAGTAAAAACTACCGTCAACTTCCTGAGACTCAATACCTTTGCTTTCAAACAGCCTATTCCTTACGACAGCACCAAGTCTCTGATGAATCGCCAACATAAGCTCTCGCTCATCAACTTCCGCATCACTTGTAGCTTGACGTATTCTTCTTAAGATTTGTTCTGATATTTTCGCTTGAGTAGTTAACATTACATTCCTTTATTTTCAAATGAAGCAGCAGCCTGAACCAATTCTCCATCTCTAATTTTAACACCAATCAGTTCTAAAACCAACATCGCAATTCCATTCTTAGCAGACTCTGGAGCATCTAGATCAACACTTGTTGTAGGATCATAACTCGGTCTTCCATTAACCACTGTATATTTCCACTCAGGATTGAAAGGGTTTCTGACATACGACAAAGTTACTAAATTTACCGACTGTTTTGGCTCAATTAGCATATAATTACTCTGAATATTTGCTACAGCCCTTTTCTTAGTAGGCATAACAATATCACTGCTTAAAGTAGACTCCCAAAGCATATCCTTTAAAACCTTAATTCCTCTCTGGATAAGCACTCCGTTATTAGCGTATTTGTGAGCTAACTTAGATATCATCCACATCTCTGGCATAACCAAACTGTTAACGTCTGTATTAATACCATTAGGAAGATTCATTATCCCGTCACTTACTTTAATCTGACGAACTTCTTTTAAATGCCGAACATTAGCCATCGAGATTGAGTCTAACTCAAAAGAGGTTTGAGGTATTGGATTCCCTGGAGAATACTGCTTAGGATTAGATATTTGACTATTTGTCCAAGCATAAAGACCGCTTTTTGCAGCAGCATTAAACTCTTCTGGAGTAGTAGAACCCCTACCATTCTTATTTGACACGAAATCAATGTATCTTTTAAATTCATCTATATTGATCATAATTCATTTATTTTATTCCCACATCAATTGAGTAATTTACAGAAGCCTTTAATACAGTTAAACTAGAAAGATCATCACTAATAGATATCTCCACCTTGTCTTTACTGTCACCATTTAATCTAAAAGGTGAAGGCAATTTTAATGTTAATTTAATCCAAGTATCAGTTCCGTCACTCCCAGACACAATAGAAACTTCTGATGGAATGGATATTAAATCCACAAGATCTCTAACTGTAACTGAAAAAACAGAACTTCCATCCTGATCCATTCTTATGACAATTCCTGTAGGCAGAGTACTTAACCCTATCAGTCCTTGATAAGGTATTCCTGGAACAGTTCCGTTAATTACAGTTGAGTCAAATGCATTGACAATTGTAAATTGAATATTTTGAATTTCCCAAGAATCATTTAAAGGGGGGCTTACTGTGAAAGGTATTGTTTCTCCACTCTCTTCAAGCTCCATTGTGTCCAAATACCATTTAGCAGCCCTTCCGTCCCTTCCTATCTGAATCATTCTAAAAGCATCAAGATTGCCCGTACTCAAAGTCATTGAAGACAGTGGTATCAAAACTTTTTGCCAAACATCAAAGTCAGTTTCATTTATATAATCCTCCAATAATACAGATGTTCCAACCCTAACTCCACCAACAGTGTCCCATCCAAAAATTTCAATAGAGTCCCCAGTAGACCAGTCTTTATCTATATTGACCCACATGGTCAGCGACACATAATTAGAGACATCTATAGATGTTCCAGCAAACTGCCACTCATCATTAACACTGGGATTATCAATCTTAACAGATTTAGTTCCTTCGTAAGGTCTATCCGTAGAGTCGAATGTAATCTTACCTCCTGATATTTGAGAACCTGTCCACGCAACAGTATCAATACCATTATGAATAACTAAAGGGGTTCCTGTAGCGGCAGCATTCTGATTCATTGCTGATCCAAAATCTGAATTTAAAAATACAGCTGACCTGTTTTCCTTCCTGAAAAATTCTTGATTGTAAACTTTTAGACCCCCTCCAAACCTCTTAGTTGATCTAACGCCAGCATGATCTCCACCACCTTCCCCATCCTTTATTTTAGATGTTATCATAAATCAAGTCTATATTCTAGTAAAGATAAGAACACTAGTACGTTCATAGAGGTATTACTCGCTTGAGGAGTTACAGATATAGCTATAGATGCCCCTCTAGGAACCACTACGTTACCTGTTGCTATAACGTAAGATTTGGCAGGGGAAGACAATAAGCTAAGATAAAAATCATCACCGTCAGTTATAGTAGACCCCTCTACTCCAACATACGCATTTACATCAATAACGTTAGAGCTTCCAGTATTCTTGTTTTCAAGTATTGGTACTGACGTAGCAGTATCAATTAATGTTCCTTCTGAAGGGTTTTTTACAACTTTTAGCTGTAGATCACCAGAACCTCCAGTAGAATTACCTAATAGATACCCTATATTCTGAATGTGTAAATCATACACTCCTTTATTTTCAAGAAACAGCAAGTAACTTTCATTTGCAGTTGAAAGGTTTACAACTCCTGTATTAATATTGTAAGAGTAGCCGTCTGTAGCAGCCTGCTCCCCTATAGTTTCTCCTACAGAGTGAACATGCATCCTGTTATCATTATCTACTTTTACTACTTTGCCTGATCCTGTTCCGTCTAATATTGTTTCTGCCATCTTTTTTTTATTTTAAATCTCCTGACACTGTAGCTGTTTCAACAAACCCTACTATTGCTACAACCCAAGATTGAGAAGTATTTCCTGCTGGTGGAGTTATACAAACCCCCAAGCTATTTCCTTTTTTTAATATAATATTTGCCGCATCAAAAGTAACAGGAATGTCAAAATTGGATCTAGTTGTTATTGCAAACGACTCTCCTCCAGTAAGCGTGTCTCCTTGAGCACCTTTATATATTAAAGCATCCTCAGCTATATTCTTAAAGCTTGAAAAATCCCTGTTATTTATGGCTGAAAAAGGGACAGCATTGTCAATTATAGTTCCTGCCGTAGGATTTTTTAATATTTGAATCAAAGCATTACCAGACCCTCCCGTTGTTTCTCCTGGAATCGCTAAAATCTCTGCTATCACAAAAGGATCTACCCCTTGATATTTAAAGTACGCAATACAAGAAGCATTAGCGTCAGTAAGCTCAATTGATCCAGTAGACATGTTATAAGCCTCTCCCAATAAAGCCGCCTGTTCTGCTTGAGTTCTAGTAACTGAATTTACATGGAGTCTGTGATCACTATCAACCTGTGCTCTATATCCATTACCTAAACCGTCTAAAATTTCTGTATTCATATTATTCTGGATTATATATTTTTTTTAACATCTTATTTGTCACCATTTGTTCGTCAATTAAACTTGAATTTAAGTCTACAACTCTATTTAAACTAATCAACATAGAATTTAATGTAGAATTAGTTATTAATTGCTGCTTGTATATATCTTCTAAAGTGAATTCATACTCCGTAACCACCTCATCTTCTGCAGGTAAAGTTAGGATTTTCTTTATTAAAAACACTAAATCCTTTACAGATAATTCATAAGGGACGCTATACTCTTCAGTACTAGCTGAAACAATAAGCTCTCCTTTATCAAATAAGCTCACCTTAGCATCCTTATCAGAAGAAACTGTTATATCCGTCTTCGGATACCATTTAAACTCGTTAGCGATATTTATTCCTACCTCTATCCCGTAGTCTATTAGTCTTATCATTTTAGTAACTGTTTAATTTCAAATATCAATCCTTTCACTGAAGCATTCTTTGGAGTTAAGAAATCTATTGTATTCTTCCTCAATATATCTATCCCCTTGTTCTTAATTACAATCTCAGATCCAGAAGTTGATAATACCGAAATGTCATTTTTCTTATAGAATACGAATCTGTTCCCCTGCTTAATCCCAATCTCAAGACCTACTGGTATTAACTGGATCATATTACTTGCATATTTATTTATATTAATTGTTCAATTTCTATTCCTAATTCATTACATCTTAATTCGTAGTCCTCAAAGTTGTTAAAGGTTTCAATTTCTAAACTGTCATTGTAACTAACTTGAATACCTTTTGTTAACTCCCCACCAATATTTCTAGGTGTTAAAATGTAATATTCTTTTTCTAAATCTGTTTTATAATTCTTCATAATTTTATACTTCTCCTCCGTCTGTTATTGTCCAACCTAGTGTATTAATTAAATATGTCCTTGCTAGTGCCGCCTCGCTTCCTATTGCTACCGTACTATTGCCACCGTGAAAAGGTACATTAGATTTTAATACCCAACCAACCGCTGGAGAGTGTGTATTACTATCCCATCTTAGCCAACCTAACAAAGTTGCCGAATAGTTCGCTTGACTCCACGTTGTAACATCTAGCGCAAAATTTGTTAAATTCGTGCAACTTCTTAAGTCATAATAACCTAAGTCTGCATCTAATGATGTTCGATAGAAATTAGAAGTCATATTACTAATGTATGAAGTATTAATATATGGGGGTGTTACTAACAAGGTACATTTGTAAAATAAAGGTACTGGGTTATTGCTTATTAATATCATTTGGTCTGTTGCTGAAAAAATAGCATTAGGACAATCGAAAAAAGCATTAACTCCCAACCATAACATTTTACCCATATTTAAGACATTTGTTATTTTATAGCCATCATCTGAGGGCGTTCTGAAAGAGCCTGAATAATAACCTTTCATCTTAACTGTATAAACACCACCAACAGAATAAACCAAGTCAATATTTGTTGTTGCACCTGTATTCGTAAAATATATTATGTCAGAGCCATCTCCTTTATCAATAATTAGGTTAGTTCCAGACTTTGCTCTGAATCTAAAAGTGTCAGATGGAGATCCAGCCCCTACAATAGTTGTATCTACTTCCATTTCAAACCATTCGCTAGGCGGCTCTGGCACTTCACAAGTGTAAGTTTGACCTGCATACAAATTTATATCTGTTGTCCCATCGGTAACAACTGCGGGATTAGTAAAAGGATTGCAAACAAAACTACCTCCTGCAGGAATACTATTTACATTGCCGTTAGTGTCTGTCACTTTTACTACAGGATATGGCGTGTAGGTAGTGTCGCTACCCATCAACATATTCTTGATAAGAATCATTAAACCCTTAACTGAAGAATCTTTAGGGTTTAAAAAAGCTTCAGTAGCTGCGGTTAAAATAAGAGTCTCCCCATCATACAGCGATATCGTTGCATCTTCATTTGAAATAGCAATAATCTGATCCCTTTTGTAAAACTCTAAAAGTTGCTCTTGTCTTATTGCTATCTCTTCTCCGTACGGTATAAGCTCTATTACGTCCATTAAACTCTAATTACTGCTATTGATACTAACGCCTTTCCCCCTACTGTTGTTTTAGAAGTTTCTAAAGAAAGAACTTCCCCTGCAGCGAAAACGTTGTTAGCTGAAGGTGATGATGTAAATATATTCCCTAATGGAGAAGCTCCAGTTAAGTCTATTTGACCTGCCGTCATTGCCATCCCTGCATTGTTTTTAGGAATTATAACCGCATCGTCAGTAGCTTCAATCAGCTTTGTTACTGCAGCACTAACGCTACTCACGTTGCACTCATAAGGTACTGTAACCTTAATCAATCCCATCTCAGCAGTAGAGTCAAACGATACAGGAATAACTATTAATTCGCTAGACATTGTAGCTTCCAACTTATCTGCCGTTACAGCTCCGTCAGCAATCTTTGCGGTAGTAACTGAAGAATCTTCTAAAGCTGTTTTATAAGGATATGTCGCTGAATTACTTACGTTAGGATAAACTCTTGAATACCAAGCTCCTCCCTTGTATTCGGTTTCGAAAATCAAACCTCCATTTAAAGCCTGATCTGCCGTCAATACAATTCCAAATATAACAAGAAGTCCAGAAGAACCATAAGTTACTGAAGCGTCATACTCTAATATAAATCTATCTCCATTTACAGCAGCGACAGTGTCAGCTATATAATTCTGATTAGGAGAGCCTAACGTGCCTCCCCCAGTAAGTTTTTGATAATTACTGCTCGATCCAGGAGTAAACGTAATATCGAGACCGCCAACTGAAACCGCAGAAGATGTTGCTGTCTCTACACTAAACATACCATACCCTGCTGCACGATATTCAGATGTAGACGCAATAGAAGCAGAACTTCTACCAACCTCATACCAAGACCCTTCGATAAGTTGTAGCTTTATAGTAGCTTCCTTACCTCCAGTCTCAAAATCACCACCTTGAAGAACTATATTTCCCGTTCCATTCTTTACAGTTGAAACCCTTGTAGCGTCAGCTCCTCTTATCGATACGTAATCTCCTTCAGCAAAATTCTTTACATCTATATAATCTAAATCGTCAGTTGCAGCTGCAGATTGAGTGTCTAAAGTAACCAAAGTGTCTAGAGAGTCTCTATCGAAATACAATCCTCCCGTAACAATACTCTTAGATACCGTACTTATTGACGAAGTTAAACTTCTATTTATTATATAGCTAGTTATTTCTTTAGCTCCAACTATAGTTGTAGGGTCTGCTGCAGTATCGCTTCCTGAACATCCGTCAGTATCGTAATTAGCATTTAAATAAAATCTATACCCGAAAGACTCGTCATAAAGCTCAGCAGCCCCAGATCCATAATCAATGTCTTCTGAAGTGTAAGTCAAGAACCCTGTAGATACAACCACCAATGTAGCTCCGTTATAATCAGATCCAGCCTCTTTGTTTAAAGTTAAATAAACAATATCATCATTAGCCTTTGCTGTACAGTCAGTAGTTCCAGCACCATAACCTGTTATTGCCGCTGCAACAAGAGTCGCAAGCTCTGCAGCTGTCGTAGCTCCAGTATAAGGTATAGGATTCCCTGTGTCAATCTGCTCATTTCCTGCAAGAGTTATTGAGGTGATTGTCCCTATTCCAGTAGGAGCATCAAATGTCAAGGTTCCGTAAGCAGACCTATTTAATGCTAAAGACTGAGCTTTAACTCCGTCAATCCTAACATTCCTCATCCCTTCAGCGTCATTAGGATAGGTTTTCTCTATAGAACCTGTAGGGGTCGTTACGTAAATAAGACCTTGACCACTTCCAAGATCATTAACGTTTGCTTCTGCTAATTCAAATAATATAATCATTATGCGTGTATTTTAAATATTAAATCAAAATGGTCAAATCCACCTCCCAATAAAGCTCCATTAACTAAATTTCCGTCAGAATCAGTAAATCTCAACTCAAATTGAGTAGATGTAATACCAACCAGCTGAGCTTTAAACGGAAAGGAGAATATATTACTACTAGATGTTAATGGATTGGTTCCAAACTTTTCAGACTGAGTGATCATTACTTCAGGATAAATAGAAACTCCATCCGATCCCCCAAAACTATCTACAGTGAATCCTACATAATTTGTTGAAAAATCACTGTAAGTTCCAGAATTATCTATTGTTATGAAAGGAGACCCCGTTTGAGATACTGTAGTAAAGTGTGTTCCGTATATTTTTTGATCAATCAATGTCACTGTAGGTACAGAAACGAAACTAAAGCTCACTCTAGCTCTCACAAAAAGAGATTCTATAACAGTATCTGTAGCAGAAACTTCATAAGTGTCAACATCAACATCTGGAACAGTATTTGTTGTTTTAGTTACAGTTACATTACTTCCTGCGGTAACAACTGTATTTACTAATTGATTAAGCTTATTAGCGTTCACAGTATTTAAACCTACCGTATAAGTCGTTGTTCCTCCTCCAGTAGCCTTATTAACTTCAATGCCAGTTCCTGCATCTATAAGCACAACATCTCCAGTAATACTCAATCCTGTAACTAACTGAGGCTCACCGTCAGCACATCCGCACCCTGAATCACAATCAGCAATCTTTAATATCTCAGCAACATATTCGGAAATATGAGAGCTTTTAGAACATTTTAAAGCTATACCAACCATTTCAGCAATAGAGGTTATTTGCTTAAACTTAGCAAGTTCTGCAGTAGCCTTAACATTGTTAACGCCCTTAGCGTCTTGCCACTTCATGTATTGAGACCTTATGCAGCAATATATGTCGCATAAATCACCATCACAAGCAACTTCAATAAATTCAGACCCAGATATCTCATCAATAACGTACATGCTATTCGCAACGTCAAATAAATATGATAAGTTAGAAACCAAAGAACTTGAATGCTCAACAGTCTGATCGGCAATCACATAAAAATTTCTTGTTGTTAAAACGTTTGCAGTTCCTGTAACTGAAGCAATATTTAATGATAATGGGTAATTTATCTCTATAGCCCTAGTTATTGTAGGGTCTATAGTGTTTTGAGTATAACTAGTTGTGTCAGTCGCAGTTAATAATGGTGTTACACAATCAACTTCCATGGTTAAGTCTACCGTAGGGGAAGTATAGTTTAAGTTAAATGTTCTTGTTTCTATTACTGTCGAAGGAACGATTAAGTCTTGATAAGTAAGCTCTATTTCATAAACCCCTTGCTCAGGATTACTGTTAACATCTAACGGTAATGCAATTTCTATAACACTATCTAAAGAGGTTCCGCAATCTATATCTGGAGCACTATGATTTGTATTGTTGTAAATAACTCCAGAAACAGGAGCTGTAACCTTCGCTACAACCGTAACATTCGCTGCTACAGTTCCTTGAGCAACAAAGTCAGTCTTATCTGTAAAGGTAATTTGTTTTGTAGGTAACTTGTAATTAAAGTACGAACTAAAATCTACTGTTGTTAATGCCATTTTTTCGAATTAAAAAATATATTGGCAAAGATATATAAAAAAAGGGTACTAATCTAATAGTACCCTTTTTATTATTCAATAATTATGATTACTTACTAGCTGAAAGTAAAGCAATTACATTGTTTTTATTTGCCTGAATAGCTGCATAAAGCTTTTTCTTTCCTTGAGCTTTAAACAAAACTTCATCATCCTCTTTCTTTCCAGGGATAACAAACCAGCTCGCATTCTTCTCTACAAGGATACCCTTATCTATTGCGTCTTTAGCAAGCTTCTCGTACCACTCTAACTCTGGAACAGCCTCAACCTTACTCTTATCACTTTTAGATTTAGAAAGCTCTTTAACGTTATCTAATAAGTTTCTATACTCCTCATTATCAACAGAAAGCTCTGCAAAATATTCTATAGGCTCCATTCCTGGAATAGCCTCTATAATTATCTGATCGTTAGACCCCCAAGATATTACACCTTCAACATCATCAACCTTAATAACTCCCTTCTGAAGAGCTTTTATGATAGCAACCTTATTCTTAGCCTTACCATCTTTTAACTGCCCTACAAAAGCATCTGGGTTGGTTTGAGCTGCACCTCTTAAAGAGTTTCTTAATGTAAACTCATCCATTGAATGAATAGAGTCCATCTGCCCCTTTGTTTGTGCTAACGCTAAAGCTATTGCTCTAACCTCACTAATATCACCATTCAATACAAAGCTTTTAGCTGCATCAAGAACTCTCTCTTTCTTAATTGCCTTCTCTGCATCAAATTCATGATCAATTTCTCTATATAATACCGAACTGTTAATATTCGTTTCACTATTAGCCTCATTGTAAGCCGCAACTCTCAAATACTCTAATAAATTTCTGTTGTTGGTTGCTACATCGATAAAACCATAAGTAAGTTTAATCTTTCTACCTCTTTTCTTAGCATCCAATTCAGTCCACTCATCTTCCCAGATACTCTTCATTCCTGGCAAATATCTAGCTACTCTAGTATAAGCCTTTTCTGGATCAGGCTTTCCGTCTTTATCTTTAGGGATAAAGTCTACCTCGCACTCTGAAGGAATTAATGATGTTGGATTGTAGAATGGATATCTAGTTCTCATTCTTGATGTAGTCTGAAATGTTATAGACTTCTTCTTTATGTCCTTTGAACGGACGTTACTTCTGTTACTCATTTTGTTTTGTTTTAGTTTATTTTTATTTAAAATAAAGGAGAGAACCTTTATACGTTCTCTCCTTTGGGTTTTTTAGAGTTATGCTCTCTTGATATAACCGTACTGATTTAAAGCTTGAGCTTCTAATGCAGCGTGAGTTTGGTATCTTACTTCTTCGAAATCATCTCCGTCAGCAGCTTGCTCAATACCGTTGTAGTATACACAAGTCATTTCTCTAGACTTTCCGTTTCCTTCTAAGAATCTTTTTCTTAAAGATGGAACTGAAGAACCTCTTTCTTCTCCTCCTGCCATCTTAACAGATCCTGCAGGGATTGTGAAAGCTTCGTACTTGAATCCATAACCATCAGCACCTAAAGTTTGACGATCATTGAAAGAAGCCATTGGACGCTTATCGTAAGTATAAGAACCTAAAGTGAACTTTTGGAAGCTTAAGTTTACAGCTTTCTCTTGATCCATGTTGAATCCACCGTAAGAAATAGCACCATCTTTCAACCTGTCACCTAACTCTCTATCAATTTGTTGATCGATCTCGATTCCAGACATCATAAGATTTCTCTTTTGAGCTTTCTCTGCATCAATCTCAACATTATAGTCGTAAAGGTCAGCTACAGTTAAACCAGCAACAGCAGCGTAGTTTAAGATGTTTCCTCCGTCAACAATTTGAGATAATAAACCTCTAGTCATCGCTAACGGATTGTTAGTAGCTTGGAAAGTACTAGCTAAAGTTGTATTAGATAACTCCTCACCAATTAATAAGTTAAGTTCTGCTGTATTCATAAATTGAGCGTAAGCATCACCTTCACCTTTAACTTGGAATTTAGATTCTCCTGAACTCTTCTCAGTATACCATAATTTAACTAAAGACTCAGATCCCGTTACTCTCATTCTGTGTTTGATGATTTGTAACTTCTCAGTGTACTTAGTAGATTTAGTAGTCATTGGAGCTTGGAATCCAGATCCCTCACCATGAGCATTTCCAAAAATTACAATCTCATCAGCAGAAGGAATAGAAGGAATCGCATCAGCACTGTTGATAGGAGTAGCAGCAAAAGAAGTGCTTCCTGTAACAGTAGTAACGATAGCTTTAATATAACTTCCATAAGAAGCTGTACCTGTGGCTGGCTTGATCATGATTAAATCATTAAGCTTAACTGGAACAGATACTGAATCTGGAGTTGCACCTGTATCATAAGGAGCAGCAGAAGGAGCAGTTACCTTAGCAGAAGCATCAATTGTGAAAGTCACAGCAGCACCTGCAGAACCAGCACCACCATTGGTAGCCTTGATCTTTGGCATAATTCTATCTTTCTCGAAGCGAGAGAACTCTAAGGCTGAAGTACCTTTTTTTGCATTTACTAAATCTAAAAATCCAACGATTGAATTTCCGTATCTTTGAACCTGCTCATCTGAGATGTCTGGTTCGTGTGCTTCGTAAAATGAAACGAAGTTGTGGTTGTTTGCTGTGCCTTGAGCACCTGCGTTGTAAGCCATGTTTTTAAAATTTAATTATTAATTATTGTTGTTAATTATTATCGATTCGCCTCTCTAGCTATTTGTGCTGCCTGAGACAAACCTGATTCTTGTGTTTTAGCAGACTCTCCCTTTCCAAAGTTTAAATTATTAATGTCTTTGACTTCCTTGCTAGTTTCGGATTTCCCTTTAGCATAAGCCAACTTAACATCTCTGTCATAACTATTAATTTTGTAAACATCTTTAGCGAGTTTCTCCATGTTCACTGTTCCGTCATCATTAGCCCAGTTCTTATCGACAAAGTTTTTCATAGATCCATCAACCTCTTCAGCCTTTAAGAATTCAGAAATTCCATTTCGGTCTTCTTCTGTTTTCACTAAGGTAAAGCTTTCTGGGTTCTTATCATCCCCAACTTCAAATGTGTTGTCCGAAAGATTTTGAATAATAGCATTGTAGCTTGCAATCCTAGCATTCGCATCTTCCTCACTTTCAGTTGGTTCTGCTTTGTCGATAGTCTTAGGTGATGACACCTGTAATCCATCTATATCAATAGAGTCTTGATACTCTTTTAATTCTCCTCTTAATAATCTAGACTTTCTATCTAGTCTAGCTTTAAGGTCTTGTACTTGAATCTTAGTAATCTCCCCATCCTCAATCAACTCTTCTATTTCAGCATCACTGCGTTTTAATAAGTCGTAAGGTCTCAGCTCTGCAGCAATCTCACTTTCTGTGATTCCTGGCTCACTCATTTCTAAGTGCTCTTCCAGAATTGCTAAAGGACTCATTTCGTCAAAATTTCTAGATTTATACTCTAAAACATCAGATAATGTAACTCCCTCTCCATACTCAGCCTCAACAGCATCATTCAAACTTTCTACAATTGTTTTACCTGTAGTAGTTTCTTTAGACGCTTTGTAAGCTTCGTAAAGTTCTTCAGTTGAAGAAAACTCTCCATCAGTACTTTTTGATATCTCCTCTTTAATCAAAGAACGTGTGTCGATTTCTTGAGGTTCAACTTCCTCTTTTTCCACCTCTTTTTCTACCTCTTTATCTTCAGTGTCAACTTCCTTGGTGTCAACAACTTCACTATCATCCTTTACTTCTTCCTCACCTTCTTTAGCTTCAACCTTTTCATCATCAGTATCCACTTCCTTCTCACCTTCTTTTGTTTCAACTTCCTTTTCCTCAATCTCCACTTCCTTTTCTTCACCAGAACCTAAAGGTACAGCTTCATATTCATCTTTCATTTTAAACCCTAAATCATCAAGGTTTTCTACAATCTCGTCTGCCATTTTGTTAAATTTAATTTGATTTTATTTTCTTGATATACAAAGGAAAGTCTTATATTTGCTACTCAACTGAACAATAGTCTAAAATATGGCAAAAATCAACCAAAAAAGAGTTAAAGAGCTTAGGGAAAGCTCAATGTCAAAAAAAGGTGGTTACATGTATATATCTCACCTAGCTGAAGATATAGGTATTGACCATAGACTGTTGACTAGAATGGAGCATGACGAGTCATACAACCCTGGAGTGTTAACCATTCTTAAAGTTTCAGAGTTTTATAACGTTCCGCTTAACGATTTGATTATTAGGGATTAACCTGAACTTTCGCAGTTCTAGATGCAGCACTTCCAGGATTTTGAAGAATCTTAGGAGCATCAACCTGATCCCCACCGTCGCCACCTTCAAGCTGTTCTTTAAGAAGTC
>WLWF01001581.1_pt1 | contig 18232 bp, 14 predicted proteins | sample 6718331 | NCBI WGS metagenome assembly WLWF01 (sample SAMN12718692, study PRJNA515312) | sponge metagenome | isolation source: marine sponge | host: Mycale hentscheli | place: New Zealand: South Island, Marlborough, Capsize Point | collected 2003-05-01
GTGGTGGTGGTGGTGGAAGTATATATAAATTGGAATTAAATGTATTTCAAGATATGAGTTTTAATTTAACTGCAGGTGATAAGGGTAGTGGTGGTACTGGAAGGCTTATTGGAAGTCCTGGTGGTGCCACACTTATTAAATCTGATACAACATTTGGAACGATAGATATAAGTGCGGGAGGAGGTAATGGTGGAACTGCAAGGACAATTCAACCAGATGGAAGTGGAGGAATATTAGTATCTAATATATCTGCTAATACAGCATTTAATTTTGAAGAAAGAGAATTATTTAAATCTTCTGGTTATGAAATTTCTAGAGGAGGGCGTAATAATGATTCTAATAGACTTGGCAATCCATCAGATCTAACTATAATTGGGCAAGATGGATCAGGTGCAGTACCAGGAATACAGCAACTACCAGGTCGTGTTACATTTTTAGGTGTTCAATCAGTATTTTCGGGAGGAGGAGGAGGTGGATATTTTGATATTAGTAGTAGTATATTAGGAAGTACAGATGGATTAGGTGGACAAGGTGGTCGAGCTGGAAATGGTTATGGTGGTTTTGGAGGAAAAATATTAACAGATTCTTCTAATTCTCCATTAATAGCTGGTATATCAGCAGAAATATTTGGTGCGGGTGGCGGTGGTGCTGGTAGTAATTATAATAAAGAATATAGCAATCCCCCTGATTTTGTAAAAGGTGGATCTGGTGGTGATGGTGTAATTTTAATTTATTATCAAGTACCTCCTGCTAGTTTAAATAAATTTTATTTTACAGAATATGAATTTTTTGTAAATAGCAATATAATTATAGATCCTTATATAGCTTTGCCCCAAGATATATCATCAATAGATATTAGTGGAGTAGATTTTTTAAATATAAATGAAAAAGGAATAATAACAAATAAGAGTAATACTTATCCGACTTTAGGTAAGTATAAATTTGATGTTATAATTGATTCTGTAAGTTCGGGTATAAATTATGATTTCATTACTTTAGATATAAGTAATACGCCATTTAATCAATACTACAATAATAATTATAAATTTAGATATGGTGACTTATTTGGTATATACCCAAATACATTTCCATCAAATATTGCAGATGTAGGATTATCTACTAACAACAGAAGTATGTTTAATATAGATAATAGTGGTAATATTGGTAGTAATATTGGTAGTAATATTGTTGTGACAGGAGGAACATATTACATGACAGTATCTATTTTATTTAATAATGGATCAGTCGATAGTGAGTATTTTGAAGTAATTGTAGATGGTCCTCCTCCTCCTCCTCCTCCTCCAATTTCAAATAGACCAGGTCCTATTCAATTTTGCAATTCTCGATTTGCATATTGTAATATCACTAAGAAATCAAATTTTTCATCAGGAAATGTTACTATTCAAGGTGCTACATTAGCAAACAGAGTGTCTACATTAATAAGAGTTCAGAGTCAAATGAGGAATGCTAAGTTAGTATTTCAAGATGTATCCCTTAATGTATACGGTCAAAAGGCAGGAGGACCATATGGATACGGGAGTTCACCAAAAAATACATTTTAATCTGCGTTATTAAATTTAGAAATAATTTTTTTCTCTCTAAAAAATATAATGGTAAAGAGACACGATAGAAAACCAGACGGTAAATACCACATTGGAAATCAAAAATACGACATGCTTGAGGGTTCTCGCGCTCAAGTATGGCATGGAACTGCTCATCAAACTCCTGGAGGATTAAAGAAGGCTGACCTTAAAATGCATAATGGAAGAATTGTTTCCAGAAAGAAAAGTGAACTTGCTAAGACACAAAAACATCTTAAAGGACATCTTCAACCTAAAGGTAGTGGTGTATTTGGTGCAATTACAAAGAAAGGAAAGAAATCAAAGAAAGGCACAAAAAAGAGAAAGGGTTCTCGTAGAAAGTAAATATCTAGATAAATAATTAAATTTTTATTATTTATTTAGGCATTCTCATTACAAGCGCGAATAATATTGTCTAAAAATTCTTTAGACGAATTAGTTATTCTATAATAATTTACTAATTCTGCTGGGCTAATCATATGATCGATTAATTTGGACTTAATCTTATTGGGTATATTTGTTTGATAATAATGATGATACATATCTTTAATGGTATTTACACTAGCTTTTTTCATTTCTATCTTTAAATCGATTCTTCCAGGTCTAACCAAAGCAGGATCTATTCTATCATAGTGATTACTTGTGATAATTAAAATTCTCCCATATGTTTCGTCCAATCCGTCAATTAGATTTAGTATAAATGATAATGTTAGTTTATCATCGTCTTTTTTGAAAGGAGTTTTAAAAGTAGATTTTTTATCATCAGAATTTGCTATGGAAACAGCATTAACAATATTTTCAATCATATCTAAATCGGTATTATCACTATTATCAGTAATAGTATTTGTTGTTTTACTTCTATCTAATATGACATCACTCATGCAATCAATATCTTCTAATACTATAATTTTATCTTCAAAATCTATACTATTTCTTTCATTTTTATTATTATATGTGGACTCAAAAAAATAATTATAAAAATCTGCTTCGCTTTTGACCTTATTTAATGGAATTTGAATTAAATGCCGGTTTAATTTATTAGCTAGACATTTAATGACAGATGTTTTACCAGTTCCTGGGGAACCAGATAAACCAATACCTAATGTGTAGGGGTGACCTTCATTTTCATACCAGTCTTTGTTATTAGTAAAGAAATCTACCTTTTTTATGAGGTCGTCTTTTCCATCAAAGTATAAATTATTAAATTTTCTAGTTGACCTAAATGGTCTTTCCATCCATATATTTGAGTCATTTTCTTCTTCTGATTTATTTTTTGGATGAAGTGAATATATAAATATTTTTCCATCACGTTGTTTTTTTATCTTTTCCAAGTATTTACGCGTAATATTATCAACATACTCTTTTAACATATTTATATCTAGTGTTCTGCTGTATATTTTAATTTGAATAGTTTCAACTTGACCACACATTTCAATTACTTTATCTGAATCACTACTATTATCTGAAAATTTCACTGTCGCATAAATAGTTCTTTCTTTATTTAATGGAAAAGAGCAACAATTTTCATCTACTACATAAATATCATTATCAAAGTCATTATTTATAGAATTACTATCAACAATATTAACATTATTAAGCATTTCCTTTAAACTATTGATTCCTTCATATTTTGATTCACTATTAATATGATCCCATATAGCATCAAATCGCTTCCCCCAAATATTATTTGTTCTTACACACCAAGAAGATGTGCGAAATGTTCGCTTACCTTCAATTGTAATAGATGAATATAATTTTACCATAGATCCTACAGTAGATATGCTTTTTGCAAAAAAATCATATATTTTATAAGAATGACTGATTAATATACTAATTCCAAATGCAAAAAATGTCGATATTATTGTATCTATAAATGGATCACCTGTTTTCATATTAAATAAAAAATTTATCTTGATAAAATCTAATAATTTTTCAACTTCGTGTTCTATATTCATTATCTTATATTAAAAATAATTTTTATATTGCTTTAAAATATTGATTTATGTGTTACTAACTCTTGTACAATCATTCCAACACTTGAAATCATAGCCAATCTTCCGTTATTCAATTCTTTATTTAATAATTCAATAGATTCTTGTGAATTTAAATCATTTTTAAGAGAAAATCCGAAATCCCCAGGTTGATAGGTTTCTTTCAATTCAAATGGATTTGTATATGGATTTTTCCATCCTTTAATCATAGTACTAAATTCTGACATAAAAATAGTACATGTAATGGCTAGTTTTTGTTCGTTTGATAAATCATCAAAATTATGAATAGATGGTCCTTTTGAAAATAATTCAATAATAGGTATACTAGTAGATGCAATCATAGCAATTCTACCATGCTTTAATTCTGCTTCTCTTAGATAAGACAGTTTCGTCTCATCTTTTGAAAAATTCAATGGATCGAAATTTTCTAATGGCTTTGTAGAGCCTACAATAACCGGTTTCATAACTGTAGGTACATCTATTATAGATAATTTAGAAAATGCGCTACATAAGAGTGGTAAGTAAAAAAATACAAATGATTTAATCATTTTATATATATGTATCGCTAAATTATTTTATATGGTTTTAATTTATTTTTTTACTACAATTCTGAGGTGGCATTAAATGCTGACGTGGCAATAAATTCTGACGTGGCAGATAAATTATGGAATTCTCCAAAATATGTATATAATAATGCTAGTAATTCTACTGCTAGAATAACTATAATACTATACTTAATATCAGTATAATTTTGTCTGAATACTTTTACCATATAATTATTTTCTAGATAATATCCTCTTTTTTCATAATATTCACGAACACCTATTCCTGAAATAATTACAGTCCCGTTCATAGAATTCATAAACGCAATCGATTCTGCTTTTTCCAGTAATTTTTTTCCAAAGCCACTATGCTGGCTAGTATTTTGTATATATTTTGAATTTACTTTTTGCACACTTCCGTATACATGTAATTCTCTAATCAATCCCTTGTTGTTTAATGTGTCATAATATATAATATGGTCCTTATCATATTTATTCGGAATTCGTAATCTTAGAAATCCATATATTGCCTTATTATCATAAGATTCAAATGAAATAAAATACTCTTTTCCATTTGATCCATTATACATTCTTACAAATAATTGAGCATCGTTATTATCATATTCTGGATGTCGTTCAATTTCACGATATCGTATATCCATACTATATAATTTATCTTCTCCTATTTTATCATTAATCACTTGTCTCATGTTTCCACATTTAATACCTCCTGATATATATGTATCAGGAATATCTCTAATTACTCTTGGTAATCTAATCCAAGGAGGGCATTCTGTCATTGCATATTGTAATACTTTTGTGATGAGTTCTTTGTCTTCGCCATAAGGTTTGTATGTGCCTTCTTTATGCCATTTTTCAATCTTAGTCCACGGGACAACTTCACATGGATATATTTTAATTTGATCTGGTTGATATTTATCAGAAGTATAGACTTGTTTAAACATTTCAATGTCCTTTTCAGGTGTAGAATATGGTAAATCAGGCATTAAATGAATATCTATTTTTAAGCAATTGTTTTTACAAATTTCAATTGCTTTAATTGCTGTTTCGATAGTATGTCCTCGATTTATTTTTTTTAGAATATAATTATCTATTTGTTGAAGTCCTAATTGAATTCGTGTTACACCCCAATTAAGTAATGTCTCAATCCAGGGAATTCCATCTTCATCCTTTTCTAAAATAGCGTCAGGTCTAGTTTCAATACATATTCCAATTATACGACTCTTTGAAGTTTTATTAAAATTTATTTCCTCTTCTAATGTAGAAATAGCCCTTTTCGTTGGTTCGAAATACATATTTACACAATATATGAATTGCGCAAAATAATTTTTTAGATATGCTTTGGGATACTCGGTAAATGTCCCTCCTTCTAGAATAAACTCTATTTTATCACACTTATGACCACACAATAGTAATGAATCTAATCTGTTCTTTGTTTGATCATATGGGTCAAATTTATTTCTATTTGCTCTTTGTACCGCAGGTTCTTTTGATAAATAACTTCTTGGCTGAGGAGTCCAATTATTACCTTCGTGTGCTGGTTCGTTTGGACAATAGAAACAATCATGTTTGCAACTAAAATCTTGTCCATCTGGTGTAGGAGATGTTAATATAGTAATTTGATTAATACCTGAAATATCATTTGCTGGTTTTTTTATTAGTAACAAACATAACATATTATCATCTTCTATAATTTCTTGTTGAATAAATTTTCTGTAATAAAACAATAATACTGTCTTTTTTATTTGAACCTTATATGGATGTAAATATGTTTGAATTTCTCTTGTAATTTTATTTCTTAGTAAATTAAATACTTGCTTATGCTTTAATGCAGAAATATTTTCCAAATATACTTTCTCACTCCACTTAATTAAATGCTCTAAGAGAGAAATTAATAATTTTTCATCGTAATCTATCTCAATATCACTATTTTGACTCTTAACAATATCTTCAAGATCGCCTATCATTTTAATTAAATTAAAATATATTAAATATTAATTTAATCATCAATTTTATTATTAAAGAATTATATTGTCAAATGATTTTACTTTTATAAAACTATTTTCATCTGGATATAAAGACGATTCTTCTTTTATAAAATTTTCAAAATATCTTTTACTAACTATAAATTTATTTTTACTTTCTGAGTAAAACTGGTATAATTCATGTATAGGAACTTCACTTTTACTTTCTTCATTACTATTTGTAGATTTGTATTTGTTTAGTGATTTAATAATATCTTGTTTCTTATTCCATAAACTACTACTTGCATTTATTAAATATTTGTCCTCTTCAATATTTGTATCTGGATAATAATGTTTTATCAAATCTAATATATTTTTTTCACTTATAATTGATTTATATTGATGTGTAAATAGCGAACATAACTCATCTATTTCTAACTCTTCATCATTATTATCATCTATTACAATATATTTATTCCAGAATGAAATAAATTTACTAACTTTTGGTAAGAACGCACTTGTACAGTCACAAAAAATATCTTTTTCTGCATTATATTCATATTTATTAATTAATAATGATTTTAATGTAGTGATAAAAAATACATTTGGTAACTTCTCGCTGTCAACATGTTGTTTCCATAAATACTGCATATCTTTCCAGGATATTGAACAATCATCACTATGTTCAATATTTTTTTCACAAAACATATTTATTATCGTATCGTCTGTACTATTTTTTAAATATAACGCATATTTCTTTAAATCTTCATCTTTACAATGTCCTTCGAGAAATGTATCTGCTGAATTATATCGTTGTGAATAATGAGCTGCTACACAAAATAAATCTAACCCATTACTGTTTTTTATTTCACTTATCCATGAATCCGTATTATTAAAATCCCTAACATCTATAATTCTACTTTCGGAAAATTTATGATCATAGTATTTAAATTTAAATTCATTTGTTAAATTTTGACTACCAAATAACATGCACGATAAATTTGTTAGTTCTTTAATCCATTTTTTTGCTTTTGGGTTTATAAAATAAATTAAATTTGACTTTTTTTTTAGTAATATATCCCCTAATACAGTTAAAAAATATTTTGCCTTTTCTCTATTATCAAATACTATAGGTGTTAATGTATTAAGAACCTTTTGAATAGTTTCTGATTCAGGAATACATGAAAAAATATCTCGTTCCTTTATTTTTTTTAAAATGGTAATTTTTAATTTTTGTTTCCAATCCATTAATGTTTTATTAGATGATATTGATGATAATATATTATGTTGCACATCATCTTCTTTTATTAAATAAAATTTATTATCTTTGTATTCAAAAAATATTTCGGTGGATGAATGATAAAAATATTTGTTATGATATAAAAATTTGTTGATAAATGATTCTGATTCTGATACTAATTTCTTTTTCCTTTTTTCTCTATTTATAATTGTTTCATTAGTATTTTTTAATAATTCAGGTAATTGTTCAATAGTATCAGTAAATTTTTGAAATATTACTGGATTATTTTTATATTCATTATAAAGCGATTTAATCGTATTTAATAGAATTTCTTCGGACATTTATTATTATACATTAATTTCATTTTAAACTATTTTAATATTAGTTAATTAAAAATATTGTACTAATATAATATATATGGCGACTACTAACAACCGGAAATCATCTATGCATATATTTTTAACAGGTCGATCTCGAGGAGACGCAAAACATGATTTTAAAAGTTTAAATAAAATTAAACAGGCATTAGAAAGTGATGGGTTTAGTAAAGGACTACCTGATCGACCTAATTCAACTAGTACATTGTCTAATGATGATAATTGGATGTCGGAAATACAAAATCTTGCCGCATTAGTAGATTCAGATTCATCCACATCTTCTAGCACAACATTTAAACAATTTATTACACCATTTATTACAGATAATAGTAGATTGAATATTAAATCAGACTTAAAATCTTTTGATGTAACAGGTTCAAGCTATAATATAAAACGACTAGAAGATGTTAAACAAAACGCAACGAATGGTATTGATTTTTTAACAAACTTAGGTATTCAGCAAAATGCTGCTTTAGTTATTGATGCTGCAAGTGTATCTATTTTAAAAATATTGAAATCTGGTGAAACAAGTAATGATATTACTAATATTTTTTATGTTATGGCTCCTGAAATTACAAATGACCCGGCTGGAAAAACATCGTGTAAGGATATTAATAAATTAAACGAGGGAGAAGTTAATAACATTACAATAACACCTATTATTGAAATGAATAGTGGAGAACGAACTTATAATTATGATATAAACTCATTAAGTAGTTTTAACCAATTTTTTTCTAAGTATTCATTTACATTATCTGAACTTAAGACAAATAAATCGATTATAAGTCGAAAATCATATCACTATAATGATATTACAATATCCGATCCTAAATTACAAATATCAGGCGCTTCCAAACATGAATATAGTGTTACAATTAATGAAAGTAAAAAACAGAATAATATTACTTCTTTACTATCATCCTTAAATGCATTAGTTACAAAAATCCTTACAAAAAAAGGGGGCAGTAAGATAGATACATTTAATATGAATCGCGAATTTCAACAAAAAAGAGCTGGAGATTGGTTACAGGTATTATTATGTAAAAATTTATTATCTAGAAATATGGCTAAATTTGATTCATTTGCCACAGGCTTTGGTATAAATACATCTATAACAGATGCTATTTCGGAAACATGGTTTGTAACACATGATATTATTGCTTTAACATTTGCATTATATTCTGGAGTTAATTGCATTTTCACTAATGGTGGAGATGTTTATTCATTCAAAATACCAAATGTAGAGGGTGAATTCGATTTTCAAAAAAAAATTACAACTCGTTACAGGAAAAAATTCGACGAGGTCCTGCGCGTGCCTGATGAAATTGTTGAAACTGAACGCCGATTTATTGCATATAACACGAATCGTACGGACCAACTAACACAAATGTATTTGGATAATGATGGAAATGTAGGTGTCGGTCAGCCAATAACAAATTATGGACTGACATCATTAATACAAATTGACGTTAATAGTAGTGCTAATTTTTTTCCAATACCTACTAATAATACAGATCCAAATGAGACTATTGACAACACAATCAAACAAATATTTTCCTTGGCTTACAAGTACTCATATACCGCAAGTTTTTTTCCAGATTTATCTGAGGCTCAGAAAAGATTACCTGTTCTTAAACAAGAATTGAGAGATACTTTGAATGCTGCAGAAACTATAATAGGTCAGCAGGCAACACAAAAAAATGTCAATGATTTAAGGAACAAAAATAACAAATTCAAAGAGTTAATGGGTGAATATATAAGTTATTATGATACAATTGATAAATATGGAGGAATTGATAATAATAACACATGGCAGCCATATAATTTAAAATATATGAACCAGAGTAAAGATGTAATTAAACTAAAAAAAAAATATCCAAAATTTCAAATAGAATTACAACCATCTTACAAATTGATAAATAAGTTTAGCTGGAAGACTGTAAAGTTTCACATGAGAACTTTTTTGGCAACATTTGGTAGAAAAGATTATAAAATGGACAGTTGTATCTATTTATATGATATGCAACATTTACCCATTAATATTAAAAATGGTATAACAAGATTATTTGCTTTATACGATAAAAAACTAGATAATAATAATAATATAGATGCATTAACAGCTCAAGGAAAAAAAATGCACTATGTAATGAAAGGATTTTGTCAAAATGTGTATATGGGTATTGGAGGTGATAAAGATAATACTATGGTATATACTTCGCGGTTGGGGAATCGTCAGGTTCACGTTAACGATGATGATGTTAAAGATAACTTTAATAATTATAAAAAAACAATATCACAAGTAGATAGTGGCTGGTTTGGCCGCTTACATACAGATCAAAAGATTACAGATGATACTTGTGTAGAAGAAAATCAAACATTCAATTACCTTACGAAAGGTATGGTGGTAGAAAATAATTATATTTATGGAAATATAATTGGTAATGTTAATAATAGTATAACCGCAAAAACACAACAAAAAATATCTACATTATGTGATGCTCTCCCTGCGGGTAATCCAACAAGTGAAGGAATAATTGATAAAGTATCAGGATTACTTAAAGATCAGGATCAGAAGAATCCGGATTGTGCTAAGGCAGATGCGGATGATAAAATACTTATTGAAGGCAATTCGTTGATTGGAGGAAATGTAAGTTACACAGTGGATGATTTATTATTAAAAAGTATATCCAACAGTGTTAAACAAATAACTTACATGCAATTAGGGTGTTTTGTGGGATCTACTGACAACAGCATAAAATTGATTGCTAAAATAAATAAGGATTATGCTATGTATCATGAGCTTACCGATGCAGAGAATAAGGATGATATATTTAAAAAGATAGATGGTATAATAGAAGATCATGGACCAGAAGAAAGGTCCACAGGAGTAATAATTGCACAAGTAGTAGTAGTGGTGGGAGCGCTGGCTGCAGCGGCATATACGGGATATAAATATGTATATCCAGACGATGATCAATGTCCCGACAATGAATATGAATGTATCATGGATCCATATGGAAACTATGTCGGGGGTACACCAACCCAATCAGATACATCATCTCCTAATAAAACTGAATTCATTGACTACATAACAGAGTTACATTTAAAGGATAATCCTGAAAAAATAACATTAATGAAAGAAACCTATAATAAACTGAAGGATAAATTACCGTTTAATTTATATTTTATGGGCTTTCATCCATTATTGCCGTCATATATTCTCCTACAAGGTATGTATGATTTAACATGCGATCATATCGAAGATTCATTAGATTATGAGTTGGTTGTTCGTTATTTTAATTTTATTAAAAAAATGAACACAGAGATTCGTAAAGTATACGAAACAAATGTATCTGAAACTATGGATGAAGCTATTGTCAGACAATTTGCAGCATATATTATTGGAGAAGCTATAAATGCTATGTTAATAGATTTGGATTTAATGAGAGTTAATGTAAACAAGAAATATTATGTAGAACCCAGTACGGAAGATAGTAAATTATATATAGATAAGTTTTTAAATATGAGTAAAGATCAATATTTTTCTATTCAATTATTAGGAAAAAATTTAAGTGGAGAAGTGATTGGATCATCAGAAGATATAAATGTAAATGATAATATAGGGTTATTATTACAAAATCCAATTATTACAACCTTTTTAAGAAATGTAGATATAAAATCTATCTTTTATAGTGATGAACCTATTGTAATGCCTGAATCAGGTGATGCGTTTCAAGAAATGGTATATGATGCATTAAAAGATACAGGAGAACAAATTATAAAGGGGCGAAGAGAAACAACAATACCTACAAATACAACTGATGTAATGTCACCATTAACACCATCACCTACTAGTCCATGTGTAAGTGGTAAATATAAAACTACTATTAAAAATGGTAATATTATAAAAATTTGTGATGAAAATGCACAAATTCCAGTTAAGGATAAACAGATAAGGACTATGTCAGATATTCGCATCGATGATAAACAATCACCAGATGATATATCAGTAGAAAGTACATTATCTAGTACTAGTAGTAGGAGTCGAGGTGGAAAAAAACTAAAAAGTAAAAGGCGAAAAATAAATAAAAAGGGAAATAAGACCATTGATTTAAAAAATCGAAGGAGTTCTCTGAAAAGAAAATCAAAAAAAGTATTGAAAAAGAAGATTGATAGATTAACAAAAAAAAATAGAAAGGTATAAATAATAATTTTTATTGCATATTAATAAATCATATAATTACTTTATCAAAATATATGTGATCTATGTTAATAGTTATAGAATAATTTTTTAATAATGTCATTTTTATTTTTCCCAGTCTTTTCTCTCTTAATGCTCTAGAAAATTCATCAACACATTTCAATTTCATATTTTCGATTCCATATTTATGACATAGTTTTCTTACTATTATTTTTAAAATATGATTCTCTTTTAAAATAATTTCATTTGGAATACTAATTTGTTGATTATCAAGTGTTACTTTATCCATAATCACATCTATTATATATTTGTTTAATATTTCGGATACTTCTTCGCTTTCTTTACCTAATTTTAGTAAGCTATTTTTATAATTATCAGTATAACAATCCGAGCATTTTGGGAAAATGTTCCGTCGCATTTTACCTCTACAACTCCAATCTGGTGTTGTATCTAGAAAGTATGGTATATTAAACTGATGTGATATTTCTAATATATCATCTTTATAAAAGTCCAACATTGGACGATGAATTAATACATTTAATATTGTATTTCTCTCTTTAATAACGGTTAAATCGGTTATTTCACGGCATCCTCTCATTACATTGTTAAATATATTTTCACATATATCGTCTTTGTGGTGTGCTAAAAATACACCATTACTATTGAATTTGTTAGACAAATCATAATAATTATTATATCTTAATTGTCTCGTCTCTTTTTCATAAACATTTCTTTTTATTTCGGATCGTTTAAATTCTATATTCTTAACATCTAATATAATATTATTTATATAACAATATTCTATTAGAAAATCTCTCTCATCGACACTTTCATCGCGATTATTATAGTTTATATGACAACAATAAACATTCAATCCATCTATATGTTGTTTTATATGATTTATTATGAATAATAATACCATTGAATCGACCCCACCACTTAATGATATTAATATATTTGAAAACCCTTCTTTCTCGATATAGTTTTTTATTTTTAAATATAGAGGATATGATTGCAAATCATCTATATTTACACTTTTATTATAGTCATTTTGTTCCAAAATTGAAGAATATTTTAAATATAAATCCATTATTTTGATACTAACTTATATAATATATTAAATTATTTCAATTTTATTTTTTTTTATATGTTCCTTTTTTGTATTTTCGTTTTGTTCTTTTATTTTTTTTACTTCTGTTTTTTCCTCCTCGATATACTATATTTAATTCCATAGGAATTCCTGTATCTTGTGCATATTCTACTCTTGATCCTGTTGTGGTGGCTAATTCTGCTTGTTTAGACTCGCTTAGATGTTTGGGGAAATATCTTACAATAATAGCATTCATTAATCGTTCAGTCTCATTTGCATTATCAGATACTTGTGCTGCTCGTAGTTCTCTGACAAATTGTTGGGCTTTATCATTCATTTCTACATTTGGGAATCTGAATCCTAATCTCCAATAGTATGATATTACCGAATCAATAGCTTTTAATTGAACAAAGGAGATTCTGTATGCATTTGTTTTTCCTACTTCTACTATTTTATCAATTATGTCTTTTGCTCCCATGCGCACCTGATTAGCTTGATCTCCATATGCTTCGTTCATATCGGAGAGAGATCTAGTGGTCATACTATGCCATGGAGCATTGCAAATTAAATCAATATAAAAATATTCTTTTGTTGCATCACGAGGATCTATATAATATTTTACAGTAGCGAATCCACGAATATCCTCATCATATTCATGAACAAATAATAAATCGCAGTTGTCTAAACTATCTTCTGCGAATTGTTCACCGATCATTTTTTGACACAAAATTGTTCTTGCGTTTGTTTTAATTCGATCAATATAATATTGTAAGTTTGCTAGTTCATCTGGATCATCATTTCTAACATAATATGTAACGGTAGACATATATATATATATAATCATAAATAATATTTTCTAATGTTTTATATAATGGTTAATGTTCCAAAACGATACATTCCAACTACACTAACAAAACGCGATAAAAGTAAGCAAAGAAGTATGTTAAAAAAATCTAGAAAGCAGTATAAAAAGGGGAAATATTTTACTAGAAAGAAGGTTAAATCTTTTAAATCTAAGATTAGTCCCCATATAACTAAAGCAAAAAAAATATATAATTTAGATGAAATAGTACCATCAAAATCTCTTTCGCGTAAAACAGGATGTTCAATTAATTCTTTATCTAAAATCGTTAAAAAGGGGCAGGGTGCCTATTATAGTTCTGGATCTAGGCCTAATCAAAGTGGTCATTCATGGGGATATGCTAGATTAGCTAGTTCTATTACAGGTGGAAAAGCTGCTGCAGTTGATTATAATATTTTAAAAGAAGGATGTAAGAAAAACAGCAAGGCGTTAAAACTAGCAAAAAAATCTAGAAAAAAACATGGATATGGTAAACGCAAAGCACCAAGTGTTAAATTATAAATTATTTGCACCACATACATAATTGTTTATCTTCAGAACAAGATAAACATTTCATAGGTATTAAATATAAATAACCAAATGGGTTAGATATGTGATCAGGATTAGAATATCCATGTACTCTTTTTTCCCGACAAGTAATACATTTACCTCGACATGGACTTAGTGGTATAATATCGCAATGTATTGATTTGTGATCTTCGCATATATAATTATATGATTGTTGCATTTAATTATATATAATAATTACTTTTTAATTGTTTTATTCTTAATTTCTCTCTTTGGTTTTTTTGATCTACTATGTTTGTCCTTAGGAAATTTATCTAATGATTTAAATACTGTCCAAGGTTGTGATGGTCGATCTTTTAAATAAGGACCAAATCGTTTCCATTGTATATTTTGCTTAATAAATTCTTTTGCATAAAAAGGTGTTCCACATGATGTACCCCATCTACCATGCAACTCCATATTTTTGCAAGAATCTGTATCGACAACGCACCCATCTACTGCACCTCTAGGTTGATATGGTAGTGGTCTATCTGCTTGACTCATAAATGCACGATCGTCTAGTTCATAATGAGAGCAACATGTTCTAGAGCAAGGGTTAGTTTTATTTAAATAAATATCATAATGGTCTGCAATAATTTCCTTTGCTATTTCAATGTTAATTTTACTTTTATGTTGCTCCATCAATTGTTCAAGACGAACCTTTCTAGCTCCTTGATGTCTTCTAATATCATCAAAACCAGTATTAACACATTCTAAATTTCTAATTCTAGAATCATATGGTGCATTAAAACCAATAAAATATCCATTTGTTTTTTTTTCTACATTAACAAATTCCAATCCTAATTCTATTCTCATAATTTCATTTTTATTAGTATCACCGACTAGCCATGAATTGGCGTAATCGCCAGAATTATTTTTCTTTAACATATCTACATAATCGTCTAATGTATTTGCATATTGCATACAATTTCTAATTCTGCATGAGATAGGGTCTTTATGATCATATGATGTAAATCCACCAATAGTTGTTTCGGTTCCTATAAATCCTTTACTATTAATAAAAAAGTCTGTAAAACTACAGATAAATCCAGGTGCGCTTTGAAATAATATACGATGTCCTTTTTTTGGTTTAATATCAATAATAATATTAAAATATTGTCCATCAATAAAATTATCAAATGAGTTATGAGCACAACATATTTTACCATCGTGTGTATAATCTCCTACGGCCATAAATGCGGAACATTTATCTTTTGCACCACCTTCCATTTGTCCTCCTTCAGGTAATTTATCCAAAATATCGCCATATTTTTCCTTAAGTTCAGGCATTTCATTTACATAATGTTTGAGTTTAGGTAGTGCATAATCAAGTGAAGAAACATTATTCCATAATATTAATTCGTCTAAATCTACATCAGCACCATTAGCTATACCTTTTATTTCATCAAAAAATTCGGGAAAGTTTTCTTCTAATGGTTTCTTAAAAATAAAATTGCTAAATTTTATAAAAAAATCAATTTTAAATCCATGACTATCAAATAAATTCCACGCCATTGTTTTTAAACATTCTTTAATTTCATGTTTTAATAGCTTACCATGAGCTATTCCTCTTTCCATAGGTGAGCCTTTTATAGAAATATATTTCCATCCGTTTTTTTCATATTTAAAACCATTTTTTACTTTCATTATAATATATAAATTATATACATATTATAATAATCAACTGTTAATATCATCTATAGTATTTGTTGTATCTTCTTCTTTTTTTACCTTTTTAGGTACAGGTTTTCCTAAAATTTTACTTACTAAATTTAAAAAACTTACTGCAAATGCAATTAATATAACAAAAAATGCTATAATATCACTTTTGGATAGTTTTTGTTTTAGAAAAAAATAATTTATTAGTAGAATAACGGAGAATTGAGTTATAATTAATAGAAATGTATCTTGTGTTTCAGTTACTAAATTATATTTATGTCCAATATTAATAGCAATTGTCATGAAAAACCAATCTATCCATGCAAATGGTATAGCCATTAAAAATGCTTTAAACATGGACAAATTTGGATATTTTAAAGTGAAAAATTGTCCCCACATAGATATAGATTGAGCAATAATGAATGATAATAGAAACATAGCATATTGAAAAATTTTATTCATAATATAGTATATATAATGAAAACAAATTTTACTGCTAAAAGATTTATAATATGGTTGTCATTAAATATATTAATAGTAATATTAATGGATTTAGCTTTATTTCATCAAACTACACCTACTATGGAAAAATCACCATTTTTAACGAAACTTGGATGGGCTGAATTATGGGCAACAATCGAATGGATATTTGTTATTCCGGCGAATAGAATGGGAAATTTATTTTTAACTGCTCCTCAATTATCATTATCTTCATATGTATTTGATTTTATGGGTCAGATTTTTACAAATAAATATTGGTTAAAAATTCCTACTACTATAGACGATTATGTAGGTATGGTAATAATTATATTAGGAATGATAATATCCGCATATAAAATATTTGATTAATATTTATTAATTTTTAAATATAAACGCATAAGTATTTAAAGATTTTTATTTAATTTTACATTATAGGAAGAGAATGTCGGATTCAAATAATGTATTGACTATCAAAACTGTTCAAATTGCTCCTTTTCGCACTTTAATGACTGCATTAAAGGACATTTTATTAGAAACAAATATTACCTTTAAAAAGGATGGTATTAGAATTATCAATATGGATAAATCACATACCATGCTTGCACACCTATTCTTAGGTGCTGAAAATTTTGAGCATTACGAATGCAATGAAGAAAAAATTGTCATTGGTGTTAATATGTTTCACTTGTTCAAATTAATTAATTCTATTGATAATGATGACACATTAACTATTTACATTGAGAAAAATGACTATTATGATGGTATTGTATCATTTTTAGGACTTAAATTTGAAAATGGTGATATTAAACAATGTAAAATACAAAAACTTCGTCTTATTGAACCAGATACGGATGAATTTGAGGAACCAGATGTTCATTTTTCATCGGTTATTAATTTACCATCATCTGATTTTCAAAAAATTATTCGAGATTTATCATGCATTTCTGATAGACTAGAAATTAAATCAGTTGGAAATGAACTTATATTTAAATGTTCTGGTCAATTCGCTACAGCTGAAGTAAAAAGAGAAGAGTCGTCGGGAGGAATGGAATTTATTGAAAAACAAGATTCAAGTAAAATTATTCAAGGGGAATTTTCCCTAAAGAATCTTGGATATTTCATTAAATGTACTAATCTATGTAATCAAATTGAAATGTATCTAGAAAATGATTTACCACTTGTTGTTAAGTATTATGTAGCTAGTTTAGGTACTATCAAATTATGTCTCAGTCCATTACCCAGTAATAATAATTAATAATAGCATATTATAATTTCATAGTAAATCAAATTATAATATAAACACTAAATTATAATACATATTTAATATAATGCATAAATTATTATATATTACAATGTTTTTTTCATTATTTTATCAAATATATTCTGTCCCTGGTTGGAAAACGCCAACACAATTACCGACTTCATTACCTTCAGGACAACCTTCGGGACAACCTTCAGGACAACCGACTTCATTACCTTCAGGACAACCAACTTCTCATCCTACTGGACCTTCAGTACAACCTTCAGGACAACCAACAGGACAGCCTTCAGGACAGCCTTCAGGACAGCCTTCAGGACAACCAACGAGTATTCCATCTTCATTACCTTCAAGTCAGCCTTCAGGACAGCCTTCAGGACAACCAACGAGTATTCCATCTTCATTACCTTCAAGTCAGCCT
>WLWF01001582.1_pt1 | contig 18220 bp, 17 predicted proteins | sample 6718331 | NCBI WGS metagenome assembly WLWF01 (sample SAMN12718692, study PRJNA515312) | sponge metagenome | isolation source: marine sponge | host: Mycale hentscheli | place: New Zealand: South Island, Marlborough, Capsize Point | collected 2003-05-01
GAAAGCTATGTTTGAACATAGTTTAGAAACCTTGTGGTACGAAGCCACTACAGAAAACAGGGCTGCGAATGTAAGCTCATCTTTTGAAGAAGCATACTTATATAAAGGTATAAGAATAGCAAAGAGAGATGATAACATTAAAATATACAACACTCGCAAGGCAGGTATGAACTACAAGGAAATAACTGATGAACAATACTATGAGTTTCTCCAAAATGGATTTAAAAAAGGTGCTCACGTTGTACTGCAAAGCACATACAAGGAGCAAATAGATAAAATAAACGCGAAAATTCAAGGAGAAGTAAATAGTAGAAACAACAAAAAGCATTTCGAAGCTTTAAAAAATCGAAGAGAATTTTTAATTAACAAGTATAGTAATTTAAATAAGTAAAAATGGGAAACACAAAGTCAACATTTAAAGAACTTACCGCAATCAATGTAAAAGGTAAGGTCGAGAAGAAAGGAAGATTCGATTACTTGTCATGGGCATATGCCTGGGCAATCGTAAAAGATAAATATCCTGACAGCAACAGGACTGTGTACGAAAGCGAACACACAGGAATGAACTACTTTAGCGATGGAAACACCGCATATGTAAAGGTAGGGGTTACAGTTAATGGAGTGGAACACATTGATTATCTGCCTATTATGGATAATCAAAACAGATCCGTGACTCAAGACAAGATCACATCATTTATGGTAAACAAATCCATACAACGTAGCACGGTAAAGGCTATTGGTATGCATGGATTGGGTTTGTCTTTATGGGCAGGCGAAGACCTTGTAGATGTTAGTGAGACAGCTCCTGCTGTAGCACCTCAAAAGAAAGACACACTAAAAAAGACACACGCCAATTGGAATAGTGTGGTTGACTATGTCAAGAGCAAAAGTAGTGAGCCTTTCTCAACAACAATCAAAACTATCGAGCAAAAGTACATAGTACCTACGGCTCTTAAAAAAGAACTAGGAGCTTATGTCAAGTAGTGTAATAGAAAAACTCAGAAACGATAGCGATTACTACGGGGAGTACGGAAGTAAGTATTTATCTAACTCAGATATTTATTCGCTACTTAAAAAGCCAAGAGAGTTTAGAAAGTCTGAGCCAACAGCTGAGATGTTGTTGGGCAGATACTTTCACACACTACTCCTGGAGCCTGAAAAGATAGAAAACTTTCCTATTGCGAAAGCATCAACTCGTTCAACAAATGTATTCAAGAATATGCTTGAAGAAACTAATTTGGGCAAGTATGATGTAATCCTTCAAAAGGAAGCCGACCTTGTATTCAATTGGGCGGAAGCCGTGAAAGAAAACTTTGTAATGAATACCGATATTTATGCAAAAGGAAATGAGTTTGAAGTTCCTGCAGTAGGTACGATTTTCGGTACGCAATGGAAAGGTAAGGCTGATATTGTAACAAGTGAAAATGTTATTGATTTAAAAACCACATCTAACATTGATCGTTGGAAGTGGAGTAGTCATGAATATAATTATGACAGCCAGGCATATATATATCAACAGCTTTTTGGAAAGCCTGTTCTATTCTATATCATTGATAAGAATAGTCTTCGGCTGAAGATAGCACACGCAAGTGAAGATACATTGTTAGATGGTCGTGATAAAGTAATGAAAGCAATTGAAGTTTACAACAGGTTCTTTGGACCTGAAGCTTCAGAACAGATAACTCAATTCATAGAATATGAAGAGTTTTAACATGGAGTCAGATGTGCTGCTCCAACTCAGCACTCAACCTTAATACTATAAACATGTCAAAAGACAAAGTATTTGCAGACGGTTTTCTATTCAAGAGAAGAGAGAACGCGCCCGATTTTGTAATCGGAAACATAAGTGTAAAAGTAGATGAAGCTGTTACCTTTTTAAAGACCAACCAAAAGAATGGATGGGTGAACCTAAATGTGCTTAACAGCCAAGCAGGTAAGCCATACATTGAATTGGATCAGTTTGTGCCTAAGAAAAAAGAAGCACAAGCTCAAACCGAAGAGGTGAAGCAGGATTTGCCTTTTTAATTATTCATAACGAAGAGACAAGGGGTCTAGTACCCCTTTTCTTTTCTCTTATCTATGTTGAAAATGTCAATTATTTTCCTTAGATATGGCAAAATCAAAAATTAATTTAATAAAATATATATAGAGTATATAGTAAAATAAAATCGACATGGAACAAAATCAAGTCACTATATTCAGAAACATAAAAGACACCTCAACTCCTTTCTTCCGTGACCTCGACTCTATACTAGATAGAATAAAGGAAGGGAAGTCTAAAGAGTTAATCAAACAGATACGTTCTGAAAAGAACAAAGAGGTCCGCCAGGAACTTAAAAAGAATTTACCTGCGATTTGTTTTTCAGGAACATTCAATAAAAGAAATGATGATAGTTTGATTGAGCACTCTGGGTTTATTTGTTTGGACTTTGATGGCTATAAGACAAAGAAAGACATGATGTCTGAAAAAGAAAGATTATCAAAAGACAGATACGTTTATTCTGTATTTGTGTCTCCAAGTGGAAACGGTCTAAAAGCTATCGTAAAGATACCAAAAGAACCACAGAATCATAAAAACTATTTTATGTCTTTAGAAAAGTATTTCAATTCACAATACTTTGACAAGACAAGTAAAAATGTATCAAGAGTTTGTTATGAGTCTTACGATCCTCTGATCCACATAAATCCCAACTCGCACCTTTGGACTAAGATAGAGGAACAAGAGTACAAGGTTGTAGATAAGTATTCTTCAAGACCTACAATACCTGTTACAGATGAAAACAAAATTGTTGACATACTGATGAAGTGGTGGACAAAGAAGTACGGTTTAATTGAGGGAGAAAGAAACAATAACGTATACATATTAGCAGCGGCCTTCAATGATTATGGTGTAAACAAGTCTTTAGCTGAATACATTATGTCTCAGTTTGAAACGAAAGGATTTAGTTTGCAAGAGATAAGGCAAACAATAAATTCAGCGTACACTCAAACACAGAACTTTGGTTCAAAGTATTATGAGGATGAAGATAGAGTGAATCAAGTTAGAATGAAACTCAAAAGAGGTGTATCAAAAAAAGAAATCCGTTCTCAATTAGCTGACTCTCAAATTGAGGACGCTGTAATAGACTCTGTCATAACTTCAATTGAAGAAGATGAAAGCGAAAAGAGGTTTTGGAACAAGAGTGAAAAGGGAGTTATAACTATTATACATTATTTGTTTAGACAATTCCTGGAGGACAATGGCTTCTACAAGTTTGCCCCACAAGGAAGTAAGAACTTTATATTTGTTCGTGTTACAAATAATTTAATTGACCATACAACGGAAGAAGAAATCAAGGACTTTGTTCTTGGCTACCTTGAGGACTTAGATGATATGTCCGTTTACAATTACTTTGCAGACAAGACAAGGTTCTTCCGTGAAGAGTTTCTTTCTTTACTTGGAACGGTTGATGTTTACTTTATTGAAGATGATAAGGACACAGCTTATCTCTACTACAGAAACTGCGCAGTAAAGGTTACAAAAGACAAAAAGATCACTATAGACTACCTTGATTTAGGGGGGTATGTTTGGAAGGATCAAGTTATTGATCGTGACTTTGAAATGTGCGAGTCATTTGATTGTGACTACAAGACATTTATTTCCAACATTGCAGGAGATAACAAACAAACAGTCAAGTCAATGAGAAGTACGATAGGATATATGCTTCATGCATACAAAAATCTTTCTTATTGCCCTGCAATCATTTTGAATGATGAGGTTATATCTGATAATCCTGAAGGGGGAACAGGTAAGGGGTTGTTTATCAACGCATTATCTCAAATGAAAAAGCTTGTTGTTATAGATGGAAAGGCTTTCAACTTTGAGAAAAGCTTTGCTTATCAGCTTGTTTCAGCTGACACCCAGATTCTGTGCTTTGATGATGTCAAAAAACATTTTGATTTTGAAAGACTGTTTAGTGTTGTTACTGAGGGGCTTACGCTTGAAAAGAAAAACAAAGATGCAATCAAGATACCATTCAAGAAGTCTCCAAAGGTTGCTATCACAACTAACTACGCTATCAAGGGTAGAGGAAATTCTTTTGAAAGAAGAAAGTGGGAGTTAGAGTTTAAGCAATTCTATACTAAAGACTTTACTCCACTTGTAGAGTTTGGAAAGCTTTTGTTTTCTGAATGGAATGAAGACGAATGGTGTGTGTTTGATAACTATATGGTAGAGAACCTTATGTTCTATTTAAGTAATGGCCTTATCAAAGCAAACTTTAAAAACCTTACAATCAGAAAATTATCAGCAGATACATGTCACGAGTTTATCGAGTGGTGTGGGTTGGTTGGAACTGACAATTCAAATGAAGCAATTAAATACAATGAAAAGATTTACAAGAATGATTTGTACATTGAATTTATTGCAGACAATCCTGACTTTGCTCCTAAAGCAAAACGTACAATATCTCGTACAGAATTTTATCGTTGGTTAAATTCATTTGCTTTATATAAGACAGGAGTTAAGCCTGACGAGGGTAGGGATCTCAATGGTAGATGGGTTATATTTTTAACCAAACAACAAAAAGAGATTCAAAGCGTAGACGAAACAATACCATTTTAATATGAAAACAGTAAATAGTTTATCGGGCGGAAAGACATCAAGTTATATTGCGGCTAATTATCCTGCAGATTATAATGTCTTTGCCCTTGTGAGAACCGATGATAAAAAATGCCTGTTTCCAGATAAGAAGTTAAGACAGGTTGTAAGCGACAAAATAGGACAAGAGTTTATAGGAACTCTTGAAGAAGATGAAATAATCTATACCATTCTTGATTTAGAACAGTTTATAGGAAAGAAAATAAATTGGGTTACAGGCATTTCTTTTGATGAGGTGGTCGAAAAAAAGGGAGGATGGCTTCCAAATAAGCTACACAGATACTGCACAACAAACCTTAAACTCATTCCTATATTTGAGTGGTGGCATGAAAACATAAACGATCCTGTGGAAATGAGGATTGGTTACAGGGCCAATGAAGTAAAGAGGGCTATAAGAATGAATGAGAAGCGAAACGAAAAAGGTCTTTTGGAAATCAAAGCTACAGTATCAAAGCACCCAAGTGGAAGAAACAAATGGGAGATTTTTGAATGGCAAAACCCAACATTTCCTCTTATTGATGATGGGATTTACAAAGATAATGTCGAGGAGTTTTGGAAAGACAAGCCTGTTAGGTTTGCCTGGATGAACAACTGTGTTGGGTGTTTTCATAGAAATCCAATACTCTTAAATAAAATGTTTTCAAAGAATACAAATAAAATGCAATGGTTTGCCGATCAAGAGATTGGAAGAAATGGAAAAGGAACTTGGAAAACAGGTATGACTTACGAACAAATCAAAAAACACAAAACTCAAATAGAGTTATTTGAGGATGATTTTAACGACTGCGATAGTGGATACTGTGGATTATGATAATTTTAAATGGTGTATTGAAAACGATTTTCAAGTATACATAAAACCAGAGGATAACAGCGGTAATTGTAGGATAGCAATTAGAAAAGGTGGCATCTCTACAGATGGGAAGCCCTCAAAATATGATAAAGAAAAAGGCGTAACTTTGTATAGCAAAGAAACCGTAGGAGAAGTGGTGTATAAAAAACAGAAACACGCCATGGAAAAACTTCCTGAGGTTTATGCTTATCTAAAAAAACGCTATGGAAATGTATGATGAACATGATCAGATACATTTTGGAATGTTAAATTCCTATGACATAGTAATTTACAAAGTGCCTTTTTCCGAGCTTGCAATTACCGACACAAGCTTCTTTATCCACGACATAACAAAACCTATCACAGTACATGTTATTGATGATATGATTTCTTATTTCGAAGAAGAAGAAGATTATGAAAAATGTCAAGCATTAATGGAAATTAGACACGAATATGATACAATTTAGAGATTACCAAAAACAAATTATTGAGAAGTCAATACAAGTGCTTTCAAAGCATAGGTTCTTGTACCTATCAATGGAAGTAAGAACAGGCAAAACACTTACCTCACTCGGATGCCTGAATAAAATGATGAGTGTGAACAATGTATTATTCATTACAAAGAAGAAGGCAATAGGCAGCATTGAGTCGGACTACGAGATGCTCAATCCTAGTTATAACATTTTTGTTATAAACTACGAAAGCTTACATAAAATCAAGCAGCGAGGTTGGGATGCAATTGTGTGCGATGAAGCACATAGTATGGGAGCTTTCCCTAAACCCAACAAGAGAGCTAAGCAAGTTAGATCCCTAATACTAACCAACAATCCGTATGTAGTTTTGTTATCGGGAACACCAACACCTGAGTCATTCAGTCAAATGTACCACCAGGTGTTTGGTATACCTAGCAATCCTTTCAACAACTACAGTACGTTCTATAAGTTCGCTAGAGAGCATGTAAATGTTACTCAAAGAAAAATCAATGGGTTTATGATTAATGATTACAGTAGGGCAAAAGAAACTGTATTACATGAGATGCAACCATACATGATATCATACACACAAAAAGAGGCAGGGTTTGAGACCACGATACAAGAAAAAGTATTGCATGTAGATGCACCTGACTTTATATACAATATGTGTAGCGATCTAAAAAGAGACTTGGTTGTTGAAGGCGAAGATGAAGTTATACTTGCAGACACAAGCGTAAAGCTTATGCAAAAGCTTCATCAAATGTATAGCGGTACTGTAAAGTTTGAAAGCGGAAACTCAATGGTGTTAAGCACATTCAAAGCCGAATATATCAAGCGAACATTCAAAGGTAAAAAAATAGCAATCTTTTATAAGTTTAAAGAAGAGTACAACGCACTAAAGGAAGTGTATGGAGAAAAGCTGTGTAATACCCTGGAAGACTTTAACAACACAGACAAGAACATTGCGCTGCAAATAGTAAGTGGAAGAGAGGGTATCTCTCTAAAAAATGCAGACTATCTTGTGTATTACAATATTGACTTTAGTGCAACAAGCTATTGGCAGTCACGAGACAGAATGACCACTAAGCATCGACTAAAGAATAATGTCTATTGGGTGTTTACACGAAACGGTATAGAGCCAGATATATATAAGGCTGTTACAAAGAAGAAAGACTACACACTTAGACACTTCAAAAAAGATTTATTAACTTTAATTTAAATATAATGGAAAAAGTAGGAAGATTTGAAATAACAAAATACTCATTTGAAATGATAGAACATGAGCCAAAGATTGTGATATCAATGGTAAAGGTTTTAGATACAGATGGAAAGTATATTAAGTTTGCAAAACTAAAAGAAGTTGAGCCATATTTATCTATGTACCCTATATCTTTTGCAAAAAAATGACAGAACAGCAGATACAAGCAAAGAGAATTAAGGAGCTAGAAGCTCAGGGATACTATGTTATTAAATTGATTAAAACCAACAAAAATGGCATACCTGATTTAATAGCAATACCGAAAGACTCAGATGTTTTATTTTCTGAGATCAAAAAACCTGCAGGCAAGGTGTCTGCAATACAACAATATAGAATTAAAGAACTTAAAGAGCATGGAATCAAAACAGAAGTATACAGAGGAGGAGTTTGAATTAGATGAGTATTTTATCAAACAGATCAATAGATTTAAAAATGGAGTATCAGTAAGAATAGCGGCCAAAATAGATGAGATGTTTGGCTTAGGCCATACCAAAGGTAGAATGAAAAACATTGCAGGGCATGTAAATGATAGTAACGGAGAGCCTGTTTTCTTCCTGGTAGATTACTTTAGAGAAACAGAAGATTCACCCATAGTGCTTATAGATATTAAGCAAATAGATGTGGATAAATATTTAGATTATATTAACCTTAACAAATACATCAAATGAAACCATCAAAAAAAATTAAATTAAATGTACAAGAAAAAACAGTATTAAAAGCCGTTTGCAAAGCAACACAATTAAATGATATACGCAATACAACTCGAAAAAGAGAGTATGCTGATGCAAGAAGTATAGCGTATATAATTTTTAGAGATATATATAACATGACTTATCAAAGAATTGGATCTATATTTGGCAAGGACCATGCAAGTGTAATGCACGGATATAAAAGCGGTAAAACACTTATGGATTATGATAAATATTTTAATCACAAGTATCTCGAAGCAATGGCTTTGGTAGGCGGCAGGGGTGAAAGAATGCAACAAATTGTTTCAGAAATAAAATCATTAGAAAAAGAGTTATTAACATTACAAACAATAGAATATGAATTATGAATACGAAGACATTGACAAGATTGTAGATTTTAAATCTTGGTCAAACAAAAGAAAAATAGACGAACTTTTGCGCATAGATTGCGTGATGTACACGAATCTGGGTTCAGATAGTACTAAAACTGAGCGTGAAGCGACAAAAAAACGCTCAAGATCCATATACAGGGCTATTTCAAAGATTGATAAAGAAGCGGGTAAAAATTTGATATATCACATGGATAGTTAATAACTTTTTATTGATTTCTTATTTATAATTTATAATTTTAAGAAACAATCAATGAATGACTATCCAAAAAAACAACCACAATTCGATCAACTTCATCAACATTTTGATGAATCAAATCAATTCATTGACTGACGATGTTTACGAATCCTTGATGGATGAAGACAATGATGCTCTAAGAGTTGCAATCAAAGAGCTGCATCAAGTTCTACGGGATACACAAAAACTAGCAGACGATGAAATATAGACCTCGATTAAATGAGGAGGAGTATGCATTAATTACCAAACACCGAGCTCTTCAAAAAGAATGCGAAAGCTCAGGCATCCCAATGGATGAAGTAAATCACTATTGGTATAAAGGCAAACACTTTTCTCTTCATGTAAAAAACAAAGGTGTATCTCCAGAAGAACTGAGAGACGACATTATCAAGGCGATGGACAAACACTCGCCTAGCTACCGCAAAATAAAGCGCAAGAAACTAAACAAAGGACACTTACTTGTAATTGATCCTGCCGACATTCACATCGGCAAGCTTTGCTCTGCCTTTGAAACAGGAGAAGAATACAATTCGCAAATTGCTGTAAAAAGAGTTAAGGAAGGTGTTGAAGGTATTTTAAATAAAGCTCAAGGCTTCAACATAGATAAGATACTTTTTGTTGGAGGAAACGATATACTTCACATTGATACACCTAAAAGAGCTACTACAGCAGGAACTCCACAGGATACAGATGGTATGTGGTATGAAAACTTTATGACAGCCAAAAAACTTTATGTTGATATACTTGAAATGCTAATTAGCGTAGCTGATGTACACTTTGTCTACAATCCGAGCAACCATGATTATATGTCAGGATTTATGCTTTCTGATTCAATACAGTCTTGGTTTAGAAAATGCAAAAACATAACATTTGATTGTTCAATAGCGCACAGGAAAGCATTTAAGTATGACAAAAACCTTATTGGAACAACACATGGGGATGGAGCTAAGATACCTGACTTGCCACTTATAATGGCTAATGAGTTTGCTCAAGAGTGGGCTGAAACAAAACACAGGTATGTATACACGCACCATGTACATCATAAAACAAGCAAAGACTTTCATGGAATAACTGTAGAAAGCTTGAGATCACCAAGTGGAACAGACTCCTGGCATCATCGTAATGGTTACGGGATAGGGGGTGTTAAGGCGATTGAAGGTTTTATTCACTCTAAACAACATGGTCAAGTTGCTAGATTAACACATATATTTTAATGAAAGATCACATTAAAAAACAAATACTTGAAGAGAAGCTAAAAAAGAAACCAAACTTCAAATTAATTAGAAAGCTTCAACAATTGTTAGATAAGAAGAAAGATTAAAGGTCTTCTAGCTCTTTTTCTAACTCTTTCATTTCTCTATCAAGCTGTATTTCGTCTCTAGACTTTGGAGGTTTATTTCTTTTTTCAAACTCTAGCAGCTTCTTTTGTCTGTTGTATTCTTTTATGTCGTAAAACTTCAAATCCTCTAAAGTGAAAGGTGTTGTTTCGTCTCCCTTTTTAAACTCTTCCTTCAGGAATCCTGCTCGTATATCTCTATACATAGGAACTCCTGTAAGAGGTAGGGCGTTATACACTTCCAAAGCCGTTCTATAACTTAAAAGCTCTTTAAGGTTCTTTTCTCTACTCTCTTCTGTCTTGTTCAGCAAAGCTCTTTTGGCTTTACCAATAACCCTATCTAAAGCTTTTACTTGAGGTTGTAGCGGGCCTGATGCCATTATGACTGACCTTTTATATGGATCTCTGTTTATTTGGTCTAAAGTTATTTGACTAAATATAATAGAGTGTTTATATGGGTCATATTCTTTTTCATCTCTAAGCCCAAATTCATATCCGTATTCTTTGTTTATTGCTTCTATTGCTGCGTTTGGAAGAATCATTGGAATGTTTCCTGCCATTCCTCTACTAATTAAAGAGGTGGCTGCACCAACAGACTGTCTAATAAATAGTTCTTCATAATCTTCATCATCATCATCCCCAATACCTAATGCAGAATACATTGTATTTGATAAAGCTTTAAGTAGAACAACATAAAGACTCATTCTAGCCATAACACCTGCTAAAACACCTGCGCCTTTTATTTGCCCCATTTGCCCTCTTCCAACTAATGATGCCACCGCTTGTCTCGCTGTTGCATATTCATTTAAACTAAACCTAGACATGTAAGAGTTAACAGTTCTATACCAATTTCTTAATTGCTCTTCATTTCTAACTTGATTTTTAAGAACCCCACTAAACGGACTATTTGATGTTGCTGCTTGAGTTACATTGCTATCAGCTGCTTTAGTTGATTTTTTAATTGCATCAGAGTTTTCTTCCATGTAATCCAAGTCCTTTTCTGCAATTTTATCAAAATCTACATCCTTACCTGTAAGGTCTTTAAATGTTTTTGCAAAAGTTCCAAACCAAAGTGGTCTAGACACCATTTGATCTGGAGTACTAATTAAAAGTTCACCAACCTTTTCAATACCTTTTCCTACTTGCTTGGCTTTTGTATATCTAAGTATTTTTTCTCCGACTTCACCTGCAGAGCTTTTTGTTCGCGCACTCCCTTTCTTTCCCCTTACTACTGTTTGTTGATCAGCTTTTGAACCACCTAAAGCTTCGTCATTATAAAGTTTTGTTCCTGTGGTCGCTCCTGTGTTTTCAACTACAAGCCTTCCTTTTTCGCTAATAGAAAGATTCCCGTGCTTAGTCATTCCAAGCAAAGACTCTGTTGGTGTTGATAATGATGTAAAAGCAAGGTTAGACAGAAGTTCAGCTGTAGCCCTAGGTACTGATGCTAAGGTAGAATAATAACCAAGAGTTCTGAATTTATCAAGAGTTTTTCCGCCAACTACGTTTACTGATAAGTTTTGACTCAATACATTACCAACAGCTTCGTTGTAAACCTTTTTTAAATCACGAGCCGCCTCTTTTGACTCTTTTTTGTCGTCTGCTTTTTTGAGCGTTTCTGTAAGCGATTGTCTTGTTGTAGATATTTCGTTAGACATATAATAATCCATGCCTGTATTTCGTACAGCTCTAAGTGCCGAAGCTATAGGATCAAAGTCAAGAGCCTTAGCCCCTGGAGTTCTTGCAATAGATGTTTTTGATTTTGTCCCAGGTTTTATGTTTATGTATTCAATTTCTTGTTGTAATTGAGAATCATCTTCTTTAGTACTATTAGTTACTTTGTGATGAACATAGTTGTTTACTAAATCTAAAGCATCTCCTCTAACAATGTTTGTTGCATAAATTTGTAGCTCTCCTAAATCTCCATAAACCTCTTCAATTATTTTAATTGCTTTTTTTGTTTTTGGAGACATGGCATCTTCTATTTTCTTTATAGATATTTGTCCATTTTCAGAATACTCGTTTTTTATTTGTTTGAGTAAATCTATGTCTCGTTTAGTATATCTACTAGATTTAGGATCGTTATCATACTTCTCAATAGTTTTGTCTATAAAGGCCACCGCTGAAGCCGTTCCTTTTTTACCTTCATTGGCTTCAAATTCTTTTTGAAGCAAGTAAGATGTAACTTCAAACCTTCTTTTTACTGACTGATTTACACCTTCTTTTCCTTCTGGAGCTAATAGGTTTTCAACAATCTCAAGTTTATCTGTTTTTCCGTTTATCCAATTTTTAAACTTTGCATATTGAGTGGCTGTAGGATCAATAACATTTTCCCTTATAGTGTTGTTTTTAAAGTTACCAAAAACTTGATCTATAACAGACAGGGGGTTGCTTCGAATCATTTGACCTACAATACCTACACTAGAAGCATCTTCTGATGCTAACCCTAATTTTGCAACTTTATTTTTTACAGCAGCAGTTGTTCTTTGACGTAGCATAGAAAGCTTGTTTGATAGATTAACAACCTTGTTAACCACAGGGGTTATTGTGGCTGCCCTTGTATTCGCCTCTATTCTTTGCGCAAGCTTATTTGCTGAATAAGTGTATATACCATCTGCAATATTATCTAAATGAACCTGTAACTGTTCAAGCTCTGTTCCACTTAAAAAGGCCAAATCTCCTTTGTTTGCTTTGGTAAGTGTAACAGCACCAACAGACTGATCTCTAGCCGTTGAGGGTAAATTACTTAACTTGGTTTTAGAGGCCTGATTAGCAACATCGTTTATAATTTTTTGTCTTGTGCTTGCATAGTCGTTTACAGCATCTACAATTTCTTTGTTGCTTTCTGTTTCTGCTAAGTTTAATTTATCGACTAAAATCTCAAGGCTTACTGAATCTAATTTGTCAAGATTGTTTTCAATAAAATCAGAGTTTTCTTCAATTAATGTTTGACCATCTACGTCTGAGCTGTTTATTTTATCAATTACTTGTTGCGTGCTAGGCTTATATACAAAGCCTTTATTTTCATCAAAAGTAAGTTCAGATTCAACTTGAGGATCAATTTTTATTTTATTTAAAAGAGCTTCTGCTTCTTTTTGTATTTCCTTGTCTAACTTTGTAACCTTCTCTCGCTTAGAAATTTTACCTAAAAACTCATTATAAGACTGCAAGTCTTCAGGTTTTATTTCCGAAACAGGAGTCAACAATATCTGTGACAAAGTGTTATTAAAATCTGGATTGTTTCCTAACCTACCTGTGTTAAGTTTTTTTCTTGTTCTTTTGTTAAGTGTGCTTGCCTGTTGTTCTTGAGCTGCGTAATCTGCATTTGTAAAAACTTTATCAGCATACTCTAACAATGCCTCTACTTGATTGTCATTATCAAAGTTGGTCTTTTTAATTTTATTACGCAAACCTTTGCTTTGAACGGGCGAAAGTTGACCTCCTTTTTGTAGTGAGTTTACACCATCTAAAACTTGTTTTTGTTTTTGTCTATAATCAAGCTGAGACTCTCTTGCTGCTTTAGCCTGAAGTCTAAGCTGATCTTTCAGAGCTGTTCTTTCATTTACAGTAACCTGCTTGTCTTTAGGCTTACCTAATATTTTTTTAACTGTAGGCGGTTTTGTTATTTTAATACCTAGCTCTTGATTTAGCTGTCTCACAGCTTCTTCTCTCTCAATATCGTTTGCTTCTTGATAGAACTTTGAGTTTTGCAAGTAGTTCAATGTGTTCTCAAGTATAACTTCAGGGTTTGTGCTTTCTCCTACTTTTCTACCTTTTGTTTTCTTTACAATGTCTTGAACAATCTGATCCACTCTTTCTTTACTTGGAGCGGAATCTGCTTCGTTCACACTCATCACTTCTTGCTGAGTTATGATCGGTTGTGATTTTTTAATATCAACTTCTACTTCCTTAACAGCCTCACTCGATCTAAACTCACTTTCTCTATCCGAGGGCATGTCTATTAGTTCAGTTCCCTCTGATTCAGCTGCTTTTCTTAGCTGCTCTAAGTTTTCATATATTTGATCTCCATCAGTATACGACCCATCAGGCATTCTTACATATCCAGATAAATCGTCTCTCCACATTACAGCAGAAGGTTCTTGTGTTTCTTTAGATAGCAAGTCATTAACTTGTTTCATTGTTTTTACTTGACCGCTCTTAAACGCTTCAACCCCTTTTGTTATCAAAAAAGCATGCAAATCCTGCTCTGATTGAGGCATCTCCATAACACTTTCGTATTCAGACTCCGCTAGTAGCTTGTCATTAACATAATTCCATATTTCTAACTCATCTTTAAATTCTTGCTCTGTCTGCGTCTCTTGATCTGTAGTGGTTTCGACTTCGGTGTCATCCTCTCTGGAAGGCTCTCGTACTGTGTCGGGTACTCCTTCAGCCACTTCTTGAGTATCTTGGGTTGTATCTGCGCTAGTTTCCTCCATTGCGCTTTGCTCCGTACTGGCATCTTCTTCTGGTTTTTTAATGGTTACCTTTTCTTTATCTACAAACTCAAGTTTCTCTTCAGCTGTAAGTTTAGAAAAGTTATCTATTGCTCTTGAGGTAATTTGAGAATCAGTTATTTGAAACTCTGTTTCACCTCTTTGTTCTGCTTCATTCTGAAGCTGTTTTGCTGCTTCTTCCTTTAATTTTAATTTGCCATCTGGAGATGCAAAATCAAACTGGGTTCTAACTGTTATTTCGTTTCTAAGCTGTTCTATTTTTTGATCTATCTCTCCATGAAAAGACTTGTCTCTTTGCTCTTTAAGTTGCTCAAGTTTTCTTATCTCATTAACCGAGTTCATTACACTTAAAGAAGTTTCAGGGCTTAGATTGGGCGGTATGTTGTTTATTGTGTTTACATACACATCAATGTCTGACAATAAATCAGACACTTGTTTTTCAGTATAAACACCCTGAGTTACCATACTATTTAAAAACTTATTGGTTTTGTCTACATCTCGTGACAATCCATGCAGCGCCTCTAATCTATCAATAGCTGCTTCACCAGGTGAAAAATTTGCTTTTATAGAAGTTCCTGTAGTAGAGCTTAAGTCACCACCAAAAGGCATTAATAAACCTGCCAATCCTGCTAATATAGTTGTGTTTGTGTATTCAGCACCTGTAATGGTGTTGTTCATTATCTCTCTTTTGGCAACTTCGTTTATATTGGGCGCAATGACAAAAGCCTGACCTGCTTGCTGAACATTTTCTTGAATCATCTCTTTAGCGCCTTCTTTTACATAAACAGGATAGTTTTGAACTACTGTCTGTTTTATTCTTTGAAAGTAAGACTGCACACCTTTGTCTCCTGCTTTCATGTAAGCGTCTACCATTCCCTTTGATAGCTTATTAGCTCCTGCTTTGCCGAATATTTTATCCATAGCTAAAGCTTGAGTAGATATAGGTGCTGTTATAGACCCTAACGCAAACCCTTGCATTCCTGCTTTTTGCCTTAGCTCGACAGCTGTGGCTTCGTCTAATCCATTTGCAATAGCTTGATCGTATGTGCTGCTAGCTAAATTGGTTGAAAATAATGTTCCTTGAGCAATCATAGCAGATGCTGTGGTAGCCTTCATTGGTATGCTAGAAAGTCCACTTACAACTTTTTTGCCTTTATCGAAAGTGCCTAAAAGAGCAGCTCCTCCTCTACCAACATTACCAACGCCTTTAGTTAGAGCTATTTGCAACACCATATCACTAGCTATCCCTGCAGTTGCAATAACAATTCCTGATCCGCTAAAGCTTTTAAAATCCTCATCGCTTTGTGAAACAGTTTTTCTTATTGCATCAGACATGTTAGGTGTTAAAACGTTCGTTACGTTCTTTTTTATGGCTAAATCATATATTTGACCTCTCTCGTCAATACCATATTCTCTTCCGTTTACAAAAGCTTTTTTGCCAGACGCATAAGAGTATCTCATAAAGTCATCTCTCTCTAAATCATCTTGAGCATCTCTCATTCTGATTTCATCAGCAACGCTGTTCATTCCCACAAAACCATATGCTCCTTTTGAAAAACTGTGTATCCTATCTTCTACTGATCTCCATCCTTGTTTTACAGATTGAGTGAACCAAGGATTTTCACCCTCTAAATATTTTTGATAGTTTTCTTGATTTTCAACATCTTGATTTTTTAACTTATCTGTTAGTGATGGGAAGTGTTCCTCTATGTAACTTGATAAAGCAATATCATCTACTCCTGAACTAAAATTTACTTGAACACCATCTAAACTTGGATGTCTTCCTTTATTTTCTGCTTGATATTTTAATACTTGAGACTCTACATTTCTTTCTATCTGATTGTTAATGTAGTTGGTTAAATATTGAGCCTTTATTCTTTCTGCTGCCAAAGTGGGATTGTAGTTTCCGCTAATATCATAAAACCTTCCATCTTCTGAAATAGTCTCATCTTCAAGAAGTTGGGTGTATCTATCCATATATCCTTGCTCCTTGAGATATCCATCAAAGTCTTTTATATTAAATCCTTCAATTGATTTTAGTTTTTGAGTATCGTACATCCTGTGTACATCAGAATCTTCAAATCCCGTTGGTGTAAAATCATCTTCTGCTAATTCAAACTCTTCTTCTGTTGGAGATCCTTCTCTAGTAAATATGGCCTCCATCTCTTCTTCTGTGGCATTTGGCTTAAGACCTAAAAGTCTTTCTGTTTCTTTATTGAAAGCATCTACCCTTTCTTTGGCATTTTGCTTTTTTATTACCTCTTCTTCAGGGGCAGTATATTCTACAAGATTCGACGACTCCTCAAACGCAAAGGGTTTATCTAATTTTTTGTTGGTTATTTGATCAGTATATGTTTGTGGGTTTTTAACCGAAAGCTGTTTAATTTTTTCTATGCTATCAGCATCTCCGTCTAATGCAGAATCAATAAGGTCCTCGTCTATAAATCCTTGAGATATAGCTTTTGATATATTATAGTCTGAAAGTATTTTTTCTTTTAACCCAGGTTTAGGGTTTGTTTTAATTACAACTCCCCCTCTTGGAATCACAGTTTTTTCTGATAATTCCATCAACTGATCTAAGTCCTCTTCTACATAAGTTGTTGCTTCATCAGGAGTCTCTGTGGTTTCTTCCACGAAAGAATCCAAGGAGCCAGGTTGTTCTGGAGTTTCGGTAATAGATTCCGTAACTTCCGTTTCCAAATTTGAATCTGAGGTGACGTTTGGATTTTTTTTTTGAGTAAAGCTGTATTGAGTTTTAAATTCGTCAAAAGATTTAGTGTAGTCTCCTGCAGAGCTTAATCCATCGTATAGTTTTTTGGATTTTTGTTCATCTCCATACTGATCTACAAACTCCTCAAAAGACTTTGTGTAGTCTCCTGCGGCAACTAACATATCATATAGCTCTCTCATTTATTTTAATATTTAGTCGTATTTTCCTCCTGAAGATTCCCCTTGTATTTGCTGTCCGCTTAGAGCTCTATCTAAGTTTTCGTTTAACCAAGCAAAGTTTTCTGCTTCAGTTCCGTTGTTTGTATATTTAACACCATCTACTATAATAGTTATTTCATCGTTAAATCCAAGCCGAACGACATCAGTTCCTGTTACTTGAATCTTTGTGTCAATTCCATATTTTGCGCGAGCTTTATCTACTACAGCTTGCGCAGAAGCAGCCATATCTGCTTCTGAACCTTCCTTAATATATTGAGATGCATATTTAACTCCATCTTTATCTTTAGCCATTGCCAATCTACCTAAGCCTTGATATTGTTCCCCTGGTTCTGTGAAACCTTCAAAGCCCTTGACTCTACTATTAATAGGGCCTGATCCTGCTTTAGATTTGTTGCTGTATGTTTCTGCATTATAACCTAGTTCTGAAGCAAGAATTTTACCTGTGTCAATAGCAGCACCCCCACTAACATCAATAGGCGCTGTAAGGGTTCCATCTACTCTTGTAAACACAATGCCCTCATCAGTAACTTCGTAATCATCTATATTCGGATCTTGTCTAACTATAGCTTCTAAGCTATTAGCGTTCCCATCTCTTACCACTTGATCAATCAAGTTAAAAGTATCTGTTTCTTCTTTTTGAACGCGGGCTGTAGGTCTATTTTGATCAAACTCAGTTCTTTTAGTTCCCTTAGTTACTTTTCTTTGAAGTCCATCTACTAAGCTTTTTCTAGTATAACCCTGCACAGCCTCCATGTGGTCTTTATCTTTAGGAAAATGAGCTGTAACTGAATTGTTAGATGTTGGAGCAACTTTCACATATTTAGGAACTGTTACTTGACCCTTCTCCATGTTTTCATCTAAAATATCAACGGTTATGGTTGCATCTTTACTATCTCCCAACTGCTCCCAATAAGCATCGCTTTCGTATTGATTAAATGGTATATATTTTACTCCGATTCCGTTGTC
>WLWF01001583.1_pt1 | contig 18214 bp, 23 predicted proteins | sample 6718331 | NCBI WGS metagenome assembly WLWF01 (sample SAMN12718692, study PRJNA515312) | sponge metagenome | isolation source: marine sponge | host: Mycale hentscheli | place: New Zealand: South Island, Marlborough, Capsize Point | collected 2003-05-01
TTTAATCCCTCAAAAGACAAACCATTGGAGACTTCTAAGCCACTATCCCAACCCCTAACAAAATTGGCGTTAAAATTTACTGTTCCGTAACCTTCAATAGCGCCAAGACTGCTACCATTGCCAGCAACTCCGCCGATTAAATTACAGTTAAATATATAAAATCTTCTATTCCTACCTTGAAAGCCATCAATTGAAGGGTCAATAGTATAATCAATGTCAGTTGCATCAAGTAAAGTTCCAGAATCGCAACTCACACCAAGTCTTAACAATACTAAATTAGCATCGTTAGCAGTAAACATTGTGTCAGTTCCTTCATAAATCAAAATATCATTTTGTGGATTATCGCCAGTTATTGCGCAGTTATTACCAAAAACTATTCTATTAGTTCCTATATTTACTGAACCGCTAATCCTGTAATCTTTGCCATCTTCTAAAGTTATTACATTGGTGACAGGAGTAGGAAAGTCAGATAATTCATTTATTACTATTTTATTTTTTTCACCACGCAAACTTGTTAAAAGCTCCCAATTATTAACATCAGTTAAAGCATTGCCAATATTAGTATTTGTTATTGATTTATAAATATTTGTTGTGCCGTCTTCTTTTACTAAGCTGTTTTGGTGGTATTCTGTGTCAATATCCCATACTGCAATACCTTCTTGGAATAAATAAGCTATTTGGCTAGTCTCAATATAATGTAAAGCGTTTTCTTCTTCTAGGGGTGGCCTCTTATCTCCTCCTATTGTAGCATCTTGCCAACCTTCTTGATAAGCTGCTAAACTTTGCAATACATCTAAGTCGTTGCTTGTATTAGGAGTTAATGCTTGCGCTGATCCAAACTGGCCATTTTGACCTCCGTCTTTAGCAAATATTTTCTGTGTTTTTCTTTCAATTTTAGCCATTATAAACTAATTACTTTATCATAAGTTAATATTTCGCCTTCTTTAGTGAAGCCGTCTGTGTAATTTGTAAATCCTGTTATTGTGCTTGGAATTGCTGTTGTATTATAATTAGTAAATCCAAACATTTTTTTATCTCTCTTTATCAATCCACCCAATCCAACACCCATTGGCCTTGGTAGCAATCCTTTGCTAAATGCTATAACAGCAAGATTAAGATTAGCACCAGATACAAAATAAAATATTTGCATCTTCTTAGTGTCTGATAAAACTAAATCAGTACCAAAGAAACTAAATAATCCCTCGTCTATTTCTCCGTTGCTATGATTAGAATTATTTTGAACAATCCTAAGTTTCAGCATAAATCTATAATCCTCATCATCGAGCGTTCCAGCTACAAACAAACCATTGTAAGTTAAGAAGCCGCCTGAATCAGTTAAATAATTAGCATAATCCGTAAAGCCAACGGTAGTATCACTGCCTAAGGTATCATAGGAAGTCATGCCAAAAAAATCACCCGACGCCTCAATAGAATTATAAAATCTATCTGTACCAATATATTTGCCCAAAACATCTAACTGAACACCAACCGCAGTATCTAGGCTATAACCATCTTGAACTTGAGAAGCAATATTATCACTTAGTAAAGTTCTTACATGTAAATCAATAGTGGCCTTAGCTTTCTCAAGTTGATTATACTGAATTATAAGTAAATTAGTATAATACTCTATTGTGCTTTCTAAGTCTATACTCATAATATAGTTATATCTATTCTAGCATTATCTACAATCCACTTTTCATCCTTAGTGTCAGTATTTAAAAAATCTACATAACTTATGCCATCGTTAGAAATCTCAACATTTAAAGGCACGCCACCGCCACCAGTTGCATTAATGCCATCTTGAGCTATGCATGTTATCGCCGCTGTGTTAGCTGACTCACCAATAGTAAAAGATAGATTATCAGTTATATATTGCTTTATTCCGTCCTCATCAAAACCCTGTGTTGGATTTAGTTTTTGAATATCAAACCTAATATAAAGCTCTTTTGATGCTGGACGATCAAACAAAATAGTAAATATACTACCATTTACTGTTGTAATATCTATTGCAATAGCCCCTTTCATATCGCAGCCTGCATTTTTTGTAAAATATATAGTGTCTGCTATATCCGTATTTGCACCACCTTCAACAATAGCCCAAATCCCATGTGCTGGTATTCCGTCAACATCTATTACATCTGTGTAATTTTCAAAAACTCTAGCATCTGTTACGCCATCAATATTTAGTAAATTACCAGTTAGAGAATCTATAAAACCTTTAGCTCTATTAGCTGTTGATTGAGTTGCTCTTAATCTTAAAGTTGCGTCTAGCTCCCCATCTAAGCCAATTTCTAAAGCTCCTGTTGGATTGTTTATGTCTGTAACTTCTAGAATAATAGTAACTGGATTAGTTATTGTATTTGGAATAGTGGTAATTGACCCTAAATCCTTAGCTCTAAAAGTTAAATTATAAACCCCTGCACTTGGAGCGTTGAAAGTATCTAATAAAATAAATTCTGTTCCTGTGTCATCTGCTACTGTGTAACCTGTGCCATCTGGATTATTGGCATCAGCATCTAAACCCTCAAGAGTTACTGCATTATTAACCGTAATCTGTACCTGTTGCTGTGTAAATGTTGCACCCTGTCTTTGAATACCCAACAAAGAAACTCTCTGATCTAAAACAACACCGATAGCTTGCTCAATATCAAAACCAGAATTAATTTGTTGTATAACTTCTAATAAATCTCTTACGCTTTGAGCATAAAGATTTATTAACTGTCCGTCTGGCGTGTTGCTATCTATGATTATATCATTGCCATAAATAAGCTTGTAGCCGTCTTCTAGTTGCGTTATTATTTCTTGTATTGTGTCAATGGTTAAACCAGTGGCATCTAAAGTACTCATTTATGTAAAAAGTTTTTACATTTTACTTGACATATAAAAAAGCCTGTGTAAAATGTTGTTTGTCCTAGTATCCCACAAGAAATTGTGGGTACGCCCTAAATACTAACGCTATCATTAATAGTATTAGTTGAGTAAATAGTTTTTACGCTGTAATTTAATTTTAAATTTCTGCTGTTGGAATTAAAATTGAGGTCTAAATTTACAACCTCTGTAACTCCATCAACTTTTAATATAACTGTTCTAATCTCTGTTTGTAGTGGTGTAACTTGTGATCGTTTGGCTAGTCTGTTCTTCCAGTCAATGCCTGCATCAATATCAAAAAAACAATCTCCTTTCCATTCTTGGAGTTTTGTTTTTAGATTTTGATTAAGTGCTAATTGAGCTGTTTTGTAAGAAGCTTTGCCCTTTCCAAACGTCCAGTCATTATTACTGTCTACTGCTCTTATTATCATTTTAATAAAGCTCCAACTCTAATTGATAAAGCTGATAAGGCACTCGAAGTAGCACCATCAATAGGTAACTCCCCACTTAACGGATCAACCGTTTTAAGATTAGTTACTATGGTAATAAAATCATCAATCAAAGTCTTTAGATTCTCTGCTGTGTTTTTTAGCTCCAACTTATCATCTATAACAATAGAACCACCACTAGAATTTAGCAAGCTTATTTTTTCATTGTCAAGAGAAATTTTATTATCTAAGTAATTTAATTCCGTTGCTACGTTATTATAGCCTGCAATTTGGTTTACTTGGCTTCTTATTCCTACTAAGCAAATAGCATCTGAAAAGTCGTGAGTTCTTAGCGTGTTAGGGCGTTGAACCAATCCATCAACTAGCCAACTATCTAAATCTCTATCATTGAATAAAACTAAACAAGTATCACCTGCATTAATTGGAATTGTTAAACCTCCATTAATTCCTTTATTTACAATAACTGGGCATTTCTCAAGTAAAGAAAAGTTAGTTAAAACCTCCCCATCCGTTGTTTGTCTAACAGATTTATCAACCAATCTAATATCTGCGGTTTGGTCGCTTGGATAAAAAGCTTCTATAATACCTACCCTATGGCAGTTAAACTCAAAGAATACATCTTCTTTTAAGCCTTCCATTATATCTTCTAAATCTGGCTCTGTTCTTCTTCCCTTCATACTCCTTTTAAACCTCCTGATAATTTATCTCCAATAAATAAGCTTAGTGAAGTAGTGCATTTTCCACCTACTGCACCAGATATTATGCCGCTATGTCTCAAGCCCATTATTTTATATTGACCGTCAAACTTTGGGTTAAATTTTGATTGTACCTCCGCCAATTGCCCGACTTGTAATCTAGGCTCAAAAATAACATCCATAACTAAGTCTGTGCCTTGTCGCTGTGGCGTTCCTAACAATCCAGTATCAGCATTTATTAGCGGCACTTTTCCGCCTGTTGTTTTTATATATTCATTTGTTGTTTTTATATATTCATTCTCGTTTAAAACATTAATTTTCTCAAGATCAATAAAAACCTCCTCTCTGTAATTCTTTTTCAGTAAATAAAAATTATTTCCATTTAATGCGGTTGATGTTTTTGAAACTCCTTGAATATCGCCCACTTTACCCTCTGTTATTCCTGTTATTCCTCCTATTATTATTTTAGCTATATCCCTAAAGCTTGTACCTCCTCTTATGGTTTTATTTATATTTGAATTATAAGCACCTAAAGCCCCGTCTTGGGCGTTAATATAGGTTATAACATCCGACCCCTGCCTATAAGAATAAGCTTCAAGTAAATTTCCAATAAATATAGTTGATAAATCATCGTCTCTATTTAATGCCGTCTCATATCCAGCTTGTAAAATAACTTTCTTTCTATTACCTGATATATCATCCGTGCTAGTTAGATGCTTAAATATCAAGCTTCTATTAGTTTCACTAAGGTTATAAACCCTAAATGTTGCGCTATTTAAACTACTTTGCGTGCTTCTAGCAACATCTAGCTCAAGGGTTAGGGGGCTTCTTATCTCAATAACTTTCTCTTGCCCTTCTGCCGTATCAATCTGAACTGTTAATTTATATCTTCTTTGGAACTTCATTTATTATAAAAATCAGTTTCTACTTGCTCTACTTCCTCTTGTGTTAATAAGAGAAATCTTACCCTTTCAGTTGAAAAGTCATCAATAAATAATGGCTCGCTTAAATCATCTGTTAAAATACTAATGCCAAAAGGAATAACATTTTGATAACTCCTTAAAATATTCACACCAGTAACTAATCTTGCGCCATTTAATATAAAGTCGCCAAAAGTTATGCCATAAAACCAACCTTGTTGTTGGTCGCTATATTCTAGCCTTAGCTCGAAGTTTTGATTGTCCTCTGTTATTATATCAAAGCGTTGTTTTGGATCTTGTGATATTTCTGTTATCTGTTTCACTTGACTTTATTTTTATGATTATTTAGCATAGTTTTTATGTTTATTGGTTCTTTGGAATTGATAAATTCTGGGCTTACAAACGCTTTACCGCTCAAAGTATCAGTGTTTGTAAGCTTTTTATTTGGTCAAAAGAAATTTATAACTTTCTCTTTAATCTGAAAAAATAATGAAGCCTTTCTTTGAACTCCGTTAGCTGTTCCTTGATCTAATTCTTCTGCCTTCTGGTTTGTTAATCTGCCTTGTGTTTTCTTAACATCAAAATCAACTAATTCAGTTGTTGTTGTTCTAAACTCCTTCAATACAACTGAAAATTCTGATATATATTTATTATCTCCCTGCGTAGCAATTACATTTTCAATAGCATAATCACTTTTAAAACCAAAAGGTGTTTCTACTGATACAAGTTGTTTAGCCCTAAATAAGGCTTGAAAAAAGTTATAACCCTTAGCTTGTAATGTATCTGGTGGGTTTAATTCTTTATATGCTTGAAATAAATCAACGCCAGTCCCTATTGTTTCATCAACTGAATCAACAACGCTTACTTTATTAGCCTCAATAGTATCATTTAGTTGCTTTGCAAAGCCTGTTACTATTGGAATATAACTATTAATTATAGTTAGTTTCTCCGCAAGCTCTGTTATTTCTGATTTAGCACCTGCCTGCCTATCGACCAATTCACCAATAAAACCACGCAATGTAAATCTTTCTGGCTTAATAGCTATGTGATCTTGTCGTGTAGAATTATCTTCTACGAAGTGATCTGTTATTTCAGCTTGTAACTCTGATTTATGTTCTTCAAATATATCAAACTCAAAGCCTGCAATACCTAAGTTTACCACTGGTGAGACAATATATTTATTAACTAGATTGTTGGTTGTTTCTGCCGTTTCTAGTGCATTAAAATCTTTACTCATAATTTAATAATGTAAAAAGTTTTTACATTTTATTTGACTTTTATAAATTCCAGTCTAATAATGTAATTGTTATTAATTTAAATAAAAAACAAAAATGAAGAAATTACTTATAACTTTATTATTTTTTACTTTTTATTGCAATGGTTCTTTTGCCACTCCAAACACCCTTTGGGATAAAGCCTTTAAAGCTAGTGGGAATCCTATGGATAATAATATACGATCCTATGTCTTTAAATCACAATTAACATGCTCCGTACACACTAAACCAAACAAAAAGAATGCTTTTATCTCTATATCAAGATGCACTAATGCCGCAAACATAGAATGTATGATCTTGACTGACATCAAAACTGGTGTAGTAGAATATTATTGTATTGATCCCATCACTTCTTTACAATTTAATGCTATTTAGCACTATTGCCTTGTGAAGCCTGCACCCTGTTTAAAGCCTCTTGATTAATTACTTTTTGCGACCTTTGAACCTCGCCACCTATTTCTTGAGCATTTAATCCATTTATATTGTATGTATTATTGTTGTTTATATTGATTCCTGTTAATGCCTCTGCCGCACGTAATCCACCAATTGCAAGACCTGCCCCTATTCCTCCTGTTCTAGTGGTATCTCTTATGTCTAATAAAGCATCTCCTAGTTTTTGACCACCTTCTGTTTTATCAATAGCTTCTGCTATCTTCTTGCCAAATTCTGGCGCATTTGCAAGGAATGTTAGAGAAGCAACCACCGAAGCCAAAGGAATTGCTAGCGCACTTGTTGGTATTGCTAAAGCCGCCAATGCCTTTGTTAAGCTACCTAAGAATGTTAAGAGTGTTGCCCCTGCGGCCCCTATTCCCAATATCTTTGCAAAGTCTGGTAAATCTTCAAAAGCTTTTACAAGTTCACCAATAACACTATCGCCACCAGCTCTAAAAACTGCTATATCGTCTAACAAAAGAATAATAGCCGCCAAACCTGCCAAGAATGGTGAAAAACTCAAGGTTAAGAATGCAAAAGCACCAGCTAATATTTTAATGCCTCTTTCCATTCCTACCAAGCCATCAATAAATTGAGTAACTAGACTAAAAGCATTTCCTATTGCTTGTGCAAACTTGGCAAATCCTCTCGCCATTCCTGCAATGACTTCAATAATGGCTTTACCATTATCCTTCATCCATTTAAAGAATTGTTGAACTAATTTAGTTAGTTCTGGCGCAATCTTGGCTACTGCTTGATCTTTTAAAGCTTTAAATCTTAACTGTAGCGCCTTCATTGATGTCCCTGCTTTGTCAATGTCAGCTCGTTGTTTTGGATTTAAAAAGGTGTTCTCACTTAATAATTCAAATTCTTTTCTGCTTAATCTAAGAAGATTAATAAAATCTGGTGATAATCCTATTTGACTAATTAAATTAGTAGCTGTTGCAGGGTCTAAACCTTGTATAGCTCCTCTTAATTGCTCTATTACACCAAAAGCATCTTGACCATCTACATCAACACCTAGTAATTGAAAAGGTGCAATATCACCTTGACCAATTCTTATGGCTGCTATGTTCTTTTGTACATTCCCTATGGATTGAGCGATTTGATCTGCGCTTAATGCAAGATTAGATAATTGACCTGCTTGTTGGAATTGTTGGAGTTTTTGGATTGATAATCCTGTTTGAGCATTTAGATTTTGAAGAGAAACAACGCCTTTTAGTGCGCTATTTACGAATCTATCCAAACCAACAACTGCACCAGTAAAAGCGCCAGCCACCAATAAGAGATTGCCTCTCAACGACTTAATACCAGCATCAACCTTATTAATAGCTTGAGTGTCTGCTTTAACTCCTAATGTTATGAATAAATCTGCTATGCTAGCCATTTTTATTTAAATTATGATATTCTTCTTCATATTCACTACAAAAGCCTTCATATTCTATCATCTTTATAATCCAAGTAATACCCATATTGTTTATTACTTCTGGATTGCCCCCTCCGTAGCCTGCTTTTGCTAACCTTAATAAAATAACATCTGCCTCATCGGCATCAATTTTTATTTTTGGCTCTCTTAGTTTTTCATCGGTTGGAGTGCGCTCAACTTTGAAAAGAGGGTTTTGAAAAAAGGGGCTAGATTTACTTTAAGGCACATAATAACAATATGGTAATAATCACCCATTGCATCCTCTGAATTAAAAGTATCTCTAGTTATCTTCTCGCTATTGTAAGTAGATCTTTTTAAGCAATTAAATATCTCATTATTTACTTTCTCACTACAATCTAAAGAAATAACCATATCTAATAAAGAATCTAAAGCCCCACTTTTAACTGCTGCTCCCATGTCCTCTTTTACACCTGATAGCAATTTCTCAATATCCACCTTAGATATTTCAACTCCGCTTTCCTTTATAGCTCCAAGAACTGCAACACGCAGCCTTGAAGCATCTATAAAGTTAGCCATGTTAATTACTACTTCTGCTCCACTTTCTGTTTTAAATTCCATTATAAACTCCTAGGTGAATTAGTAAATTTAATGTTGTAAATAGCCAATGATTGATCTGTGTTGCCTTCTACATTAGAGATTGTTTCAACTCTTTTTGAGAAAACGCCACCTGATAAATCGTAAATGTCATTAGTAACATTACCTAAACCATCACCAACTTTTTTAATTACTTGTCCTGTAATTGTTACAAAACCTGCAAAATCAGCTTTCATTGATACAAGCCTAGAGTTTAAGGTTTTATCATCGTTAGAGCCTCTTAAAACTCTAAGCACAAGGTCTGCTTGATCGCCAGTTTCATTTAAGGCAAAGATAGAATTGCCATTTTTACCAGTCTTAACACCCACTAATTCATTAGGATGAGTTAAAGAGCCAACATCTCCATCTCCTAAATCAATTAATGGTATGCCATCAATAGATATTGTATCTGAACCTGTTAAACTTTGAGTAGCCATAATTTATTTAATTTAAGTTAATATTATCTTTCAATAAGAGCGTTTACAGTTGAAGAATGGATTGCTCCGCTTTCTTTACCTGCAATCTGTATTAAAGGTGCTTTTCTTGCATCTCTATCTACTTGTGATTGTTGCGCAATTGGCTGGCTATATATGTAATAGCCTTTATCAATAATGTTACGCTTAAAGTCTTCTGGGTTGCCAAAAGTAGAACCGTTCCATTCATTGCCCGCTGCAAACATTTCATTTGTAATTGCTCTATCGCAAACTTTAGCATAAGCACCTTTTAAACCATCCATTCCTGTTTCCGTTTGAGGGGTTTTTGTATTAGTTTGTTTTAGGTAGTTAAATCCTGCAACTTCAAGAGCTAGTTTAAACCAGATCTGGTTGTACACGCTATCAAAGAATTGATTTGCACCATTTGAAACAACAATAGGTGAACTTTGCACATCGCCATATAAATCTGCGCCTGCTGTCTTTGCTTTAACAAAGATAGTTTGAGTAATTTTTGTATCTGGTACTACATTTGCAAGAGTTTCTAAGTTCATTGTCATGGTAGTATTAGAACCTGCGAAATTAACACTAAATCCACGCCCTGCATATGAAGCCTTGACTAAGTTAGCAGTTGAAGGGTCAGAATAATATAAGCATCTTGTCTTAGTTTGTGTTGCGTTCTTAATAATTGAACAAATACCAGTTGTAGGCTCTAAATCTTCTGTACTGGTGAATTGATGAACAAAAATCATATCTCTTGATTGAATAGCAGAAGCAGTTGATGAAATTACTGCATCCTCCATTTCTAAGTCAGTTATTACACCTGTGTAATTAACTTGCTCTTCTGTTCTCACAATAGCATCCACTAGAGTTTCACCTTGTGCATTGCCGCCAGCTGTTGGCGTACCGCCTGCAACATTGAACAATCCTGCAACGCTTAAATCTGTTCCTGCGCCTGCTGGTAATTGAACTAAATCTATTGTTGAAGCCGTGCCAACTTTCTTAGAATCAAGATCAAATCCTGTTGCTTTTCCAGTAACTATAACATCAGTGAGTTTGCTTTGTAGTATTTGGGCAATATCAGCAAAACTAGATGTATTAGTAAAATCTAAATCAGTTAAATCAATATTGTTTCCGTTTAGAACAACTCTAATATCACCATCTGCAACTGCTTGTAAAGCTGCTAAATTAGCTGTAATATCTGCGCCTGTAAAGTTACCCGCAATAGCACTAATTGAGTTCACTAAAGGTATAATAACAAGCCTGCCATCTCCACTAAGCAAGTTAGGGCTTTGAGCAAAAATATTATTTGCCATTTGTGTAGTTACTGAATTTGTGCCGTAATCTTCTGCTACTGCTTCTGGTGTTACATAAATTCTAAACTCATCAACATTAGATGGACTTTCAGTAGTGAATAATCCTAAGCTATTAACATTAGCATCTGGTAAGCCTGCTGGCGTGTTAGTTACTGAAATATTAATAAAATTTACAATATCTATTGACATATTTATTCTGTATTAATTTGATTAGTAAAATCATCATAGTAAACCGTATCGCTCGTTTTACTGTAATGAGCTGTTAAAGTAATATTTGTTCCGTATCTATTTAGCATTCCCGCGCCTTCTAAAGCAGATAAATTACTAGAGTTATTTTTTACCCTTGCAATTTGGAATTGATAAAGCCCTTGCTGATCTTGTGAAAAATCAGAATTTAATGACATTGACACCTCATGCCTCCTTAATCTCGCTTCATCATTTTTTGACATAAGATTTACTATGTAATTTTCTTTTGTCATAACAGATATATTTTGCTGCGCTCCTTCTACACCTTCCGCAGCTGGTATAAACTCATTAACATTTGCGTAATCTTCTTCTGTTCCGTAATCTAACACTACAAATAAACCGCTCGTTTCAGGAATCTTAAAATCTTGGTTATAAATCCAAATTTGATCATCCGTTAAATTCATACAGTTTTTTAAAATATCACCTATTATTTTTATTGGCTCTCTATTCATAATTTTTAACTAAATGATATTCATAGTAGTTATTTAAACTATAATCTTTTTCAAACATTACTTTGTATTGCTTGCCTTCGTACTCAATCAAATCATTTGTTTGTAATTCAATATTAATCCTTGTATGTATCATTAACCACTCCCAACTTCTCATCTCTAAAGGCCCTATCTTTAAAGCCTCCGCATTTAAAGGCTGTATGACGCCTTGAAAACTTATTTGCTCCTGCGTGTTCACAACCTCAAAATCAACCTTAGCTTGAGTAATCTTTATTAAAGTAATTGGGCTTTCCCAGCCATTAAGAGCAAATTGTATTTTTGGTATCATTCCCCTTTCTCTACTTTACTAATTACTGACCTCCTCAATTGCGAGGTCTCAATTAAAATTTGTTCACTTTCTTTTTTATTAACTGTTCTTTGCGATAAAGCTTGCCATGTTCCAAATCCTCCACTTTCAAAAGCTTCTTGAACAATAGCCTCACCAGCAATACCAATTAATTCAAATATCTTTTCTGCTCCACCCTCTTTATCTATATTAGCCTTAATAACCTTGTTAGCAGTTGCTAATAATTCTTTTCTTTTTATCTCAATAGGGTCTTTTAAAAATGACCTTCTCGGCAATCCTTCACTTATTACGCCAAATTCATGTCTGGCTCCTATTTCTGCATTTGTTAATGCTCCATCTCCTCTTGCGTTCTTATCCGCGAATATTCCTAGTTTTGCAACTAGATTTGTTTTTAAATTCTCTTGTAACTGCTCTAATCCTTTTAAATTAGATGTTACTTTTACATCACTTGGCATTATGGCGTTGTAGCTCCTTCAACGGTTGCTATATTACCTGTTAATCTTGGCAAAATCATATTAAGGTATTTTCTACCATAACTTGATTGTCCATAAAAACTTAATATCGGATCATCTAATAGCCATTGTGGAATAGAATAGCTTTCAGATACATTGCCTACACTTCTTGAGTTAGCAAAACCCACTTGAGAACTATTTTGACCACCAGCATTTAAATCATTAACCAAATAATGAGCTGCTAAATATAAATAACCAAGAGCCATGTTGTCATCGCAAAATAAATCACCATTAAAAGTAATACATGCTTCTGCGTAAGCATTAGTAATATCTAAATCACTAACTAAACCTACATTGCTAATCTCTTTCCAGTCTGTAGTTACAGTTGGAAGAGTACCAATAACCCCATCATTTAAACATTGATAGAACCTTTTATTAACATCATAAAAAACTTGGTTTCCTGTGTTGTAGGTTGTGCCTACTAACCAAGTGTTGATAAAGGTAAAATCACGCCAGAACTGATTTTTAAAATCCTCTGGCGTGAGTGCTTGGATAATTGGATTATCACAAGACATTACTTTTTAGACTTAGCTTTATTTACTATCGTTTCTGCTTTGTCTTTCAAAGAATCAACAGTATCAATACCTTCGTATCTCAATAAAGTTTTAGCTAAATTTTCATCAAGCTTCATAACTTTACCAATTCTAAAGAAAATATCTTTACCCTCTTTATCTTTTGAAATTAAGAAATTTGTTTTAGTTTGATTTATAAGTTCCATATTTTCCTATATTAAATTGGTTGCGCGTGATCTAAGTAGTAAATTTCTTGTGGTCTCTTAGCAATAATACCTGAGAATTGACCATAAGCTACATTAGAGAAGTCAAAATTGTTTACAGTTCCAAAAGTTGTAGTTGTGTAATCAATTGGTAAGTTCATTTCTAAAGTCTTAGAATCGTTTCTGTAAAGAACATATCTGTTTACGCCTAAAGGATTTTGAACAAAATCTTTATTGTTGTAAGCTGTATGAGTAACTTTAAAGTTAGGATTTTGAGTAGCTTCTTTAAACGCTTGCTCTAAGAAAGTTGACTTAAAAATCAAAGGTTGATTTTCAGCTACAAAAGATGGTAATCCCAAGAAATCAGCAGTAGGAATACAGAAAGTATCCGGCATTCTTGTTTGGTTTGTATTTTGGAAATATACCTTAACAATATTTTTAGCAAAAGTATTTATTTCCGTTGAAGTCATTGCAGATAATGGCTTAGTCAAAGTTGAAACATCAGTCGTAATTCCTGATAAAGTTAATAAACCGTCAATATCAGCTAACTCTGGTTGACCAACTAAAGCAGTATCTTGAATGCCAATATCCCATTCAGTTTTTCTTGCTTCCTCTCTTTGAGTGATTAAGTTAATTACTGAGCCTAAGTTTCTATTAGCTTGCTCTAATTCAATTATAGAGTAATCCATTTCACCTGACCAGAAGAAGTTAGGCAAACGAACTGAATCATAACCAACATTAGTTTTGCCTTTTCTAGTACCCGCGCCTTGACCCATGATTCCAGAAGCGAAGTTGCCATCTAGCTTAAAGTTTCTGTAATATAAAGACTCTTCAGTAAATGCACCTTCACCGGTTTTAATTGGAACGAAAGCACCTAAGCCGCCTTGATTCTCACCAACTGTATAAAATACTTGAGAAATAACATCTCTTTTTATATCTGTTAATGTTGAAATAGTTTGCTCATAGCCTGCTGGTGCAGCATTACAAAGAATATTTGCTTTTCCCTCAAGTCCAGCCTTTGTATTAATTATTGAGTTTGCAAAAGTATCATGAGAAAGTTGTCTGCCATCATGAATTGCTTTTAGCATATTTAAAGTTTTATTGTCCATTTTTTGTCCTAGTTAAATTAATAAATTACTGTGTTTTAATAAGTACTCTGATTAAATCACCATCAGCGGTAGCAATGTCTAAAGCACGGCCAATTGAAGTACCGCCCGCATTAGTAGCTACTTTATTGCCAGTTGGTACTATTTCTAAATCAGCACCTCTAGCAATGGCAGCCGAAGCTTCCATTTTCATTACGCTAAAGAATGAAGCAGCTCTGATAGAATCTCCTGCAACATAGCTATTTGTTTTCACTTCATAAGGAACAAAGCCGAAAATATCATCAGCGGCTAGAGTAGCTAAATCAACCATGATTGATTTGCCTGCAACGCCTACAATTTTAAGAGCAAAGCCATTTGCATTTGAGAAATCAGCAACAGAAGCTGGGTCAATTCTACAATCGAACAAATTCCAGTTAATCGCTAAGTCTAGCATCCCCTTTTCAGAAGTTGGTCTAGTTTGGTTTAAAATCTGTGTCATTTTTTTTATTTAATGAATTAATATTATTTAGTAACTTTTTGAGGCTCACCATAAGCAAGACGACCTAATTCAAATCTTGATCTATCTGTAATTACTTTTGATGATTCTATTTTTTTGCCATTTTCAAACTTCTTTATGTCTTCTGCTATCTTTTTAGCATCAATAGAGTTCTTTTTGGCTTCTTTCTTCTTTTCCTCAGCTTCTTCCTTTTCAGCATTTTCTTTTTCTTTTTTCTTTTCCTCTTCTTCCTCAGCATTTTTCTTAGCCTCGTCTTCTTCATTCTTTTTAGCTGATTCAACTATTTTTTTCATTTCAGAAACTTTCATCATTTTGCCGCCTACTTCAATTTCAGTATCATCATTGATCTTAGGCTTGTCTTCGTGATACTCGTTTTCTTTCTCTTCTTCTTTTTTAGCTTCATTTTCACATATCTTGATAGCTTCAGCCATAGGAAGATCAGAGCCATTGCTTAATTGAATAAAAGAATTTTCTAAATCCAATTCTTTTACTGAATTTTCTTTTGTCTCTTTTTTAGAAGTAAATTTAAATATATTCATAACTTTATTTTTAATTGAGTTTTTTAAAATAATTGCATCCTCATAACGAGGATTTTCCACAATAGCCAAGTGAGTGACTTCATCGTTCTCTTCTATGTCTACCACTTCACGGTTGTAAGGTACTGCATTCTTAGTACCACCACTTCCGCTAGTTACTGCTACATAACAACAACTAACAGAGTAACCCCTATTAATAAGATTTATTGCTTCTGCATCATTTACAGTAAAATCACACCAAGCCCAACCATCATCACCTATCCAGATATTGTTTATATATCCCACTATTTCATTAGCGTTTTCCGCTGTAACATCTTTGTGATCTATAATCACTTTTGCACCCTTAAACTTAAGAGCCATCTTCATTAAGTTTTCTGGTTTTATTAAAACCCTCTCGTCATTGTATTCAACAACCGCAGCCTCAAGGAATCTTGCCTTGAATGTTTCTGCTCTTAATCTTGGATTATCTAGTCCGTTTTTAATCATTTAAATAAAATGTAAAAAGTTTTGACATTGTTGTTGACATTAATAATTTCTTAATTAATATAGGTTTTGTCCTAGTAACTATATTAATTTTTTATGAGTAAAGATAAGTTAGAATCAAACAATGAAACAAAAGTAAATGAAGATGATTATTTAACTCTTAGAGTAAAAATACTAAAAGATAGTCCTCATAAATTCTTTGACATCAAAACAGATGATCTAATATCTATTAAACGTAACTATAAAAGTAAAAAACTATATTGTGTTTATAACTAATATATTATTATTAATAATTATTTTATTAATAATTGGCTTTATCAAGAATCGCTCATGATAGGTATAGAGGCTAAATCTCAACAATAGGTATAGCAACACAATTACAACCAAAATCCTCCCCGGGATTATTCCTAGCGCCTGTATCTTGGTTTGTAATAGGTGGATCATTAAAGCTAAAAACCTTTCCATTTAAGGCTCTGTGATCTGGTCTAGTCCTAACATTGGATATTGACCATTTGTATTTACGCACCCCTACATCTTCATATTTAGCTTGTTTGTATTTAGAAGTCAACAAAGAAATTTCTTGTTTAGCTAAAAACTTTGCTTTTGACTCACTAACGCCAAATCTACCAACAATAGTTTTTTGTAATTCTTCTGCTCTTATCCCTGCAAAAACTGCATTCTCAACATCTTTTCTAAGGATTAACACTTGCTCATCTGCAAAATCTTTAATATATAACTTTAAATTTTCTGAAAACTCGTCTGTTATCCTTTCTTTTTGATTTTCAGTTAAATCAACACTAACGCCAATTACACTTGCTGCTGTTTTAGTAAAGTCTTTATCAACTGACTTAATGACCTTATCAAAAGCACTTGATAAATTAAGCTCTGCCAAAGCTTCATCATAATTAATTGACTCAATGGACTTAATTATATTTTGCGCCATTGCTACATAAGCTGAATCTGTTTGAGTAATTGCAACCTGTATTGATATAGGTAATTTACCTATCTCTTTGCGATAACCCTCAATCCTTTTGTCAAATTTCATTCCAAGGCTTCTAAACTCCTTTGCGAGACTAGAATTAAAATCACCTTTAAAAATACCATCCGCAAATTGTATTCTACCACTCTTTATAGCTGACTCAATGGTTGTTCTGGTATTAAATAAAATATTTTTGCTTTTCTTCATCTCAGCAACAATAGGAGCAAATATTTCTTTTGAAAGGAAAGCTAATATTTGTTTTTCTAGCTCCTCATCAAGCTTAGGATTTACTTTTATTGGTGTTAGTTGTTTTTCTTTCATTAAGAAATAGCACCCAAATCTTCTTTTAACTCAACACCAGTGATAATAACCTCATTTACAGTAGCTTGATTTTCAACTATAGCCATGTAGCCTGCTATTGATTCTATTGCTTGACCTGTTGTATCTTGTTTTACAAGAGCCATTTCAGCCAAAGATGCTGGGTCAACTGTTGAATCGGCAAAATAAATATCCATAGTACCACCCTTTGCCATTATACGGGGTGCTAAGGCTTGACCTAGGCCACGCCCTCCTTCTACCATGCCTATTCTGTATAGTCTGCCTAATGTTACAACGCTTTGATAATCTGTATTAATTGCCATTTTTCTTAAATAATTTATTAATAATTGAATTTGTTGTTTTGCTGGTTTCTATATCCATCTTTGGTTTTGCTGGTGCAGGCATAGGAAAGTCTGATCTTGATTCGTTTTCTAAATCACTAGCAAATAAATTGGATTGATTAATCTCTTCAATAACCTGATCAGAGGTCATTAACGCCCTATCGTACATTGCTAAAATTCTATTTTCTTGTGAAGTCTTAACCTGCTCCTCTTCTACTGCTGAAAGCATCTTTAGAGGTTTATATGCAATCTGTAAATCATCTGGCACAACTCCAAATAGCTTTTGACATATAAGTTTAAGCATCTGAATTATTAGATTATCAAACTTACCCCTTATCTCACTTTCAATCATTGAATTATAGTTTTCAATCTCATCTTCTCCACTACTAAAGCCTGCTGTTGATAAGCCAAATAATTTAGTTAATGGCATTTTTAGATCGCTTGCTATACCTATTCTGATTTGTTGTAGCATTTCTGATAAACCTGCAAAATTCATTTGCTTTTGATCGTAATCATCTTCTTTATCTTTAACAATAGCTTGTTGATAGTTTTTGACTTTGTTAGCCATTTGAACCCTTTTAGTAAGCTTCTCAGTTCCTCCCTGGGTTAATAAGGATTTATTAAAGCCTTGTATTCCGTAAACATCAATTTTAGCCTCATCGAGTAACTCAAAAATAAGGTCATTGTTTTTTAGGTACTGAGTAAGTGAACGGATTAATCTTTCAACCTCACTCATCCCCCAACCCCTTAACTGCGGCCTTGCTAATGAGGGCGCTCTTTTTCCTCTCGTTTTTAATACTCTTGTTTCATCTAGCTTATTGCCATAATAAAAGAAAGCTGGTTCATGGAATCCGCTTTTAACATATGCTTTCTGCTCTCCATAAGCTGGTAAATTAGTTTGGTGCAACTCCCACAAGTCAGCCGCTTGAAAAGAAAGCGGCGTATCTTCATTTATAGCATCAACATTAATTGGTTTATCTGATTTACCAGTTGTATTAATAACCATTCCACCACCACCATAAAGGCGCGTCCATTTAGCTAAGTCTTTTACTTCTTCTAAAATATCATTTTCTTTTATATAGTTCTGTATCTGCTGTATCTCATCTACTTCTAATTCTGACGATTCTATATCAATACCACCCCTGAAAGCATCTTCTATAGGTTGATCAATAAGTGTTTGGATTATACCGTGTGTAGTATAGGCATAGGTTAGGGTTGGTCTATCGTTACTTATGAAATAAGTTCTATTGTTTTTTGTAAGTGTAGCTGTCTGGCTTAACTG
>WLWF01001585.1_pt1 | contig 18204 bp, 22 predicted proteins | sample 6718331 | NCBI WGS metagenome assembly WLWF01 (sample SAMN12718692, study PRJNA515312) | sponge metagenome | isolation source: marine sponge | host: Mycale hentscheli | place: New Zealand: South Island, Marlborough, Capsize Point | collected 2003-05-01
CTCAAGCAACTTTCTAATCGTACATATCAAATTAAGAACGCGATCGAATTCATGAGGTTTAGTTCAGGACTAGGATGAACGAAGAACAAAACTACGAAGACTACGATTATACATTGTATATGAAAATCGAAGATGTTCGATTGATGCATCACTGCGTACAACAAACTATTAAGTATTGGCCAGGAGCTCCAGCAAGACCACACGAAGAACAGGAACACATGTGGCATTTGAGAGACCAGTTTCAGAGAATGATTTTGGATCATTCTTTCAATAACCTCTAATAAATACCTATAGGTGAAACCTATAGGTTATGGCTGATTTGACCATAGAGAAGGTAAACGAAGTTTATCTTAAGGTCTCTACGGAACCACATATTGAATATGAACTAAGAGATAAATTTACTTTTGAAGTTCCAAATATGAAGTTTATGCCTCAGTATCGGAGGAGGCATTGGAACGGAGAAATTCATTTGTTCGATATGAGAACAAAGAGGATATATGTTGGTCTACTTGATAAAGTTATAGCATTTTGTGAAAACTCAGGATATAGTTTTGAATTTACAGATAACAAGTTTTACGGCCTTCCATTTGAGGTAAATGAATTTGTTTGCAAAGAGGGTGTGAAGGATTATATAAAATCTATTACACCAATCAAACCAAGAGATTATCAAATTGATGCGATTCATGATGCTCTCAAATATAATCGTAAGTTACTAATCAGTCCAACTGCATCAGGTAAGTCGTTCATGATTTACTCTGTTGTAAGATTTCATGTTGGACTGAAGAGAAAGGTTCTACTTGTGGTCCCCACCACATCACTTGTGGAACAGATGTTCAAAGATTTCCAGGACTATGGATGGGATGCTGAGAATCACTGTCACAGGATCTATGCAGGTCGTGAGAGAGTCAATACTAATGAAGTGACCATTACTACCTGGCAGTCAGTTTATAAATTAGATAGATCTTTTTTTGAAGACTATGATGTTATCATTGGTGATGAAGCTCACTTGTTTAAAAGTAAGTCTCTGATAGGGATTATGGACAAGTGTCATCACGCTAAGTATAGATATGGGTTCACAGGTACTTTAGACGGTACACAGACCCATAAGTGGGTCTTAGAGGGACTGTTTGGTCCTTCATACAAAGTGACAGAAACTAAGAAACTGATTGATGAGGGTCACCTAGCCAAACTTGATATTCAGTGTCTGGTATTAAAACATCGTCCTCAAAAGTTTGATACATATGAGGATGAGATTAAGTATCTGATATCTCATGAGAATCGAAACAAGTTCATATCCAATCTGTCAGTTGATCTGAAAGGTAACACTCTAGTTCTCTATACCAGAGTAGAGACTCATGGAGCGATACTTTATGATCTAATAAATAAAAAAGTATCCGATGGTAGAAAAGTTTTCTTCATTCATGGCGGTGTGGATGCTGAGGACAGAGAACAAGTTAGAAAAATCACAGAGGAAGAGAAAGACGCTATCATTGTTGCATCCTTCGGAACTTTCAGTACGGGTATCAACATTAAGAACCTTCACAATGTAATATTTGCCTCTCCATCAAAGTCTAGGATTCGTAATCTACAGTCTATTGGTAGAGTCCTTCGTAAAGGCAAAGATAAGGTCAAAGCTAAACTCTATGACATTGCAGATGATGCAACCACAGGGTCAAGAAAGAATTATACTCTGAACCATTTCATTGAAAGAGTGAAAATATACGTTCAAGAACAATTCAATTATGAAATTATATCAATCAACTTAAAAGATTAGAAAAAGGAGTTAGTGTATGGGAATCGAAGATGATTTCTACGCAACAATAAAACTCAGATCAGGAGAAGAAATATTCTCCAAGGTAGCTGCTTCTGAGGAAGATGACAGAACTTTACTCATCCTGTCCAATCCAATTATTGTAGAAGAATTAAAAGTAAGAGGTAAGTTCCAAGGTTATAAGATGGAACCCTGGTTAAAGACATGCAATGACGATATGTTCATCTTAAACATGGATGAGGTCATGACAATGTCTGAGTCAGATAGTATTGAAATGATTATATACTATCAAGATTATGTTCGTAAATTAAATAAAAATAATTATTCTAAGCTAGATAGAAAGATGGGTTACTTATCTTCTGTCCATGAAGCTAAAGAGGTTTTAGAAAAACTCTTTAATAACAGCTAAGGTTCCCTTTCATCCTGGACAAACCTAGTCTATCAAGATTTCAAGGTATTGTCAACTCCTTATGAATCTGATATAATATTATCAGTAAAAATTATTATATGGCTGTCAATCACAATTATGGAACTATGGCAAGACCCAAGAAGTCAGAACATTATGTTAATAATAAAGAGTTCTTAAATGCTCTAGAGAATTATTTTGCAGAAGTAGAACGAGCAAAACTGAACGATCAACCAAAACCACGTATTCCAAGATATATTGGTGAGTGTTTTTTGAAGATTGCAAATCATTTATCATACAAACCCAACTTTGTGAACTATATGTTCAAAGATGATATGATTTGTGATGGTATTGAAAACTGTGTAAGATATGTTCATAATTTCAATCCTGAGAAATCTAAGAACCCATTTGCTTACTTCACTCAAATCATTTACTATGCATTCCTGAGACGTATCCAACAGGAGAAGAAGCAACTGGAGATCAAGAACAAGATTCTGGAGAAGACCAACTTTGATGAGGTCTTCGATGCGAACGAGCTTGACAGTGGGAACTATTCCGACTACAATTCCATTAAAGATGCAGTTCACATTAAACTCCGTTATCAATGAAGATTGCCGTCATTACTGACACTCACTATGGTGCAAGAAAAGGTTCCAAACTTTTCCACGATTACTTTGAAAAGTTTTATCGTGATGTCTTTTTCCCCACACTGAAAAAGGAAGGTATCGATACTGTAATCCACTTGGGAGATGCGTTTGACAGCCGTAGAGGTATTGAATTCAAATCACTTCAGTGGGCAAAGAGAGTGGTGTTTGACCCTCTCAAAGAAGCAGGGATTGAGATGCACTTAATTGTTGGTAATCATGACGCATATTACAAGAATAGTAATGAAATCAACTCTGTGGAACTTTTACTTACAGAGTATGATAATGTCATTCCTTATTCAAAAGCTACCGAAGTAAACATCGGTGGACTTGGTGTCTTGTTTATTCCATGGATATGTGAAGACAATGAGAAAGAAACTATCAAACTTATTAAAAAGACAACTTGCCCGTTCGCGATGGGGCACCTTGAGCTCAACGGATTTAGAGTTAATCGACAAATCGTCATGGATCATGGTCATGAGAGCGAACTATATTCAAAGTTCACCAAGGTCTTTAGCGGTCACTATCACACTCGATCGGATGATGGACGGGTCTTCTACTTGGGAAATCCATACGAGATGTTCTGGACAGATGTCGGTGATCGGAGAGGATTCACCATCCTTGATACAGAAACTCATGAACATTTTCCAGTAAACAATCCTTATCAACTGTTCCATAACATATACTATGAGGACAGTGATTATCAGATGTTTGATGCTACTCCGTATAAGGATATGATTGTTAAGGTCATTGTCAAACAAAAGAGTGATGTCAAACAGTTTGAAAAATTTATTGATAAACTTTACAGTGTTGGTGTTGCTGATCTGAAGATTGTTGAGAACTTTGAGTTTAGTGGTTGGTACGACAAAGATAATATTATCGATGTTGAAACTGAAGACACTCTTTCCATCTTGAATAGATATATTGAAGAATCTGAAGTCAGTCTAGATAAATCTAAAATCCAGAGAGTAATCAGAGATGTATATCAGGAAGCATGTGAACTAATCTAATGTTTATTATTACAGTTGCAGGCCACGAAAAAGATGGTGCATATTCAGTAGTAGATGAGGACGGAGAACAAGTCCTCTATATCTTTCAAGAAGATGATGATGCTACTCGATATGCACTGCAACTGGAAGAACTTGACTATCCTGAGATGCATGTGTTAGAAATAGAAGATGAAATCATGATCAAGACCTGTGAGATGCATGATCACAGGTATACGATTATTACCCCTAATGATATTGTAATTCCCCCCGACGACGCTAGTGATTATCTTTGAGAATATTTCCTGGAAAAACTTTCTGTCTACGGGGAATCAACCGACACGATTAAATCTTAATGACCATAATACCACCTTAATTATTGGGTCAAATGGTGCTGGTAAATCCACAGTTCTTGATGCATTGACCTTTGTTCTGTACGGTAAAGCATTCCGTAAAATCAACAAAGCTCAGCTCATCAATACCACCAATGAAAAGAACTGTTTTGTTGATATTGAATTCAATGTAAATGGGACTCAGTGGAAAGTTGAGAGAGGGATCAAACCAAATATTTTTAAGATCTATAGAGATGGAGAACTCTTAGATCAACAACACTCTGCAATCGACCAACAAAAGTGGTTGGAGCAGAATGTTCTGAAGATGAACTATAAGTCATTTACTCAAATTGTCATCTTGGGTAGTAGTTCCTTCGTGCCCTTCATGCAACTCCCTCAGGCATCCCGTAGAGAGGTCGTAGAAGAACTTCTAGACATCAAGATCTTCTCCTCTATGAGTGTTCTTCTCAAGGAGAAGATTCGTAGTCTGAAAGATGAATCAAGAACTTTTGAGTTAAAGAGACAATCGCTCAAGGATAAGGTTGAGATGCAGAAAGATTTTATCCAACAATTGGAGTCAAAAAGTCAAGAAGACATTAATCAAAAGGAACAAAAGATTTCATTTCTGCTCACTGAAGAGAACTCCTACATGAATAGGAATGGTGGTCTTAACTCAGAAATTGAGACACTTAAAGGTAATCTTTTGAAGTTTGATGGATATAAAGATAAACTTAAGGAATATGGAAATATCAAAGGTAAGATTTCTCAAAAAATCTCAACATTAGTTAAGGATCATAAGTTTTTTAACGATAATACGGTATGCCCTACATGTGGTCAGGGAATAGAAGAGTCTATTCGTGTAAATAGAATTAGGACTTCACAAGATAAAGCCAAAGAGTTGCAGGAGGGGTATGAACAACTTCTCGGGGCAATTAAAGACGAAGAGTTGAGGGAGTCCCAATTTAATTCTATTTCTGGAGACATCAGTAATCTACTTAATGGCATCACTTCTAACAATAGTCAGATCCATAGTTGTCAAAAACAAATTAGACAGATTGAATCTGAGATTCAAACACTTACCAATCAGATACAGAACAGAAATTCTGAACATGAAAAGTTAGAAGAGTTTAGAGAAAGTCTTCAAGAAACATACGAAAAACTTGTTGAGGTAAAGGAGAGTATTTCTTACCACGACTTCACTTATAGTCTTCTTAAAGACGGTGGAGTAAAATCTCAAATCATCAAGAAGTATCTTCCCCTTATCAACCAACAGGTTAATAAGTACCTACAAATGATGGACTTCTACATCAACTTCAAGTTGGATGAAGAGTTCTCAGAGACCATCGAAACTCCTATTCACGAAGACTTTACCTACTCATCTTTTTCTGAAGGAGAGAAAATGAGAATAGACTTAGCCCTCTTGTTTACCTGGAGGGAAGTCGCTAGGTTTAAGAACTCTGTCAATACTAATCTTCTCATTATGGATGAAGTCTTCGACAGTTCCTTGGATGGATTTGGTACAGACGAATTCCTAAAAATTATCAGATTTGTTATTAAGGACGCAAACATATTTGTCATCTCACACAAGGGAGGACTTGAGGACAAATTTGAAAGCGTCATATCCTTTACTAAGGACAAGGGTTTCAGCCGTATGATACAGGGTACTCCAACAGAATAATGACTACTCCAAACTGGCAACATCATTCAAAAAAAGAGCAAAAACGAAAACTCAAACCCCAAGCTCTAAGACAGGCAAAAGCTAGAAGACAATCCCTTTTGAGGAAACTCAAGAGGGTTTCTTTTTGTAAAGAATTTGTAAATTTATATTAAAAATTTACCAAATGTCATGAAGTTCTGACATTTCGTCTATATAATACAGTGAGACGGAGATTAACATGCACAACTTGGTATCTCATAATGAGTTAGCATCCTGGAAATGGGACGAAAAAAACAGTGTTGGAGACAAGTATAGTCAAGTGTCCGATTATTTCCAGTGTATCTCAGAATGTGGCATCATCGACCACACAGCAAGGAGGTTCTGTAGACACATCCTTACAGAAGATTAAAATCAACTAAACTACTTAAGGAGTTTAAACCGAAGTCCCCGTCAGAGATGGCGGGGATTGGTCTGCCAACCAGTTGGGGAACTGTCCTCATCTAGTCCACAGGGGTCAGATCCCGTGTATTATAAGTACATCAGGAGGACACCACCCATGACAGTCAATTACGAAATCAAGTCACAACTTGCTAAACTTCTCGCCACTGAGGACATTGTGGTTGAGAACCGAGAAGTAATGACGGCTCAGTTTGACGTTGATAATCGTATTCTGACACTTCCCAAGTGGAAACGTGCATCCAACAGTGTCTATGATATGTTGGTTGGCCACGAAGTCGGACATGCACTCTACACCCCTAATGTAGATCCCCCGAAAGATATTCCTCACTCTTTTGTCAATATCATAGAAGATGCTCGTATCGAGAAGAAGATGAAGCATCGGTATCCTGGTCTCGCCAAAAGTTTCTACAAAGGATACAAAGAACTCTCTGAGGAAGATTTCTTCTGTATCGGTGACCAGGACTTGAAGAAGATGAACCTGGCTGACCGTATTAATCTATACTATAAGATTGGTAAGTTTGTTGACATTCCTTTCGATACTTATGAGGAGAGTGTCTTGGTTACGAAGGTTGGTAATGTTGAGACCTTTGAGGATGTTTGTGAGGTTGCACGAGAGGTTTACACATACTGTAAGGTTGAAACTCCTTCCACTGATCAACATCAACAACCTCAACAACAGACTCCTAATGGTAAACCTGGTGACTCTATGGAGAGTCCTGAGAGTTTCTCTGGTGATGATGAGATGACTCATGGGGAAATGGATGAAGAATCTGAGAAACGTGAGTCTGAGAATCAAGAACTGGATACTGATAATCAGATAGAACAGGAAAGTGGTGAACCTGAAGTTACCACTGATAAAGCATTTGAAGATGGTATCTCTGAACTTTGTGGTTTGGACAACGGTATTGATAATGTTTATGTCGAAGTTCCTAAAGTCAATCTCGATAACATCATCATCACTAACAAAAGAGTTCATGAAGAACTTGACTTGTCCTGGCAACTTCAGTCCATGCCTCTACAACACACTGATGAATGGACTGGTAAAATCACCGAATACAAAGCTGACTTCAATCGAGCTGATGAGGAGTATCAAAAGTTCAAGAAGTCAGCTCAACGTGAGGTGAACTACCTAGTCAAAGAGTTTGAATGTAAGAAGTCAGCTGACGCATATGCTCGGGCTACTGTGTCTAAGACTGGTATTCTTGATTGTGCTAAACTTCATACTTACAAGTACAATGAAGATCTTTTCCGTAAGGTTAGTATTCTTCCTGATGGTCAGAATCATGGTCTTATCTTCATTCTTGATTGGTCTGGTTCGATGGGTAACTGTATCCTGGACACCATTAAACAACTGTTTAATTTGGTATGGTTCTGTAATAAGTGTAATATTCCTTTTGATGTCTATGCTTTCACCAACTCTTACCTCTGGAATAGGGAAGATGAAAAAAATGAATCGATGGATTGGGGACTCAACAAACTCTTTATCCACAAGGATTTTCATCTTCTAAACCTTTTGAGTGGTAATGTGAAACGAAAGGAACTTGAGAAACAGTTGTTGAATGTTTGGAGGATTGTTTTTAACATGAAGAGTTGGACTAACTATGAGGTTCCTGCCGGTTATGGTTTGTCTGGTACTCCTCTGAATGAGGCACTTGTGTGTCTTAATCAGATTATCCCTCAGTTCCAAAAGAATTATGATCTTCAAAAAGTTCAATGTGTGATTCTTACTGATGGTGAGGCAAACCATCTCTCATACTGTAAACCTTGGTACTCTGAGAGGTATGGTGAGAAGGAAGGAACAGCTCATTTGACCCGTGGTCATTCCTATCTTCGCAATCGTAAGACTGGTCACACCTACAAGATTGGTGATTACTTTTACCAGTTCACTGAACTTCTTCTGAGTGACTTGAAAGAGTCTTTCCCTTACACTAACTTCATTGGTATCAGACTTGCTGGAACTCGTGACATTAACTCAATGGTCCGTCGTTACACTGGTGAAGATTCTGTTAAATCAGTCAGGAAGGATAAGTTCTTCTCACTTAAGACCTCTGGTTATGATTCTTACTTCTTGATGGTTGATTCTTCTCTTTCTGTTGATACTGAGTTTGAAGTTGAAGAGGGAGCAACCAAAGCCAAGATTAAGTCTGCTTTTGCTAAGAATCTTAAATCCAAGGCTCTAAATAAAAAAGTGTTAAGTCAGTTCATGGATCTGGTCTGTTGACCAGTTGGCGAACTGTCCCAAGAGGGATGTTTGATTCCCTCTGATCCTTTATAATGACTTTGTTGAAACGAACCACTATGGCACTCTCCACTGAATACGTCACCACTTCTCTTCAGTCACTCTACGGTAACAGCATCACAACATCTGATATTCGTGCATGGTGTGCAATGAACGGTCACAATTATGTGACTATCACTAAGAAACTCAATGATTTCAAAACTGGTCGTGGTAAGTGGAACCTTACCATTCAGGAGAAACTTGAAGAAACCTACCAGGCTCCTGATGCACAACCTGCTATTGTTCAAGACTTGATTCCTCAGAAAGATGATACCTTCGTCCAGTTTGGTAACTTCAAAGATATTAAGAAAATTATTCAGTCCTGTCTTTTCTATCCTACATTTGTCACGGGTCTCTCGGGCAATGGTAAAACGTTTGGTATCGAACAAGTCTGTTCCCAACTTAAAAGGGAACTGATTCGTGTCAACATTACTATCGAGACTGACGAAGATGACCTTATTGGTGGTTTCCGTCTTGTTAATGGTGAAACTGTTTGGCATAACGGTCCAGTCATCGAGGCTCTGGAACGTGGAGCAGTTCTTCTTCTAGATGAAGTTGACCTAGCATCTAACAAGATCCTATGTCTTCAATCTATCCTGGAGGGTAAGGGTGTCTTCCTCAAGAAGATTGGTAAGTTTATTCAACCCAAAGACGGATTCAACGTATTCGCTACAGCCAATACCAAAGGTAAGGGATCTGAGGACGGACGATTCATCGGTACTAACGTTCTGAACGAAGCATTCTTGGAACGATTCCCTGTTACCTTTGAACAGGAGTATCCGACTCCATCAACCGAACTCAAGATTCTTGAGGGTGTTGCTCGTGATCTCAATGTGGTTGCTCCTGACTTCTGTAAGCGTCTGACTGACTGGGCTGACATTATTCGTAAGACCTTCTATGATGGTGGTATCGAAGAGGTTATTTCTACCCGTCGTCTGGTCCATGTGATCCGGGCTTATTCTATCTTCGCTGATAAGAAAAAAGCACTTGAGGTCTGTACTAATCGTTTCGATGATGAGACCAAGTCTTCGTTCATGGAACTGTATGATAAGGTTGATGTAGATTTCCAACTTGACCAAGAGGAGGAAGTCTGATACAATATATGATAAATGCTTGGTCACTTTTACATGATGAAATTTATGGAGACGATTCAATGATCACTACAGCAACAAATAAAGACTATGATGAATTTTGGGAAAATGATGGAGTCAGTTTGACCGGTAATCCTCACTGGAGTTTGGATGGGGAAAGTTTTAGTTTTGCTAGCACTCCTCCTACTAGTTCTCCTGACACATTGAGTTTTATTGACCCTGGAAGTTCAGCTCCTCCTGTTGTTTTTTATGGATCTGGTCTTCCTGGGGGAAATTTCTCCGATTCAATTACATTTGGGTCTTCCTCAGTACCTGGTAAAATGGGTGATGATCACATTACCCTGAACAATGTCAATCTGAACTCTCCAGCACAAAAACAGTGGAAGTACAATGAGAACGAGATTCTCAAGGAACTCACAGGATACATCACGGATACTTATAATCAACACTATTCTTCTGATCAGATTCAAACTCTAGATCTTATCGAATCTTGTGGTGATGGTGAAGCTTTCTGTCGTAGTAACATCCTCAAATATGCATCCCGATATGATAAGAAGGGAACCGCACGACGTGACATTCTGAAGATTATGCATTATGCTGTACTTCTGATGTACTTCAATGACAAGAACACCCAATCTGAGACCTACAATCAATGAACATGAAACTGAGTGAAAACACTGTAAACCTTCTGAAGAACTTCTCTTCTATCAATCAATCGATCCTTTTTAAACAGGGAACCAAATTGCGTTCCATCTCAGTGATGAAGAACATTCTGGTTGAAGCAAACATCAGTGAAGAGTTTCCAAAAGATTTTGGTATCTATGACCTTAATCAGTTCCTCAATGGACTGAGTCTCCACCAGAGTCCTGAGTTGGATTTCAAGAACAATGAGTATGTTGTTATCCGTGAGGGAAAAAGACGTTCTAAGTTCTTCTTCGCAGATCCATCTGTGATCGTTGCACCTCCTGAAAAGGAGATTTCACTTCCTTCCGAGGATGTGTGCTTTATCATGAAGGCTGAAGACCTTCAACAACTCAAGAAGGCAGCATCTGTCTATCAGGTCCCTGACATTTCTGTTATTGGTGAATCTGGTGTAATCAAACTTGTTGCACGAGATAAGAAGAACGATACTTCAAACTACTTTGAGATTGTTGTTGGTGAGACTGATCTTGAGTTTGTATTCAACTTCAAAGAAGAAAATCTGAAGATTGTTCCTGGTAACTACGATGTAGTTGTGTCTGAGAAACTCCTTTCCCGTTTCATCAATCAAAACCAAGATGTCACCTACTATATTGCACTTGAACCTGACTCGACCTTCGGTTGATATTTGTATGAGGATTGTAGGTAGTGGTCTGGTGATCATTGCCTATTTTATTGTCCTCCATGTTAATGTGATGGTTGGAGTTACAACACACTTCATAGCTGATCTTATTTCGATTCCTTACTTCATTAGGACAAAGTCATGGGATGTGGTTATAATGTTGACATTCCTACTAGCGATTTCATTATCTAAATTGTTATGAATATCTTTGTGACCTCTCCCAGTCCTTGGGAATCTGCCAGGGTTCTTCCTGATAAACACATTGTCAAGATGCCCTTAGAGACTTGTCAGATGCTTGCTATTGTGTGCTCTGACAAATGGGGACATAACTTTGGCACTCTTCCTAGAGCAGATGGTACTCCTTATGCTACTGAGAAGGGTGCTTTTCGTAATCATCCCTGTACTAAGTGGGCGAATGAGTTCGTGACCAACTGGCAGTGGCTCCTTGCTCATGGACTTGCTATGTGTGATGAGTACACTGCTCGTTATGGAAAGGTTCACACCTGCCAGAAGACCCTTCTAGCAGCAAAGGAGATACTTCCTACTGCAGACCCACAAGGTCGCAGTGGAAAGGATACAACACCCTTTGTCTTTGCGGGACCTGATGAGTTCAAGTATGATACAAGCATTGATATCTTCACTGCTTACAAGATGTACATCTCATCTAAACCTTGGGTCAAGGATAACTACCTTCGACTCCCTAATCGTAAACCTGACTGGGTGTAAATGAAACATATTCTTTTTACCTTGAAAGGTTGTCCTTTTGATTTGCTTGATGACAAAGAGTTCATACGAATGGTTTTGTTTAGAGCATCAAAAGAATGTAAGTCAACATTACTTGACTTGACAGTACATAAGTTTGATCCTCAAGGTGTGACTGGAATTGCTATGCTTGCTGAGAGTCATCTCAGTATTCATACTTGGCCAGAGAACGGTATGGCAGTTTGTGATGTCTTTACTTGTGGGGATAGTGCTACGCCTGAAAATGGTGTAGAATATATGAGAGAACAATTGAAGGCAACTGATATTGTGTCAAATGAATTTGTTCGACCTTTAGAATGATTACTAATCCAATAAGTCCAGTAAAAAATACTAGAGAAACTTATAGTAAAGAACTTGAAAAAGTAATTACTGAAGTTCAGGTTCAGTTCGCTGACGAACATCCAGCATGGATTCCTTACGAGACTTTACTGGCTATCAACAAGACTACTAATTGATTTTACATTATGCGTGATGAATTTGTGTGGGTTGAGAAATATCGACCCAAGACTATTGAAGAGTGTATACTTCCTGAAAATATCAAGAATACATTCAAAGCTTTCCTAGATAAAGGTGAGGTTCCTAATCTTCTTTTGTCTGGACCTCCTGGATGTGGTAAAACCACTGTCGCTAAAGCCTTATGTAATGAACTTGGAGTAGATGTTTATGTCATTAACGGATCCGACGAGGGACGATTCCTGGACACTGTCAGGAACAATGCGAAGAACTTTGCTTCGACCGTATCGCTTTCGTCAACTGCTAAACACAAAGTCATCATCATTGATGAAGCAGATAACACGACCCCAGATGTACAACTCGCCCTACGGGCATTTACTGAGGAATTTATTGGTAATTGCAGATTCATCTTCACCTGCAACTACAAAAACAAAATCGTCAGTCCCCTTCATTCCCGATGTGCAGTCATCGACTTCGCACTCAAAGGGAAGGAACGTCAGCAACTTGCAGGACAATTCTTCCAACGACTCCAAGAAATCTTGGGTACAGAGGGTATTAAATATGATAACAAGGTCCTGGTAGAACTCATTCAGAAACACTTTCCTGATTGGAGACGTGTTCTGAATGAGTGTCAGAGATACTCTTCTGGTGGAGAGATTGACTCTGGTATTCTTGCATCTTTCGCCGCGGTAAAAACAGATGACCTCTTCAAAAGACTTAAGGAGAAAGACTTTTCTAGCGTCCGTAAGTGGGTTGTTAATAATCTTGATAACGATCCCGCTGTTCTTCTTCGTAGCATCTACGATGCCTGCTATAACAATCTTGAAGGTCCTGGTGTTGCTGCAGCTGTCCTTATTATCGCTAAGTACCAGTATCAAAGTTCGTTCGTGGCTGATCAAGAGATAAATATTCTCGCTTGTTTAACTGAAATTATGGTGGAGTGTCAATTCAAATGAGTAAAAACGAAACAAAATTAAAAGCACAAGTTAAGTCTAGGTTCTACTATATTTTCTGGGGCACTGCTACAATATCAGTTGTTTTGGGTCAACTATATGTGGGAAGCGGATATCGTATTCTTGCTGAACGCATGGATAACCTAATGCAAAAAGTTGATGGAGTTCTTCTCCACAAAACTGACCAACCTAAATTTTATTCAAAATGAATGTAAAAGTATTTCGTATGAACACTGGTGAAGAAGTGATCTTCACCCTCATTAATGAAAATGAAAAGACTATTGAGGTAGAGAACGCTTTGGTTGCTATGCCAAATGCACAAGGTTCTATTGGATTTGGTGCATGGTCCTACCTTCAGAAAAAAGATACAACCCTGGTCATCGATAAACAGTTTATTGTTTATGTTTGTGATGCTAACGATGAAGTTGTAGAGAACTACGAGAAGATTTTCTCAGTGATTGAAAAACCTAGTAAGAAATTGATTCTTTGATGGAACCCGAACTGAAGGATTGGCTGAACTCTATCAACTTTAATAAGGAAGACCTTACTGAAGATGATGAGAATATCATCAAGTCATATCCCCCCTTTATTATTAACAAATGTCTGTCAGGTCAACTTGACACTGTACTTTTTGCCAATGAAATGAATAAGTGTCATTTCTTAGATAAAGATATGCAATATAAATTTTATCTAAATATCTTGAGAAAGAGGAAGAGATTTTCTCCTTGGCTTCGGAAGGATAAAGATTCCGATCTTGACATCGTCAAATCATACTATGGTTATAGTAATGAGAAAGCTCGTCAAGTCATGAGGATTTTATCCACTGAACAAATTAACTACATGAAACAACGACTTGACATTGGTGGTAAAAAATGACACAAACAGCTGAACCACAGGTTTCCTGGTCTCAAGATAAGATGATTGAGGTCAAGTTAAATGAACCTGATGATTTCCTTAAAGTACGAGAAACTCTGACTAGAATTGGAGTAGCTTCTAGAAAAGAGAAGAAACTTTACCAATCTTGCCATATTCTTCATAAACAGGGTAAATATTATATCGTTCATTTTAAGGAACTGTTTGCCCTTGATGGTAAATACGCTAATCTTACTGTTAATGATGTTCAGCGTAGGAATCGTATTACTCGGTTGCTTTCTGATTGGGGTCTAGTATCAGTTGTTATAGAAGACAGTATCCTTGATATTGCTCCTTTGAATCAGATTAAAGTTCTCCCTTATCGTGACAAGAACGATTGGGTATTAGAACAGAAGTATAATATTGGTAAAAAAGTTAAAGAAGAAGAATCTAAATAAGTTTGAGTCTTTCGTGCAGACTCTACGAATGTCGGAAACCCGTATGAGGGAGTGTAGTTTTCACTACACCCCTCTTTTTTGTATCTGTTATAATTAGTGTGTAAGAGGTTCGGGTTCTACGGAATCCCCTTTTACGCTAAAGATGCCTTCGGGGTCTTTACTTTACATACTCGCTTAATAAGGAGAACTATGTCTACACTAGCAAGGTATAATGTTGCCAATATTGACCAACTGGTTGATAGGATCGCAAGAAATAGTATTGGAATGGAAGACTACTTCAATCGTGTCTTCACCCATGAAACAAACAACTACCCACCATATAATCTAGTTGCTATAACTGAAGATCAGTTCAAACTAGAAATTGCATTGGCTGGTTTTGCTGAGACCGATGTGAAGGTCTTCACAGAACGGGGTAAACTGGTTATTGAGGGAGCTAAGGCTACTGACACACCTGATGACGCATATGTCCATCGTGGTCTCGCACAGAGGTCTTTCACAAGGGCTTGGACCATCGCTGATGATACTGAGGTCAAGTCTGTTGATTTTATGAATGGTCTTCTCACTGTCACTCTGGGTAGAATTGTTCCAGAAAAACATCAGAAGAAACTTTGGTTTGGAACTGAAGACAATTCATAGTGTAATCTGATACTAAAAGTGTATCATAGTGATACACTTTTTCTATATAATTATGTACTATGGAGGACGACTTATGAATTTTACAGCCGCCACTCTTTCAATTGGGACCGCAATGACTCTTTTTTTCAATGGGTTCCTTGGGGGCACATTCCCCTAATAGTCCCCCCAGTATAGAGACTTTTTATTTTACGACACCATAATGGCACTATTCGCACTCTTCTCAGTCCTTACCGTATCAGCAATCGGAGCATACAAACTAACACCAAAATCAGAAAAAGAAGAATTATTTCTTCCTTATTGAATAAATAAAACTGAATATCGTCGCCGCGGGGGAAACTGGCACAATCCAGTTGACACCCCCCTTTTTTTATGCTATACTTTAATCGATAAAGAACTACCTATGCCCAAGAAAGAAAAGAAAGACAGTAAGGGTCGTAAAGAGGAGTGGAGTTGGGAAGAGACTCCTGAAACGAAAGCAGCTATTGCTCGTCTTCATGATACTATTCGTAAACTGGAATCAGAAGCACCTGACTATGGAGTTGGTAAATGACAATTAAACTTGCACTACTGAAGTCTGGTGAAGATGTTATTGCTGATATGGAGGAAATGGTCGCGAATGATCAGGTAGTTGGATACTTTTTTAAGTATCCTTGTACTGCTAAATTAATTGGTAATGACTTAAACAAAGAAGGTAAAGGACCATTCAAACTAAGATTGACACCATGGATGCCACTTAGTAAGGACACTACTATTCCTGTTGTTGCTGACTGGGTCATTAGTATTATGGACCCAATAGATGATCTAAAAGAAACTTACGAAAAAGGCATTAAAAGTTATGGAAATCAAGAATCTGAAGTTATTGGTACTGACGAACAATCAGTTGATTCTGAGTCAGATTGAGGAAGTGACTTCTGAATTAGGTGAACCCGATTGTAGGTTAATTGAACCTTTTGTAGTCAGTACATCAGATAATAAGATCACTATACAAGAAGGGATGATGGTCTTATCTCCTTGGTTGATGAATGTGACCAATCAAAATACATTTATGGTTAGTTCGGATAAGATCTTGACTATTGTGGATCCTAACACTAAACTTACTAAGAAATATGGGGAGATGTTAGACAGAGAATGAGATTCTATACTAATGTCCAGATGATTGGTAACAACTTTCTCGTCCGAGGATATGAAGACGGCCGGAAGGTGATGTTTCAGGAAAAGTATAACCCTACCCTCTTTGTCAAATCAAAGAAGGTGACCAAGTGGAAAACACTTGAGGGTCAACATGTTGAACCTATTCAACCTGGATTGGTAAGAGATTGTAGAGAGTTCATCAAAAAGTATGATGGTGTAGAAGGATTCAGTGTCTACGGAAACGAGAGATATGTCTATCAATATATCTCAGATAAGTATACTGAAGAGGAGATTAAGTTCGATATCAACAAAGTCGGACTTGTCACGATGGATATTGAGGTCCAGTCTGAAGAAGGATTCCCTAGCCCAGACTCATGTTCTGAAGAGATGTTGTCTATCTCTATTCAAGACTATGCGACCAAAGAGATTACCACTTGGGGTCGTCATCCCTATACTCCCACACAGAAGAATGTAACTTATCACTACCATAGTGATGAAGTTGCAATGCTTGAATCTTTCCTGTATTGGTGGGAACAAAATACTCCTGATGTGGTTACTGGTTGGAATGTTCGTTTATACGATATTCCATATCTCTGTGGTCGGATGTCTCGTATCATGGGTGAGAAAAAGATGAAACAACTTTCACCATGGAAGATGGTAGACCATGATGTGATTGGTATCTCTGGTCGTGAGTATAATGTCTACTCTATTGTTGGTGTCACTACACTCGACTATCTGGAACTCTACAAGAAATTTACTTATGTAAATCGTGAGTCCTATCGACTGGATTTTATCGGTGATGTTGAGTTGGGACAAAAGAAACTGGATCACAGTGAGTTTGATACCTTCAGAGATTTCTATAGGGGTAACTGGAAAAAGTTCATTGACTATAACATCAAAGACGTTGAACTTGTTGACCGTCTGGAAGACAAGATGAAACTGATTGAGTTGGTCATCACTATGGCATTTGATGCAAAGGTGAACTTCATTGACCCTATGGCTCAAGTCCGTATGTGGGACACAATCATCTACAACTATCTCAAGAAGAGGAACATTGTCATCCCACCTAAGAATAGGTCTGAGAAGAATGACAAGTTTGCTGGAGCATATGTCAAGGAACCTAAACCAGGTGTCTATGAATATGTGGTGTCTTTTGACTTGAACTCCCTGTATCCTCACCTTATGATGCAGTATAATATCTCTCCTGAAACACTCATGGATGAGAGGCACCCTAGTGTGACAGTCGATAAGATTTTGGATGAGAAACTCAACTTTGAACTTTATAGTGACTACGCTGTCTGTGCTAACGGAGCTATGTTCCGTAAAGATACTAAGGGTTTCCTACCTGAATTGATGGAGAAGATGTATGCTGATCGTAAGGTCTTCAAGAAGAAGATGTTGAAGGCTAAACAACAACTGGTGGATATTGAAGCTGAAATGAAAAGACGAGGTATTAAATAATGGGATATCTGATTGGTGGGGCTGGTGAAGGTGCTGAACAGGAAATAACAGCATCCTCTGACAATCCCTTTGCAAATCTGTCTAATTCTGATTTAATACGGTTGAGAGATCAGACAGAAAAAGATGTCGCGAAGTTCAACAATTTCCAGATGGCTCGTAAGATTGCACTCAACTCTGCTTATGGTGCAATCGGTAATCAGTATTTCCGTTATTACAAACTGGCCAATGCGGAAGCGATTACGCTTTCTGGTCAAGTCTCTATCCGTTGGATTGAGAATAAAGTAAATGGATATCTAAATAGTTTGTTAAAGACAGAAGATGTTGACTATGTCATCGCATCTGACACTGATTCAATTTATCTTAATTTCGGACCTCTTGTTGATAAATTTTTTAGCAATAAGTGCGGCGAGAAGACTAAGATTGTGGGAATCATTGACCAGATTTGTCAGGACAAACTGGAACCGTTTATCGAGAAAAGCTACCAGAAACTCGCGACATATGTAAACGCTTACGACCAGAAGATGCAGATGAAGCGAGAGAACATCGCTGATCG
>WLWF01001586.1_pt1 | contig 18172 bp, 20 predicted proteins | sample 6718331 | NCBI WGS metagenome assembly WLWF01 (sample SAMN12718692, study PRJNA515312) | sponge metagenome | isolation source: marine sponge | host: Mycale hentscheli | place: New Zealand: South Island, Marlborough, Capsize Point | collected 2003-05-01
TGTCGGCTGCGCTGAGCTCATCGGGGCTGACGCTTGAACTGTCTGGTTTGTACCTTCCACTGTAACTTAACTCCTTACGTAAGAATTCTAGAGATTTATATAAGAACCCTGTAAGATCAAGGTTCGGGTCAGATGCGAGTGGTTTGTCTGGCATCTGTGGATGGGGCAGTTGATATAGGCTGCCGAGTAAACTGATGAAGCTGTTAATACTTTGCTGTGTCTGCTGAACCATTCTGAAGGGATAGCCGCTTAACATAGCTGCTCGCTCTTCGTCTGTTTTACCTGGGAAAAGATATTTAAGGGCTTCGATTGAATCAACGCCTAGTTCTTGAAGGTTACGAACAACAATACTGTTATTCAGAATGTCGTCAGTACTTTCTTCAAATACCTCACCCATCCAACGCCAGTCAACTTTGGTACTACCGTCGGGGATTAATCCAGTGACACCGCCAGGGATCTCTCCTGCGTCTAGTTTAGCACGCAAAAGTTCATCCCTATCTATAGTAAACTGGTTAAACGCTTGAATGTACAAATCACTTGCTACTTGATATTCATTAGGGTCTTGAAAGTCTTCAGGTAATGGAAGTACTGGTTCTTCAAGCCCCATCATCGCTGCGAATGATTTCTTGAACATATCCTCTTCTGTATAAATCATCATCGCAAACAAGCGACATAATCCAAAGCTAAACAAAGCACGTGCTTTCTTCTCTGCTGTAGCTGCTACACGTCCGTACAGTGTTTTAATCTCATAAGCAGTCTGAGCAGTATTGATATCGATATCGTCAACACCACCAAGAGCTAGTCGGATCTCAGAACGGTACTGCTTAACGTACATATTCTGGTCACCCGATACTGAGTCAGGAGTCATATACTGAACACGATCAGTAGGTTCAAGGTTTGCGATAACCCTAGGAACCTTAATCTGCCCGTCTAATGTGGAGCTACCAAACGGTTGTGATACACGGCTACTTTGACCACCAAGTGGAGCAAATCCAGCTTGTGAACTAATGGTTGGACGGAAGCTCCCTTCATCACCACTTTCAATAATGTCGTGTTTAGGGCGACTAGATACGAGTGTAGGGTTACCGAAGAACTTCATATTCTTACGGATGTTTCGTACTAACTCATCGTGATACAAGATTTGATGCGCTAACCAATCAAACTCACCATTGCCGGTAGCCTCACCGGTACAATCCATATGGTTAAAGACTTCTACTGCGGGGATATAACCCAGTGTGTTTACTAGTGTTTCACTAGCACCAGGCATTTTAAATGGGAGTGATCCCATTTGATTTTCAAACTCAATTTTTTCATCAGATATTGTTTGCTCGATACGATCCTTGTATACCTTCAGTTGAATCCATTTCTTTTTACCACCTCTACCGTTAGGAGCAGGGTAAGCATCTAGTGAACTTGTTTTGGATACGTTGAATGAGTAGATAAGCACGAGTGAATCAAGCTCACCGGCTTGGTCTCTGTAAGCTCTGTAACTATCTTTAGGGAAGTACAGAAGCTGGTAGTTATCACCAGTAGGTCTGAAGTAGAACAGACCTTGTCCATCACATAAGAAGTAATCAACAATACTTTCGAGTTTCATCTCGAGCATATTGTCTTCACATACTTTGGCGATGAAGTCTTTACGGGTACCAAACGAATCTTGCTCTGCGTAAAACTCAACTCCTCGACGCAACATAAAGGTACGCATCTGTGCGAGGTGAGACGACACAATCATTGTGTCTACTGATAAGTCACCTCGACGTTCCTTTGCGGCGGTTAGTATCTGAGTGAATTGACTTTTTACAGCGCTATTATCCATTATTGTCTATGTTTACTTCCTCTAGTTTAATCATTCTAGTCAATCATCATCGTCATCGTCGTCAACAGCTTTAGGCGGCTTACCGAAGTTGTAACCAGATAACAATCCGCGATAGCGATCCCGATCTCCAAATACATCAAGATCTTTTACTGTTGCTTGATCAAAGCTACGTTGTGTAGATTGATCAATACGAGTCTGTAAAGCAGCTGGGTCGAATGAAGCTGCGTTAAATCCACTAAACATTCCAGCAGTCTTCATACCCATACCAGCAAAGCGTTTCTGATTATCTCGATTCAATGTTGTATGTAAATCATTAAACTTAGCTTGAGCAGCAGGACTATCATCTACATCGTAGAAGCCCCCCATCGTCGCTGCGGATACTGGAGTATCAGTTCCGCTACCGCTTCCGTTATATACAAAGGAACGATTGTCTCCACCGTATTGACGAATTGAGTTGTCTTGATTCTGCCAGACTGTGTTGTTATCGCCAGTGATTGTTGACGTCTGATCATTATCTTGAGTTACATCCTGCGTCTGTGTATTGTCGATATCAACATCAACGTTACCTCCTCCTCCAATAGCACCAACATAATCATTCAATAAATTCTGCGCTTCTTCGTCGGAATTTCCTACGGTTCCACCATTTACTGTGGTTGAGTTATTACCACCCAACTGGTCAATACTGTTGTCTTGATCTTGATTAACAGTGTTATTATCCCCAATGATAGTTGAGGTTTGATCGTTGTCTTGATCTATAGTTTGAGTCTGTTCAATATCAACATCTACAGTAGTTGTTGGAGTTGGTGTAGGTAATCCTGGAGTAGGAGTAGGAGTTGGAGTTGGAGTAGGTGTTGGAGTAGGGTTTGGAGTTGGAGTTGGAGTGGGGGTAGGAGTTGGAGTAGGGGATGGGTTTGTCAAACTATTAATATACTTATTTTTGAGACGATTTGCCGCTGCTCCAAGATTACTATCATCTCCTAGTTCAGATAATTTTTTACCGATTTCTTCGTTTGAATATCCTTGAGACTTTAACGCTTTAATATCATTATGGCTATATTTTTCGTTCTGAGCTCCAACACTATTGGGATCATAAGTGCTGATATTGCCGTTAGTTTGAGTTGCACCAGACTGCCTCTCTTCTTGTGTATATTTAGGAGTAATGTCATTAGCAGCTTTATACTCTTTCATTGTTTGTGCTGCAGCCTTTGCTTTAGCACGATTATCTGCTACTGAACCAGGGCGTACTTCATTAGAAGACGGTGATGGTGATGGTGATGGTGTAGGAGTTGGAGAAGGCGATGGTGTAGGCGTTGGGGAAGGCGATGGTGTAGGAGCTTTACCTACATTCCCAGTAAACGTTCCTGCTGTTTTTGCTGCTTGGTTTATTGAAGCATTATTAGTACCTGCTGCTCTTTTTTCGGCTACTGTAGGTGAACCATCTTTCTTAGGCATCTAAATCTACATTTCAAAACTATCACTATTGTAGTCAATTTGTAAATTACCTCTTCTTAAAAGACCACCCATTGTAAGTACCATACTGTCTACAGCATCATCGTGAGCTGTTTGTCCAAAGTTAAGTAGCTCATCTTCTAGTACATCCCACTTACGCCATTTATTCCATATCACTTTTTTGTTTTCAAATAAACCGAGTACGCCGCGTAGTCTCGCTAGTTTGTCGCCTTTAAATCCTTTCACAGGTGAGACACTTAGGTTATACAGAGCACGGTCCTCTAATACGATACGTTTGAAGTCACCTTCAAATGAGTTCTGATATGCGACTGCTTCTGGCCATATCACACACGGCGACATCGTTGGGAAGAAATCACCTTCATCGTTCTCTAGAAGGATATTCCAATCAGCCAACATCTCACACATTATGTCCATCTTCTCGATGTTGCCCATCGTACGAGCACGACGCTGGTCAATCAGATAGATTTGTCCATCTTTAATTCCACCAAGCGTCATCACTGTCCAGTCATTCTTCTCCCGTAAACCAGCACTAAGGTCGATACCCACACCAAGGCAGTCATAGTCTTCTGGAACTTGTCCTCTAATAATCAGCTCTGGTGAGATACCAACGTCAGCTGAACGAACAGCAGTGTTTAGATACTGGTATGCGAAAGCAATACGATCTTCAGTCTTGCGTTCGTTTAGATATTTCATTGACCAGAACTCTGGCCAGTACGATCGTTGCCTACCGTCAGCGTCTGTAATTACTGCCTTCTGTACTATCTGTTTCCAATTGTTCTTGGGGACAAACAGAGTTGCGTGAATATCGTCAAAGTGGAAGCGGGTTCCCAAACAGATAGCCCGTGCTCCTTGGAACATCGTTGGTGCGATAACGTTAGACCACGTCTGCTCCATCTCACGGCGAATGTCTGGGTTGTTGATCGAAGCGGCAGATTTGATAGGGTCATCAATAAGCACCAGCTGCGATCGTTTAGAGGTGATTGCACCTTTGAGACCACCACACGCAATCGTAAAAGCTTCTTCACCTGCTGTATCAATTCCCGCAAAATCATAATCAATAGACCAATACTCGTCTGAACGTTTTATCTTTGAGAGCCTCACCATTGGGAAGATCTCTCTGTATTTATTACTCGTAAGGATGCCTTTAATCGTTGCTGACTTAGCACGACTAATATCAACCATATACGCAATATATAGTATACGCAACATTTTCTTAGCAGCTGCGTGACGACCAATCATCCAAGCTGCGAATAGTCCTAGTACTGTTGATTTAGCAGATCCACGTGGAGCAAGGATTGCTGTATTAGGTCCCCCAACTCCTAGTAAACATTCACTATCTACACCAGTACACAACTCATTGTGCCATTCCAGCATATGATTTGCTGGAGCTTTACCCATAGCTACACAGAAGTCTTTGAAGTCGTCTCGTGCTCTTAATACTTCTTCTGATGGAGGCTTGACTGTTACTTTCGTAGCCGTCATTAATGCTGATCTTCGATACGCTAATGCTGCGCTTGGTATTGCCATAAAGCTATTTCTTTAGCTTTAGTCTAACGTCTGCCAAAATTCTTAGCGTACCTCTCCATCTGTCTACCTTTCGCTTTAGCAATAGCTTTACTTCTTTGTAATTGCTGCTTAGAGATACTGAAGGCTGCTCCAATCTCAGCAGCATATTGCTCAGCTTCCATTCTACGTACGTTGGTCATTGAACCAGCTTGAGGTATTCCAGGCAAAGCTTTAGCTAATGTTCCTTGTAGACGTAAACCATTAGTCTTAGCGTCACTAATCATTGGAAGCTCTGCTAGCTCCGGGTTTGGTGGAGCATTAGGACTACGGTATACCTCTCTAGGTATCTCCATAGGTCCCGTTACTGGAGAACCATAAAACATTAGTTTGTGATCTCACTATATACTTTGGACCACACAGCATTCATTGCGTTATCAATTGGTTCAGCGAACTGTGGATCATCTTTAAAGATTGCGGTGAGCTCACGCATCACACGGTCGGCACCAGCAAGAATAAGGCCACGCTTATCAGTCGTTTTATTCATACGATCTGACGTTTCAATATGAGAGCGTAGTTCTTTCTCTAGCGCAGCCAGTCGGGCACATCCGTTATCACCTTTAATTTCCCCGGAGGTGATTGCCATTCGTAGCTCTTGTATATCGGAATGAAGAGCAGCAATTTCACTATTAAGGATTTCACGACGATTAAGCTTCTTATACTTCATCTTAATCCAACGACTTAAGTCATTAAATGTTCCCTCATAGCCGACGATTCCAGCATATACCCAAATTTCAATTACAGAAGGAGTTACCTCAGCAAATTCTCTGAAGTCTTCTGACTCAGACGCAGGTAAGCTGTCTAACCACTGATCAACAGCAGTTAGATATACACGTCCAGTTGTAGTAGCTGTAGTCATTAGAACGACCTCGCTAGTGAACGGCTGCGAGCTTGCTGACGATTTGACTTCTTAGCGGTCAACTCATCTTCTTTATCCATAGTCTTACGGTTGTCATCACCTTGTGCTCCGATTGTCTTACGTCCTTCATCTCCAGTGGCTCCGATCTTTCTTACATCTTGATCGCCAGTAGCGCCGATCTTCTTGACGTCTACATCACCTTGTGTTCTGATGTTTGCCCTATCTTGAGATCCTTGCGCTCCAATATTTCCTTGCTCACGATTACCCTGTGCTGATTGTTGAGTAGAGATGTTGGCTCGATCAGCAGCACCTTGCTCACGAATATTTTGTACTTCTCGATCTCCTTGAGCAGCTTGCTGTGTTCGGATGTTTTCACGGTCAGCAGCTCCCTGGGCACCGATATTGGCTTGCTCTCTAGCACCTTGCATTAACTGCTGTGTAGAAATGTTCTGCCTATCTTGAGAACCTTGAGCACCGATCTTGGAGATGTCTACATTACCTTGGCGATCAATGCTTTGACGATCTTGATCACCTTGCGTGGAGATATTGCCTTGCTCACGAGCAGCTTGTGCTCCTTGTTGAGTAAGGATTGATTGTCTATCAGATTGACCCTGTACATTAATGTTGCCTTGTTCTCTAGCAGCCTGTTCTCTTTGTTGCTGTGAAATATTAGCTCTGTCTTGAGTACCTTGTGCTCCAATATTGCCTTGTTCTCTAGCAGCCTGTTCACGTTGCTGTTGTGTAATATTTTGCCTATCTTGATCACCCTGAGCCCCAATTTTGGAGATATCAATATTACCTTGAGTAGTAATATTTGCCCTGTCTTGCTCACCCTGTGCCCCAATTTTGGAGATATCAATATTACCTTGAGTAGTAATATTTTGCCTATCTTGCTGACCTTGAGCACCAATGTTTAGACGTGATTGTTCTCCTTTAACGATATCTCCTAATCGATTTTGATTACCTTGAGAGGTAATGTTCATACGATCTTGCTCGCCTGTAGCAGCAAGCATTCCTACGTCACGATCATACTGAGCATTAGCAAAGTTATTCTGATGCTCAAATTGAGCACCCATTGATTGCATTCCATATGCAAATTCTTGACTACGCGCTTCAGACTGATTCCTCATATCGAGGTCAGCCTGTTGAGACATCATATCTTTACTGATACCCGCTTGGGTATAAGCCATCTTCTCAGCTAGATCTGAGTCAAACCCTTTGCTGATCATATCGCCAGCAAGACCTAACTTATAGCTACGGCCTTCTGCATCATCTTCGCCAGGTTCGAACTTATAGAAGTCATCCATTATTTGCTGGTAGTTATAAGTACCAGGATCTTTGGCTCCAGTTTCTTCTGAATCATCTTCAGCTGCATTATTTCCACCGTTTCCTTTTGCTGAATTCGTGCTACTAGCGTAAGCACCTCTACCTGGGTCCGAAGTTCCACCTACTTTTTTGTTTGGATCCATCGCCCCATCAGCCAAACCCGGATTGATACGAGGCTTGCCCGGCCTAGTAGAGCCGCCACCGTTGGTAACAGTACCGTTAGCACCCGTATAAGATTCATATCTGCCTGTTGATTCATTAAATGTAGGAGAACCACCAGCATATGACGTGCCGTAAGGATCACCATATTGATTAGGTCCATTTCCTCCGAATTTCCCATCAGGGAAGCTGTTAGTGTTTATTGCAGAAGAGTTGGCATAACCCCCACGCCCCCCGTCACCATCTAGTGGATTCTTTCTGGGGTCGGGGGGCCTTCTACTCATCCCAGGAGATGGCGTACCATAACCGCCCACCCCTGGACCTTGCATTTCTCCTCTAGTAGGGCCATCGTATCTACGCTCAGTTGCACTACGAGTATTTATCGCCATTGTTTATTCGAGTCACATTTCTCCTATTCTACAAAAGTTAGAATGGTTGAAAGACTGATACTTAGATATGCGTTTTAATTCAGTAAAAGGCGGTGACTTTACTTCTGGCGCTAAAGCTGTCACTAGAAACTTTGATGCATTTCTAGATACCTCAGTTAAATCAGCTCCTGATTTTACAAAGATCTCTTTAGCTGCACAGAAGGGTCGTTCTGTTGAACGTCAAGCTGCAAAGAAAGCGGCAGGTGGTGTAAAGCTTGCTGATATCAGAGCTGATAGCAAAGAGAAAATTTATGATATTGCTTATAAGTCTGATAAGAAGGTTGCTGATATTAAACGTCCAGCTCAACGAATGGCTGGCATCGTTGGCGGATTGGGTGCATTAAGTGGCGCTTATGTTATGTCTAAAAATGCTAAGGAAGAACGTGAGGCTGATGAGCGTATGGAGGCACTATACGATCAGCGTACTAAAGCGCAGACGGCTGCAATCAAAGCTAGTCAGTCTGAGCCATATGTACCTGGAACATACGAAGGTACTCCTTATACGCCACTACCTACTGCACCTTCTAATTCATCAGATACTTCCACTTCTTCTAGCTCTTCCACATCTTCTCAATCTATTGCTTCCTATGAGCGTCAAACGTTCACTCAGCCTCAGATGAAGCAGCTACTAATTGATCAAGGCATGGATGAAACCAATGCCACAATTGGCGCTGCTGTAGGTATGGGCGAATCTTCTGGTCAGTCTTGGAGGCTTAATCCAAATACCGATCACGAGTATTCCTTAGGACTGTGGCAACACAACCGTGATACGGGTGAGGACCGTCGTGACTTCTACGGTATTAAAGATTGGTCAGAGCTTGCAGATCCCGTAACCAATGCACGAGCTACCTATCGCTTGTGGAAACGAGCTGGTGGCACTTGGGGAGATTGGGGGGCTTACACAAACGGAAGCTATAAGAAGTTCCTTTGATTAGCCTCCGAAGCCTTGACCCACTTGCTTCAATCCATTGATCAACTGGAGCAGCATTAGCTGACGATCTTTCTTTGCATCACGGCGGCGTTCTTCACGACGCACATCTCCACGTTCGTCACGGTTCATCTCTGCTAACTGCATCTGCAGATTGCGATCAGCATTACGATTATCATTCTCGTATTGAAGACGGCGTGTTTGCTCAGCTTCCTGAAACTGTCGATATGCAGATTGGTCCCGTGCTTGCCATTCTCTAAAGTTTTGATTTTCAGCAGTAGTAGTTTTATTTAGCTCAAACTGATTCTGAGCCAGCGTTCTGGCAGCTGCAGTTCCTTGTCTTGTTGACCTATTTGTTTCTAAGTTGTCATCAAATAACTGTTTTTCTCTCTGCACTCTAGGAGCATCAATAGCTGTCTTCCTTGCTGAGATAGCGCCCAAGATTTGTGATGATGTTGGATTATCACCTAAAGCGGCAAATGCTTCAGGTCCTCCATCCATTGCAAGGAGAAGGTCCCTATTCTGTACAACTTTACCTAGTTGTAAAGCATCAGCCTCTAATGTTGCACTATTAGTATCAGTGTCGATTTTTACAGGAGATCTACCTTCTGCACGCAAGTCTGCATTGAGTGGAATGGCTTGACGTTGAAGGCCTTTCTGACGCCACGTCTCATAAGCAAGCTGTAGTTCTGGCTGACTGCGTCCAATGAGGGCATCACCTGCTGTGACTTTTACAACTCCATTCTCAATAAGACCTTCTTCAAATCGCTTCTTCCAATCGATAGCGTCAGGACGCTTCATTGGATCGTTACCGAAGATAGAATTTAAGCCATCTCTAATGTCACGATGTTTATTTGCATTCTGCCTTAGTGATTCTATGCCTTGAACTGGATCACCTAAGTATACGGGTGCAGGTCCTACGTTGATTTGTGGCATCAGATTAGTCCTCGCTTCATTAACAGTTGCATTGCTGCTTCTAACTCACGATCTTCTTGTGACTTACCTCCGCCTAGTACAAACTGTGTAGCATCACTTGCCATCTTGCCTAATGATGCACCAGCAGCTACACCCAGCGGTCCTCCAACTGCTCCTAATGTTCCACCGATACCCATCGCTGCGGTATCCATTACTTTGTTCCCAATGTTGGTATCGTTAGTGACGATATCAGCAGCATCAAGTGCAGTAAGTCCGATACTTAGTCCAGGTACAAAACGCAGTGCTGTATTAGCAGCTCTACTTCCAGCCATACGACCAAGTTTAGTGGCTTGCCCTCCTCGTGCCATTAGGTTGGCTTGAGCTGTATTTGCAAAACTCTTTCCGCCTAAAAACTTAAGGGCATCATCGACAGTGACACCTTTCATCTTTGCTATAGCTTCTGCAAGGTCATCTACAGAATTCATCGTGTGTCCAAGCATTACTTAACTCCTACTAATGCGTTTGATGCTTCAAGGCGGGTTACCTTAGTCTCAAGCTGTTGAATGGCTCGTACAAGCAGTCCGATTAGATCGCCTGTATCAATACACATTTTGTTGATACTATCATCATTATAAGTTGCATCAGGTAGCACTTGTTCGTACTCTTGTGCGATGAAACCGTGATGCACTCTATTGAATTCTGTTGTGTACTCTTCTTTATAGTTATAGGTTACTGGCTTAAGTTCACGTAGTGTTGACAACGCATCCTCAATGTTTACGATATTCTCTTTTGTACTCCTATCTGACATTAGTAGCGCACCTCCAATGCTTCCAACTGCACTTAATATAGAGCCTGTCTTAGAGCCACTGGCCTGTGACTTAGCTGCAGCCTCTTGTGCTTTTGCTTGAAGTTTTGCAGCCTCTTCTGCAGCATCTGCTGTAATATTCGCTGCATCTAATTGACCAGCAATTAAGCTGTTCTGTGCTCTCTCACTAGATCGAATACCAATAGCAGTAGCACTAATATCTTCAAAGCCCGGAGCTGCAGCTCGTAATGAACCGTAACCCGTTCCCATATTTACAACATCAGCTGCTGCACCTACATTTCCTGCTGGCCCCCCAGTAATAGTAGGACCTTCAAATGCTTTACCGTCAGCGTATTTAGGCCTAAAACCAGAGCTGTAACTTCTTGCCATTACTTTATAGTTAACCTTTATCTAGTTTACCATTGATCTAATAGTGAACTATACTCTCCTAATGATGATGGAGCAGCAGGATTTAGATAGGATGCATTATTTAATGGGGTCATAGTCGGTGGAATAGGTTGGCCCGGAACTTGGGGTGTTGATCCAAATTTACTTCCAAGTCCACCGGCAAGGCTACCAATTCCACTTGCAAGTCCACCCCACATTGCTGCACTACCAGCAGCTGAGCCCTGAGCACGTGTTGCAGATGCTCCATACTCAGCTTGTTTGATTAAAGACTCACCATCAATTTCAGCTTTATCTACTAAGAAATCGCCTTGCCTATCGTACATTCGCTCTTTAGCCTGACCTTCCATAAATGCAGTAGATATCCCATCAAAGTTCATAGGATCTAAATAATTTGATAGCTGTGTTCCTGCAAATCTCATAGCTTTAGCCTAAGTATTGTTCGGCGTTTCCGCCTTGCTGTTGTGTTGTATTAGAGACTGCTCTACGTCTCATCTCTTCTGCAATTATACCTGTTGTTCCGCCTGCAGCTAATCCAGCAAATCCACCAATAGTGCCGTGTTTAATAGGACGTCTACCTCTAACACCAATTGCACCGCCAGCTACCGCACCTAAGAACGGTGTCAGTGTAGTAGTAGCAGGCAGGCTACGTCCAAGCATTTGTAGCTCTGGTCCGTGGATACCTTCAGTCGTTCCTTTCAGTAGACCTGCCATTAAAGTAAAGTCCCCATCAGTTGGATCCCAGTCCTCTTTCTTGTCATACTTAAATGCTTTATACCTGTTGTAATCACCTTTACTTACATCAGGACGATATTTCGAAAACTCATCATAAGGTAAAAGATCTCCAGTCCTACCCATAAAGTATTTAGCACCAACTTCAAGAATTACGTTTGAAGTTTTAGTGGGATCATCTTCACTTTCAAGTGCAGCTGTATATCCACCTGATCCACCCAATGGGTTTAATAGACCTAAACCACCGTTAATAGCAGCACCTGATGCAGCACCAAGCAGAGCGACGTCTCCTGGTGAGAATTTGCGTCTTGTATATCTACCATCTTTCATACCAACGCCTTTGCGTTTTGTACCTTCAGGTGATATCAATCCTGCTTCTAGCGCTGCATCGTACTTCTTCTTGTTAACTGTCGTATAGCCTTGATTACTGTAAACCTTTGGCTTACCATTATCCATTACAGGCACTGCCAATCCTGTCTTATCGTGTGAGAAAAGGTCAGGGTTAGCTCTGCTTAGTACATATTCATTGCTTACATTGCCAACAGCTTGTGCGGCATTCAGTAACCAATACAAACCTCTTGTACTGTCCTGAACCACATCGTTACCAAGCGTACCAAGGACTTGACCAATACGAGTAGCCCTGTCGTCTGACAATGCCATCCCTCGCTCAGCCCGTTGCCCTCTATACGTAGGTTCCGACCAATTCAGCATATCTCTTGCCATTACAAACGTTGGGTTTGTAGCAAGCGTTGTTTTAATCTTCGCGTCTTCTGGATCTAAACCTTGGAGTTCACGAGCAGCGTAATAAGCTTGTCGGTAGTCTTCTCTACCTTCACTGAATCTATCTTTTGCACCAGCTCTCAGCCTTGATAGAAAATCTCCTTCAGCCATCAGTTCACTCCCATACCTGTGGTTGGATCAGAGAAGTATCGATCTCGTGTTCCTGGTACTAATCCATATGCTTGCATCACTTGTTGTGTGATTTGCTGTCTCATCTGTTCTTGCTGTTCCACACTTAACCGTTCATAGGGTGTAAGCCCTTCTCCACCCATTACCCTGTCCTTACCTCGCATTGCAATATCAGCTACAGGCATTGAACCGTAAGCACCAGCGATAGAAGCAACTTGGTCTACCAATGCTGAGTTAGTTGCTCTACCTGCAGCAAGACCTGTCAAACCACTACCTACAAAGTCCGTAGCTCCAACAAGCAGCTTGTCTCCCAGGTCTCCCGGTGTTTGAGCTGCAGCCATCGTTGAGAAGACGGCATCAGGTCCCAGACGTCCTGCAATGTCTAGAGCATTCATCATCTGACGTGGTGCATCTTTAGTTGCACCGGGTTTACTGAATAACCACTTCAACGCATTAGTTGCCATACGTGCTTTTGACATATCTCTAAACTTGTGGTGCTCCACCCATTTTAGCTTGATTAAACTGCTGTCCTTCATTAGAGAGTTCGAACATCTTCATCCACTCTTCTGTACGTGCATTTTCCTCTGGATCATTCATATATTCAAGCAAGCGGTTACCTACTTGACCTGCCATCCTCTGAGTAGGTTTATCAAGTTGAGTAGTCTGACGAATATCCTCAGCACCGCTAGAAGTAGCGAATGTACTAGGTGTTTCACGGGTTCGGTTCTGATTGTCCCTACCTTGCCTTACGTTTGAGTCGCTGTAGTTGAAATTCATGAGTAACGTCCTCGCTGGCGAAGGTTTGCTGGGGTAAAGCTTCTAATGAGGTCTCTTTGCTCTTCACGCTTCCGACTATCGCGACTTTCACGTTCTTCAGCTAATCGTGCCTTTGTAATGTTGCTATCAACCCGTTGCTGGTCAACAGGCTTACCTTTAGCTCGTGATTCGGCTTGACGTTGGATATTTGCTTGTAGTTCATCACCGCTTCCCATATTTGCGGGTTTACGGCGATTGACCCGTGGTTTTTGGCCAGCAACTTGTCCAATGTATGGTTCCTGTGCATCACGGCTAGGTAATGCAGCTAAAGCAGCGTTTATGTCCTGTTTAACTGGTTTGCCTTGATCAGTTGTACCGATACGGATTGAAGAGCCTTTGTTTTGTCTAGCAATCCTTGTTAGGCCACCACCAACTGCTTCTGCAGCGTCAAAAGCAACATCTGCGGTACCCATCTGCTGTGGTCCCTGTTTTGTCATCCTTGAGAGGTAAATTCCGGTTGGATTTTCGTTAACACTCGATCTACGAGCAGCTTCCATCTGATACATCGCATTTGCGAACTGTTGTTGCTCACCGGGACTCATTCTCATCAAATTCATCACTTCTGAAGGACCAGCAGTGGATGACGGGATGTTTTTACCGGTTTCTGGGTCGAAGCGGAATAATTGCTGACCTTTTGCTTGTGCTTTAGACCCAACTGCTGCAACCACTCGCTGTAGTTCATCAACGGAGCGGATATTGGCTGATACGCCTTCCATTCCGTAACCCTGTAGCTCACGCAAGCGATTTGCGAAGTTTGTGGTCTGCAGAGTGATGTCAACTTGTGGATAGTTACCAAATGACGTTGAACTTTCACGGAATTCGGGCCTTGTCTGGTTAATCCACTCCATTGCGGACTGAGGAGCGTTCAATGAGTTAGCTGAGCCAGCATTATTGACTGGAATGTCACCAGGTCGCGTCACAGGCAACTCAGGACCTTGAATTGCAACTGGATCACCGGTTACTGGGTCTAAATTGACACCATCTCCACGACGAAGCACCTCAGCCATCACTGGATCGGATCCTTCACGAATAACTTGCACAGATCCGACTGGATCGGGGCCTGGTTTCTTAGCAGCGCTCAATGCGGGGCCGATTTTGCGGATTTCACCGATACGACCGATGGCTTCGTCTGCCATTGCACCTGGTCCGTTCACTGTGTAGCTATCACGAGCAATGAGCTCAGCTTGAGCACGAGCACGCCAGTCATTTGCCTCTCTTGTCTCATCATCGAAGCGACGACTGTCTCTTCGTACTGTTTCAGCGCCTAATGCTGCATCTGCTCCACGATCTGGCTCAACATCTGCCTCTAATCGACCAGCAACATCGGCAGATCCAGGAAATGCGTCGTATCCGAACTGACCTGGTCCAGCTTCAAGCTGCATTAATGCATCACGCATCGCAGATACTGGGGCAACCGTGGCAGGTGTCCCATATATCGGTTCACGCGTGTCTGTTCTGATGGTTTTACCTCCTTCTCGGCGATATTCCTTCCTTGTTCCCCGATAATCGCCCTTTGTTTCGGCAAATGATTCGGATCTGATCAGTCCTGTGTCCTCATCTTCTGTATATCCACGGTCATCTGGCCGATATGTCTGCAATTCGTCCTGTGATAGTCCAAATGCACGCTCTTCTTCGGACATATCGTCAAATCCGACGCCCTGAAGCTCTCCATCACCCCAATTTCCTAGGGATGCTTGCTTCTGTGCCCACGAACTCTCGCGTTGTGCCCTATCACTGCGTCTAGCACCAATGGCATCTCTAGTTTGCTGCCTACGGAACTGCCGTGATACAGCAGCAAGGGTCTCTTCCTCGCTTAATCCAAGCTCTCTTCCTGCACCTGCAAGTCCTGCACCTTTAATAAGTAGGTCATTAGCGTCGTGTTTCTGCTGAAAGGCTTCATTGCTAGCAGAGCTGTTACCACCTAGTACAGATCGACTGTTATTTAGTCCTTGTATTTGTTCTAATGACACTATCTTTCGGCATATATCTACAACTATTGTAGATAATTTTATAACCTATTCTGTCTACATAGGTAATGTCGTACCCATTGATGTACCAACCTGTTTAACACCTTGTGCATTTACACGTTTTGCACCTCTTCCGGTGTTAACGCCTTCGGCGGGCGCGGGTTCTGGAGCAATACTCTCTTCTGGTGGAGTAACTTCACCGTCACCACCACCCATACCCAAGCAGCGCTGTAATGTTTCGTTCCACTGGTAACCAGGGCGACACATCTTTTCGTCCATCAACTGCTGTACTGATTTATTCATAACTACAAAAGCTACACTAACTACGCTAATTCCCTTATATTAACTATTTAAAAAAGGATAGAGGAGAGCGTAGCCAGGGTATTAAATATAGGTATATAGAAAACTACCGTAGCTAGCGTAGTTTTGTAGTTTTTACCGTGATTCCAAATCAGACGTAAAAACAAGCAGCGTGCTTTTCTCTTTTTTAGGCGCAACGCAGCCTATATAAGTAGGGTAGATATTATTAAGGAAATATTTACATATTTAGGGTATTGTGAGTCTGCCTGTAGACGAGGGATAAAAACCTCTATAGGGCCCTAAAAATGCTACAGAATTTCTGACACGTCTAATACCCTCTGTACCCGAACTTGTGGTCGAACAAAAAAAATATACGTGTGTTTAACTGTTGTTTCAACACGCTCGCTTCGCTCGCTTATATTTCTACGTTGTTACGTTTGTTTGTTCCCATTTGTTTCGTTACTTATATTTATATCAGAGGGATTCTTTGCGGAAGTTATTTCATTCGACTATTACTTGAGAACTCTTCTCAGTAACAGATGATTGTTACTTCCGCTTCACATCTGTTATCACTTCAGATACTCGTGAGTTTCACTCACTCGTGTATCTTCCGTTGATACTAGTGTGTATCTTATGAGATCACTAGTTCTTCACAGGTTATCCACAGGTGTATCCCCCAGATGTCAGTATCTTCGATACGTTTTCCACATCTGATACACCTTTAGGCCTTGTCGTGTGTAGTGATCTCTCTCCCCTTCCTTAGTGTTACCTATCTACGTTGTTATCAGCCTCCGATTGTCGGCTATCTCTACCAGTGTTCTTTTCATTCTCACTATGTTTACTATTCAGTTCCGTAGTCCTTACTCCGACGCGCTTCGTACTCAGTCCTTCGACTCACTCGACTTCGCTATGCGGATGATCGAGTTCTACGCGTCTTGCGGTACTACTGCCACTCTCGTTTGAGTGACTACCTAGCCGGCTATCGCCGGCTTTCTTTGGTTGTGTTCTTTATATGTTTTCTACTATGTCTACGAATCCCTATATCACGCAGATCTGCGAGCAGACTGGTGCTACCGAGCGTGAGGTCATCACTGAGATGATGCCTTCATTCCGCCCTATGACATTCCCTTGTGTCATTCACGGGCGTCAGTTCGACACTCACGATGAGTACATCGATGCTATGCACGAGTTTCTGAACGGTCTGTGACCTTTAGCCGTCTAGCGACGGCTTTCTTTTTGCGTGTTCTTTTTCATTCACACCTATGTCTATGCGTCCTTTCGTTTTCGGTGCTGCTGTCGGTCTCGGTCTATCCGCACTGGCGTTCTTCACCATCCCTGCCTACCACGACTATCTCGTGTGGGCGTGGACTACACCAGCACTCTGGCTGGTAGGTATCCCCGTCGGTGCTGCCGTTGCGTGGGCTACCGACTGACAGCCTTAGCCGTCTAGCGACGGCTTTCTTCTTTTGTGTTCTTTTTAGTTATACGGACTTACTGTTTATGTCTTTAGATACTACCGTATACGCTATTTATATGCGTGCTGATACTCTATTATCCATTGAGGATTTTATTGAGTATTTCACTCGGTATCTCAGTCGTTTTGACGATGACTGTCTAGGTTTCTGTGGTTTGTCTACCACTGACATTGCTGCGCTTGAGCGTCAGCTTTAGCCGGTTATCACCGGCTTTCTTTCTTAGTGTTCTTTCGATATCTATCTGATGCGTACTCTCGCTACTCTCTCGATGACCACGAAGCGTGGTCTCACCTCCATCTGGCACTTCGTTGAAGCTGCTGATGGCTGCTATGCATTCGGTGGATGCCACGTTCCTCTCGTGAAGCGATTCGCTTCTCTCGATGAGCTGCGTGACCTCTACCGTAGCTATCTAGGCTATGGGTATGCCCCTATGACCACGCAGACACAGCTCTCTGTTCTTCCGGACGAGCTAGCTGCTGATCTCTGGGCTCTTACTCCCAGTGCCTAGTACCTCTTAGCCGTCTATCGACGGCTTTGATTCTCATTGTTCTATATCTATATTCACTATGACTGACTTCATTCTCCACGCATTCACTCGTATCGACGGTGACTATGTGTGGGAGCCTGTCCACTTCGGTACATACCGTGACTGTATCCAGCAGTCGTACTCCTGGTTAGACCAGGACGACACTCAGGAGATCTACATCTCCGATACCTGGATACATAACAGCCAGATTCCCGCTTAACAGCGGGTTTCTTTTTTATTGTTACTAGTTGAAGTAGTTCATCAGACTATCTACACCCTTCTCCCACCACTGCTTACCAGTCTGTGGTCTTGTTACGGGTGTCTTACCCGAGCTACTACGACGAGCTTGTCTACGTCTTTGTGTCTCGGACTGCACTGTTCCAGGCAGACCTATACTTACAGGACTCTCCGCTGTATGTGAGAACGCACCGCTTCTCTCGTATTTTGATGACTCACCTATTGATCTCGCTTGCTTACGCTCTTTAGCGTTATCTGCTAGCGCATTACCTATACCTAGTCCCGATGATACTGGTACCAGTATTGGTGCTGCTGCTGGTGCTGCCAGCGTTGCTAGTCCTGTTATACCTGCGACTGCATTGCCTGCACCACGGACCTGCTGATCTCCTGTCTTAGTTACTACATCTACTGTTCCTGTTGTTGCATCTGCTGCATCACCTAGGACAGGCACTGCTGCTAATGCCGTCCCTGCCAGTCTTACTGCTGGGTTACGCATTAGCTTGCCCCCTGCATCTAGGAACTGACCTACTTGTGGG
>WLWF01001587.1_pt1 | contig 18156 bp, 24 predicted proteins | sample 6718331 | NCBI WGS metagenome assembly WLWF01 (sample SAMN12718692, study PRJNA515312) | sponge metagenome | isolation source: marine sponge | host: Mycale hentscheli | place: New Zealand: South Island, Marlborough, Capsize Point | collected 2003-05-01
CGGGTTCTATCCCACAGATAGCGATACAGCTCATGGCCCATACACTATGGCTGCGCCTACGCCTGTTCGTTTTACGGGGAGGACAGTTCGCATGAGAGCTACGTCTAACTCAGCAAACTCTTGGAACATTGGAATTCCGCGTCTCGAGCTTAAACCTAACGGTCGGCGATGAGCACTTCCGGAGCATCTGGCGCAACGAGGTTACGGTTGGCTCGTCCGAATAGCGATTATAACGCTAGTTCAGAAACCAACAGAAACTTGCAATTAGAACAAGCCGATCGGGCTAATTTTAAACATTTTGAAGATGTAGACTTGGCAAACAACGAAAGATTGATCTTGGTCAGTGCTGATGGCACACGTTATAGTGTAGTAGTGTCTAACGCTGGTGCATTAAGTACGGTTGCAATATGAATTCTACGAAACAAAACGGATTCAATGAGGCATGGGCGCGTAGTACGCCGTTTATCGAAAAAGCATTAGCAAAAAGCGGTAACGAATACACTGTTGACGATGTTTTGCAAGAAGTAGAACACAGTCATGCTATTTTTTTTCCAGTAAAAAATGGCGCAGCTATATTCAAAGTAGCGTTGTATCCTCAAAGAAGATTGTTGCGGATATGGCTCTATGGAGGCAAAACGGAAACTGGTCGAGCAAATCTAGATGCAATTATGGAAGCAGCAGATCATTTTGCCGCAGAACATGAATGTGATGGAATCGAGCTGGTTGGCCGAAAAGGTTGGGAAAAAGTTTTACGCCCTTATGGGTATAGATATAAGAGCGTAACGCTCATTAAAGATTTAGGAGAATAAAATGGGTGGTGGGCAAAGCACCGATGTAATGGACAACCTTGAAATTACGTCTGCGACAAAAACAGATCCAACAACAGAAGGTCGGCAGACCCATTTGTGGCAGCAAGCAGAAAACTTTGCCTCTCAAAACCCATACAGCTCACAATATGGTGGTATGTATCCCGGCATGAACCGGATGCAAACTGTAGGACAACAAGCGTTAGCCAACTCTATTTTAGGCCCTGGTGCATACGGCGCATACAGTGAGACTAATCCGTATGGACAAAACCTTGGGTTTACAGACTTTTCAAGACCGGCAGACGCTGATCCGCCAATAAATTTTCAATATGTAGACAGTGGTGCTGATCCTAACGCAATAGATGGCGGCCAAGGTAACAACGGAGGCGATTTTGATCCTCCACCTCCACCCATTCCGTCAACGCCAGGTGATCCACCACCAGCAGGTCCGTGGAACCCTGTGGTACCTCCACCCCCAGTGACTGGTAGCCCTCCGGGTAGCGATCCTTCAGTCCCCCCGCCGATTGGTGGTGGTCCGTCAATCCCGCCACAACCGGGTGTTCCAACACCCCCTTCGGGTGGTAGAAAAAAACCGGGCGACATAAACATGGCATTGGGGGGGATGGACGCATCATTGTTTAGGTCCCCTCAAGCATCTACCCCAGCAGCAAAACAAGCTGAAATGGCACGGTTTATGAGTAACCCACCTCCCTATCATTCCCCGATGATGGGAGGAGAAAGAATTCCACAACTGGATTATTCCCCGATGATGGGAGGAAAAAGAATTCCACCTGGGGTTATTCCCCCCATGCCACCGATAACCGGACCCGGACCCGGACCCGGACCAAAGCCCCCCGAAGGCCCTCCCGTTCCTCCCCCTGCTCCCCCTTCTGGTGCTCCTCCTATACTTGGAGATCCGTTGCCAGCTCCTACGGGTAGTTTAGAAGCGGGTGTAGGAATGAGTGAGTTAAGAGATGCAAGTGCAGCAACTCGAAACTTGTTAATGCAAGGGGGACCTGGGGCAGTTCAGTACAATCAAGTTGCAGCCCCTGGTGTTATGAAAGCCAATGTTAGAGACGTAACTAACATTGTACCGGGCCAAGCCGATGCAACTGCATCTTCGATTGCAGATGTAGGTCTTTTAGATCCAGAAACAAATACGCGATCGCTTGTTACTGGCCCAAGCGATTTTGATGTTAACACTTTGACAGGAGTGCAAACTCAAGGCGTTGATCTCATTGACGAACAAAAGATTGATGCTGCGTCTGTTTTGGGACGCCCAGAAGGACAAGGCATTGAGCAATACATGAATCAATTTGGTGTCGATGCACAGCTCGCTTCGGCTCAACAGGATTACGAACAACAGTTGAACGCCTTACAAGCACAGCAAGCAGGATCGGGTGCATTTGGATCAACAAGCTCAAGGGCGGCACTTCAAGACCTTGGTGCGTTGGATCAAAACTTGCGAAACAGGGCACAAATTAGAGCGGCTGGCTATGATCGAGCAGCCGAAAGGCTAGAAAGTCAGGCAAACAGAGATCAAGAAGCCGCACTAGCACAAGCCCAACTTAGCCAAGAAGCTCGTTTGCAACAGCAAAACATTGAAGGCCAACGAAGACAGTCAGACGCGGAAAGGGAACAACAAGCCCGTATGCAGGGACAGCAACTAGATACGGAAGTTGGGTTGCAGACACAGCGACTAGGGACAGAAGCGGATCTGCAAAGTCAAGACCTTAGTGCTAGGGCAAGTATGCAAAACCAACAGCTAGGAACAGATGTTGCTATGCAGAATGCCAACAATGATATGCGAATTGCTGAAGCAAATATGCAGTCAGCTTTGCAACGAGGTGACAGGCAAGCTGTGTTAGACGCACAACGCAACATGGCCCGAGCAGAAATGTCGCTTGAGGCAAGCACTCGAAATCAAGCGGCTCAACTGCAAGCCGGTGGCATGGGCTTAGACGCTAATGCGCGTTTCAGGCAACAGCAAATGGATGCTGCTAATCAATTAGCTGGCGTTGGAGGTATGAGACAAGGCGCAACATTTGCTGCTGCTGACCAACTAGCCAGAGCTGGTCAAGATCAACGTGACGTAAACTTGCAACAACAAGCCTATGACTACGAGCAGTGGTTACGAGGGCAGACAGGTGGTGGAGAAGCAATAGACTTTATGGGTCGCCAGCTTCGCGGAGGCGACCAATTCACCTACGGGCGAAAGCCAGACAGGCTTAGCCAATTATTAGGCTTAGGTGCTACAGGCGCATCATTCTTTGCTAGTGATGCACAAATGAAAGAAAACATCAAGTCAGTAGGCACAAAGAATGGCTTAAACATTTACGAGTTTAACTACCTCGGTCAGCCTACTCGATGGCGCGGTGTAATTGCCCAAGAGGTAATGAAAACACGCCCAGACGCAGTAAGAGAGCGTAACGGTGTGCTTTCAGTGAATTACGATGCGCTTGGCATTGCTATGGAGCTGGTGTAATGCCTCATATACGTGGACACTTGCCAAGGCCCTTTAATCCCGGCGATCGTCGATTGATTGGCATGGGTGCATTTGATCCTGGCTTGGCGGCACGCCCGATAAGACGGCCATTGCCACCATTTTTGTCAGTTAACGACCGTCTTTCTCCAATCAATACGCCAGAAGCAAACGTAAGCCTTGGCGCTGACCCATCGTTACGGCAATTTCACCCTTTGTTTCGGCAAAAGCCCATTTCTGGCGAAGGTTTGCTGTCACAAAACAACCGTTTTACGTTATTTAATACGCCCGCCCAAGACTTTCGATCGCCTGTAGATTTTCAGGACTATAAGCCAACAGGACTAAGTGCTATTAGTTCGTACATACAAAGGCATGGTAGTCCCCAATTCCGCGATTATGGCCCAACACCAGCTGGCAGAAGTTCTGCGTCTGAGCGTCCGTTTAATTTAACGCCTGGGCTTGCGGGTACGACTCATTCCAATGGGTTGTACCAGGGAGAGCTAGGCATAACGCCAGAACGGGCTGGTATGCTAATACATGGCGCAACAGGAGAATCACAACAAAACTCTCAAGCACCAAGTGGGGCACAAGGCAGTGGTGAGCCAACGGTGGCAGAATTAATTGCTCGTTTGAATCCAGAGCAAACGCCGCAAAACCCCTTGGCACGGCCAGTGGGTCAAAAACTTCGCCCAACGCAAATGCCACAAACAGGGTCAATAGCTGGACCGCAATTAGAAGTGGGTGCGGGAATGCCAGACCAAATAGATCAAATAGATGTGCCAGAAACAGATTTTAATGCTGGTCAACCTGGCTTTTTAGATAAAATTGGCGGTTTCTTTAAGCGTCCTGGTATGCAGGATGCGTTATTGGCTGCTGGCGCGGCAATGATGTCAGGCAGAGACGCTCAAGGCAACGCATACACTGATCCGCTTCAAGGTATTGGAGCTGGCTTAACAGCTGGGGCACAAGCTTACAAAGCTGATGAGCTTGACCGTCGCGTCGAAGAAGATCGAGGAGTCTTAGAGCAACGTCGCGAACAAGCAGAAACATCTATTAGAGCATTAATGAAAGGCAGGACAGATGAAGAAATTGCTGCTGTTATGGCAATTTCAGCGGCGGGCACACCAGAAGCTCTGGCAGCAGCAGTTCAATTAGCAAGAGAATATGCTGATGACCAGAAACTTCGTACCGTGTTTGGGCAGGGCGAAGGCAGGTATCTGACTCCTGAGCAGCTAGAAATTGCGACGATTTATGAAGGCGACGAGCGAGCAAACTACCTCGCTGGAATAGACCAAACAGAAGGCAGAGCCGCCGCAATAAGGTCAATACGTCCCGACCTTGACGATGACGTTGTAGAGATGATAGCCAGCTCTGGTGAGCGAGTAACCGACAGGTTTATGAGCCGAAACGATGGCTATGTTGTTGTTGAAAGCGGTAATGGTATGTCTAGACTAGTAGATACTAGATACGGTGCTGAAGACCCAATTGGTGACCCGTTTGGGGAAGTCGATATTAACATTGGAAACATTGCTTTGCAGCGAGAGCAACTCACGCAAGAAGGTTTAGGTGGTGTTTATGATGAAATTCAAGACGAATATCGCGCCCTGCGCCCGCAATTATTTGGATTAAAGAATTTTGAAGACGCAATTCTAAAACTTGAAGAAGGAAACGCCTATGTAGGGTGGTTAGGTGGATGGCAGACACGGTTAGGAGAAGTATTTGACGGTGAAAGGGCTGCTACGACGCAAGAGCTACAAAACATTTTCCTAGACCTTGGTTTTGGTTCGTTGCAAGATTTAAAAGGCTCAATCAGTGATAAAGATTTAGAATTAGCCTTAAAACGAGCCGGAGAAACAGGCGACCTGCGTTCTGCATTGATGGACTTAATGCAAAAACGACAAGCCGGAATACGAACACAGTTAAATGCTCACAACGAAAGAGTAGATCGTTTAGAACAATACAATCTGCCAGAATGGGATTCTTGGAAATTGCAAGAAGCTGATGTTGAGCGTTGGTCTGGACGATCAACTGGTCGCGTAGACCCAACAAGCGTAACTGTTGTAGACGCAGAAGGAACGCGCTAATGGATCAAGAATTAGCCGTAGGAACGATCGTAAGAACTGCTGACGGCAGACGAGCGCGTGTTACTGGTTACGACGAGCAAGAACGTCTCATGGTAGAGTATTTAGATACTGCTCCTGCCGTAGATGAATCTGCTTCATTGCCCCCCGTATCGTTAGGCGCAGTTAGCGAAGGTGGCGTTAAAGATTTTGGCAGAACTGCGTTGCAAGGTTTGTCTTTTGGGTTTAGTGACGAGGCCAGAGGGCTTGGATCTGGACTTGCTAGCCTGGCAAGAGGAAGAACTTTTGGAGAAGGCTACGGTGAAGGTGTTGAAGCTGAACGAGCAGCTTTGCAAGCATACCGAGAACGAAATCCTCTTGCCGCCCTTGCTGCCGAAGGTCTTGGTGGAGTAGTTACCGGATTTGGCGTTGCGGGTGGATTACGAGCATTGCCTGGGCTTGCTCGATTAGCTCGCGGAGGTTCCGCTACAGGAAAACTTGGTCGCGCTCAGGGGGTCCGGGCGGCGCAAGTAGGGCAGACTGGCGGCGGGACTGCTGGTCGCGCACTTGGCAGCCTTGACCCAAGAACATCCGCAGTGGCTTTAGGAGCCACTGAAGGGGGAATATACGGTTTTGGAGCTGGTGAAGATTCTCTAAAACAGAGGCTCACTGGTGCTGCAATAGGTGGTGCTGCTGGTGGCATAGCTGCACCTGTAATGACAGGCGCAATGGCATTGGCGGGTAAAGGCAAGGGGTTTTTAAGTGATGTCGTAGCCGGTCAGAGAGGAGTCAAAGGAACAGCGAGTCGGCAAGCAAAAACCGATGAAATGATGGCAGAATCGCTAATGCGCGAAGCGCCAACAGAGTTTACACAAAAAGGTCAGCAGTGGTTACAGACAGCTCGCCGTGTTGTAGATGATGTAAATGCTGGCCGAACCCCCGTAAAGGCAGGAACCGGACGGCGATATACTGCTGATGAAATAGATGCTTTTAAAAAAGGATTGCGTGATTATCAAGAATCTGGACAATCAGTAATAGTAGCTGGTTTGTTGGGCAAAGCCTCAGATGCAATCGAGCGTGATCTTGCACCGAACTTAAACACCCCACGGTTGCTCGCTGATGTTACCGAAGATTTTTCTGCGACAGCAGCACAGGTGACGGGCCAAGGTGGTGACGAAGTTCAAAAACTAAGAACAAAATTAAATTCCGGCCCGCGTGGGAATCAAACACAATCTAGCTTAAACGATTTAAATGAAGCGGCGCAATTAGATCGAAACATTGGCGGTGTTAGGGCAAGACGGCAAGCTATTGAAACAGAAAAGAAAAACATTGCCAAACAAGATTATGATGCTTTTTACGAGGCTCGTAACGATTGGGACACGGTTATAGCAAGTGCCGGATCTGCCGAACGGCCTGGAGTAGTAGCTATTATGTCGCGTTTACGAGATGCGACAAAACAATCTCCAGAATTGCGTCAAAGATTAGTTAATGCTTTTGCGGGTGTAGGTGAAGCCAAGGCTGCTTCTGGTGTTGCAAGGGAGGGTGCTGAACAAGGTCTTGCAAGTGGGCGTGCTTTAGGCTTTAATGAAATTCTAGATGATGTTAGTAAGGCTAACCCTTCTGATTTTGATCAATTTAGAAGGGCTATTAAGCAAGCTAAAGACGAAGCGCATCTTGAAGGAAATTACGATCTTCGGGATAGCTTGAATCAAATTGTGGTCGCAATAGATGACGCTATTGCTGATACATCTACAGCATTTGCAGATGCCCGCAGAGGGTATCAAGCAAACATGAGAAGACTAGAGGCTTACGAAGATGGTGCGAATCTTAAAGACGTTACCACCGAAGACTTGCGGTTTTTACATGACAACCCTTGGACGCTAAGGAAACATTCTTCAATAGAAGGGCTGTCAGGCGATGAGGTGGCAGACATCCGAAAAGCGTTTAGAGAAGGGCATTTAAACTCTATTGCTGATGTTGCAGAAAAACTAGCAGAAGAATCAGACGCTAGAGGAGCAGATTTTGTTCGTCAGCAATACAAGCGCTTGTTTGACGGTCCAGAAGCGCCATTTGCAAGACACGCAGATGCGATCAACCCCGTTGCATTAAATCGCGTTGGTCAAAACTTGGATAGCCGATCGTTGTTAGCCCGCACGAATAAGCGTGCAAGCGACGTAGCAGAACGTGGCGGTTCGATTATCAAAGACGTTACTGCTGTAGAAGGGGCAGTCCCAGCGACAGCCGCACTATATGGTTTGGCCGGACAGTTTGGAGCTATGGGGCGAACAGGCGTTGCAAGCTTAATATACGGTACTAACGCACAGGAAAAATTTGCACAAAATCTCGCCAAGCGATTAGGGCAAAAAGAATCAAGAGGTTTGTTAGACATGGTAGAAACGCTCAAGCGTACTGAACGCAACAGGGTCGGCGGTTTGTTGCGAGAGCGTGGTGCATCTGCTGGTGCCGCTGCATTAACACAACCGATGTCTGCTGATATATCAGCAACACTTCAAAACGAAAGAAGGTACAGGTAATTATGCCAGGTATAGGTGGTTACGGAAGAAAACCAACGCAAAGCAGCCCCGGTATGCGTAGACGGTTGGGGATGACGATGAGTCCTACCTCAAGCAAGCTTACTGAATACGGTGACGTAAACACGGCTGGTCCCGTAGAAAAAACCGTGATAGAAAAAAAGGTTGTCGAAGAATCGACAGAAGAACCGTCATCATGGCGTCGAGCATTGCGTGGTATAGGTACAGAGTTGATGCGCGGACAATATTAGTGTCAATCGTTTACCGTGGCGAACGATTTAGTGGGTACAATCAACCTAAACGTACACGCGGCCATAAAACCAAATCTCACGCTGTCCTTGCTAAGTCTGGTAATACGGTAAAGCTGATACGGTTTGGTCAACAAGGCGTTAAAGGTGCTGGAAAAAATCCCAGAACTAAAGCTGAAAAAGCTCGTCGCGATAGTTTTAAAAAACGCCATGCCAAGAACATCGACAGAGGCAAACTAAGTGCGGCGTATTGGGCAAACAAAACAAAGTGGTAATCCTTTCGGACAGAATAAATTCTATGCCGTTTAGAGAAGTGTTATCAGACGAAAAAGGCACACTGTCGGCAGCTAGGTTGCTATTAGTGTGCTGTTTGGCGTTTACAGGCGTTCTAATCGTCTTTGATGCGGTCCTGTGGGCCACAGTGCCAAATGCCGCCTACGCGCTCTTAGGAACGATTTTCACGGGTTTGTTAGCGTGGACAACGGGACCGAGAATCGCGCAATATTTCGGGCCTCAAATCGGAGCTATAACAAGTGGAATTGGTGCTGCGTTGACCAGGGAGCCGAAGCGTCCTGCTATGCTCGACAACTCACCGGACTATCGTGATGACGAGCGATGACCAAGGACCAGTGGACTACAGCGTGTGCTACAGCGTTGCAAACTTACGGCATTACAAATTTTCATCCGCTTGAGATTGCGGACGTAGGGCGTGTTGCATACGCCGTAGGGCAACAAAGCGATCGCCCTAGATGGAAAGCTGTGTTAAAGCCGCCACCTTTAAGTTTCTTGCCAAACGCTCTTATGCTTTGCCAGCTCCTGTTAGAATTGCGCGAAGCGGATCCGGTAAATGCGGTTCTGGTAAATTCGTGGTATCGAGACAGCCTGTACAATTACAGCATTGGTGGCGCAGGAACGTCTATGCACATGACTTGCGGAGCTGCCGACGTTGTAAAACGGGGCTGGACAACGGACCAGGTAGCAACGTGGTTTGAGGAACATCCTGACGCTAAGGACTTTGGGGTAGGTCGTTATAAGACATTTACCCACATTGACATTAGAGGGAAAATTGGAAGACCAGCACCCGCCAGATGGGGAAGTAGTGAGTAGCGCACCACTAAGCAAATCATCTTCGCTCCCCGCTATTAGCGTTGGCTTTGCTATTGCAATTTTAGTTGCGACATGGGTAGCTGGTGCTCGGTTTACAACGATGGCTCAGGCAGACTCAGCAGCAATGGTGGAGATACAAGATGTGGCTGACAGGCAAAAAAAATACATCGGTACAAGTGGGTTGCTAACACTGCGGTTGCAAGAGATTGACGCCCGCCTAACTGCGCTAGAAACAAAACTGGCTTTGTTGCAACAACAACTTGATCAAGCATTAGGGCAAAACACGCCATGATGCTCAATCAGTTTAATAGAATCCCTTTGTGGTACTGGTTGCTTGTTCCTGTTTTAGCGTTTGTGGCTGTTGGAATTCGGGGTGCTACCCAGGCAAGCTACTTTAAAGGCATTGCTGATGACGCAGAAACCCGTTTAGTCGTTCAACAAGAAGTTATTGATTCTGCGTCTAGCTACGCATTAAGTCTGACAACTCAGCTTGCAAAAGCCGATTCTGCGTTAGCCACACAACGCCGTGAAAGCGCCGAGGAGGTTGCCAGGCTTACTCGTAGTCGCCAAGAAGCTCGACGGCAGTCTGAGGCCCTCTCAGTGGCTTTGAGAGCGTCTCTAGATTCTGCTCAAGCGACGACTTTTGATGAAGTTGTTCAAGGTTACGAAAAACAAATAGAATCGTTAGAAGAAACATTAGTTATCGAGCGATCGGTGAGTGCCGCAGAACGTCTTCGGGCAACTCAGGCAACAGAGCTGGTATTAACCTTAGAATCTGTCATTGCAGAACAAGAAGTTCGTTATGAAATAATGGCAACAGAAATCGTTGCTCTGCGCTCTGCAATGCAACCAAGCTTAGGGTTAAGGATTAAAGCTGATTGGTGGCTGGCAGCAGTAGGCTTTGCCGCAGGAGCGTTAGTAACTCGGTAGGAGGGTGAGGTAGTGGGTAGGGTTTATACGAGACACTGTAACGAATGTGGCAAGCTTTACACGGGTGCTGGCAAATCTTTTTGCAGCAAACCTTGTGATGACAATTCGCGACGGTCAGAGGATAAGAAAAAACCTCCTGTCGATGTCAAAGACTTAGACGAAAAGATTCGCACTAAGGTTGAAGACGAAATTGCTAGTGTTGTTGTTATGGCATCAAAAGCAATTAAAACGCCAGAAGAATTGTTTGAACAAAGCGGCATGGACCCAGACGTTTGGGAAATTATACCTGACCAGGCAGTTATAAAAACATGGCCTGTGCAAATGAAAGTAGAAGGCTACCCGGTCACAATTCCTTGTTTCTATGTAGCCATTAAACTACGAAAGCGGTGGGAGCACTCTAGGTTACCAACACCGATTATTATCGACGTACCAACCCCGCCAGCTCCTACTAAGTCAGAAGGTGTTTTTACATCGGTTCATTATTCCGATATACACTTCCCGCATCACGATCCTCGAGTCTTAACAATTCTTTACAAAATTTTAGAAGAATTGCAGCCGGATTTGGTAGTAGACCACGGTGACTTGCTGGATTGCGAACAACTGTCGCGCTGGCCCAAAGATCCGTTCGATAGGACTAGCCTAAAAGATGAATTAAAAATGGCTGCTGAACATTGCGGTATCGTTCACAGTCTCACACCGCACGCTGACCATTGGTTCTTAGAAGGCAATCACGAAGCTAGAATCAGAAAAACTATATGGGCGCTCGCCGAATCACGATCGGCTGGAGAGCTGCTTACGCTACCAGACGTAGCAGACGCTCTTAGAATCCCTAAACTGCTTGGGATTGAGGCTTTAGGCTGGGAGTATACTCCGTACCCTAAACATCGGTTGTTGTTTGATCGCTTAGTGCTGTGTCACGGCGAGACGGCAAAAAAAGACTCGGGCGCGTCCGAAAAAGCAGAATACCAGCGGTACGGAAAAGGTGGCATAAGCGGGCACACTCATAGGGTAGGGTTCTATGGCCGTACCGACTACAACGGGGTCCACGGCTGGTGGGGACTCGGCATGAGCGGGAAGATTAGAGATGAATACGTTTCATTCCCGGATTGGCAGCAAGGATTCTTGTGCGTCACAATGAACCAGGACAAGACAGAATATCACGTTGAACGCATTAGAATCTTTGATGGTGTGGCGTATTTTAGGGGCAAGCGTTATGACGCTTAATCGACCACCGTTTTACTGTCATGCGTCAGGTTCACAAAGAATCGCTACGCCTTCGGTCAAGACTTTACGTTGGCGATCGGTGAGAGGTGATGACTTCAATAGCTCCTGGGCATAATTTGTCCACTTGGTTTTGTGCAGAATCTTGCTTTGCGACAGCTCGGCAAAGTCAAACCAATGACTAGATCGGCTCGAGACTAGCCAAATTACAGCGTGCTTGTGCTCTCGGGCGTTTGGTGCAGTTGTGTTGTCAGCTCCGTAAACACACATATCGCGAACCGCTCTGAGAATGACGGCTGCTGCAAGTCGCTGATATGGATTCATAGTAGCTTAGGATATCTGTTGACCAATCCATTCTGCAACGTTTACGGTCACGGCGTTACCCAACATTTGGTATCGGGTGCCTTTCCTTAAAGGCTTATTGCTTAAGCCGTAGCGAGTCCAATCGTCAGGGAACCCCTGGAGTCGTTCGCATTCAACCGGAGTCAATCGCCTTGGAACGTTGTCGGTTGCTGTCACGTTTAAACAGGCCATGCCGTCTGTTGTTACGCCAAGGGCGGGTGAGACAGGGCCATGAATAGGGTCTTGGGTAGGGTGAAACGCTATAGGTCCGACTTGGCTTGAGCCACCTTCCTCAACGCATTGCCCAACCTCGCTGGAAGGACATAGCCACGATCCCGTGCCCGGCGCAGAATGCCCGAACAGGCCCTCGCTGAGAGCGAGTATTTCGGGTCTGGCGACTCCTCTAGAATGTCCGACAATAAACAAGCGTCTGCGCCGTTGCGGTACTCCGAAGTATTGGCTGTCCAGAGTAGCCCAGGTGACGCCATACCCGAGTTGAACAAGCGAGCGGACGATTTCCAAAAAGTCTTGTCCTCCTCGAGAGGTAATGATCCCAGGTACATTTTCTGCGATAACCCAGGTGGGGCGGCACTCAGCAATGACCCTGTGCATTTCCCACCAGAGTGCGCCACGGTCGCCAGCCAGACCGCTCCTGCGCCCTGCATCGCTATAGTCCTGGCAGGGGAACCCTCCGCAAATAACGTCAATTGATTTTGCGCTTTTAACATCTCTTACATCCTCATAACAATGCGTGTCCGGCCAGTGCTGTTTTAAAACCGCTCTGGCATCGTCATCTATCTCTGATTGCCATAAAACCTTCATTCCGGCACGCTCTAATCCAAGTTCAAGACCACCAATGCCGGAAAACAGGCTACCGATCGTCAGGCTGCTCACAGCTCTGCTATATTGGCTGCGTAACCAGCAATGTCGATCAAACTGTCTTGGTGCCCCGGCGTGTTTGCCAAACGGGAAATTTTCTGGCAGATGTTAAACACGCAAACATCTTGTGCGTCCATTGTCGGGGCGGTCATATGTGAACCGTAGCGCCGTTTAAGGTAGGCGCTAAACAGGTCGGCTGTTGCCCCGTGGTTCTGAGCTGGGCTTCCGTAAGCATCGCGCCTGTTCTGGCTGACCAACACTTTGGCTTCATCTAAGATGTCCTTCATTCGGTTTTATCCGAAAGAACCTCATAGTCAGCCTCTTCTATTTCATTTTCTTTTGTTCCCTTTTCCATTGCTCGAGACTCAACCTCTTTAAGCCCGGTTAAAAAAATTGCGCTAATGTCCCCGTTTACAGCCAACGCGGTAGTTTCGTTCTTCCCGTACGCAACACGATTTAAACGCTCTGCCATCCATCTCCTGTGCTCAACGCGCAGTCTTGCTGCCGGGATTGAACCGTCATCAGCTACATCTACGATCATTAAGCCCTCTTCAACTAAGTCAGACGCAATCATTTCCTTTACGCCCTGCCAGCGATCCCACCTACCACCAGTCTTATCTGCTTTGAGCCACTCGTAAAACACCCGGTTAGACATCTTGCCGACACTTTCGGGCATATTTTTTAACATATTCCTTACAGATCGGTGCTTCATGTACAGTTCAAATACTTCTGCCTCTCCGTAGGTATCCAACCGTTTGTGCGCGGCTCGCGTCAGCTTTTTAGACATCGCCTATCCTTTTAAACCCAAGAGTTAATAACTGAATCAAGTAAACGTGACAGCTCTTGTTCTGGCACGCGCTCGCCGTTGCCCCGAAACCGTAAAGGGTCATCTTCCGGTAACCCAAGCGAGTCCTCGTTCTGCATCTCTGCGTACTGCTCATCTAACCACCAAAAAGCAAGGTCGTCCCTCGCGCTCTGAATGTCACTGCGCCAGGCATTAGCTTTGTCTGTAATGTCTTCAAGAGGTAGTAGGGCGACAGCCATAAGGACTCGGTCAGCCTTCTTAAAATACGCCCTGCTCATGTAGGCCACATACCTTCCTCTTGTCGGGACGCCTCATGCACGGTCAAAGTGCGGTAATCCCAAAGAATAGGTATATCCAGAGTAGGCCCGTGACGGTTTTTCGCGCAGCACAACCATGTCCGGGCAATATTGTCCGTTCGCTCGTAACGGCTGTGATCCAGTAACAAAGTCAAATCGCTACTAGCCTCCAAAATCATACCTCCAAACAGCCCTTGGCTCCGAGGCGTGCTGTCGTAGTTGCTTGAAGTGCTCCTGTTAAACTGCGACAAACACACGATCGTGCATTGGTGCTCCACACCCCACGCTCTCAGCTCGGTCACGATTTTTTGCGTGGCCCGGTATATCTGATCTTCATCGCCCGTGTTCACTAGTTGCAAGTAGTCCAGAATAAAGTACCTGCATCCATCGGCATAACAGGCTTTGCAATAGTCAACGACTGACTGCCAAGTGCTTAACAGATTCGTGGGCACCCACAAAGGTGGTGCGCCCTCCATTCCGGCAACGGCCTCAACCCAATCATCCTGTTGAAAGTGGCCTCTCTCAAGTCGGGCAATTCGTGTATGCGTGTGCAGCGCGTATAACCGTGTGGCAAGCTGCTGTGGCGACATCTCAAGCGAGATGTACCCAACGCTAGTCCCGTGGTTTAACGCCGCGCTCGCAATGTTCAATGCTAGAGCAGACTTTCCGTGCCCAGGGTTGCCAGCAATCGTTATAAACCATCCCGGCGCAAATCCACCGCCGCCACCGTCATCCCGACAAATGCGATTTAATGTGGGTATCCCCGTGGGGATGCTGACGATTTCTTCTTGTTGTTTCTGTGCGTACTGGTCTAGAAAATCCAGACTGAGAATATCTTGTTTCATGTCGCTACTCTGCCCAAGCGGGCAAGCCGATCTTATGTATCTGAGTAGAAAAATTCCCGTCTACATAAGCGGGCCAGTAATTATTGAAGTAACAGTTCTGCCACTTTGCTAGAAGATGACGAAGGTGAGTCCTGCCGACAGACAATGCCTCCGCATCAAGCTCGTACACTGCCACGCAATAAGGGGCGCTTCGCTCCACGCAGATAAATATGAAACGGTTTCTTTCCTGTCGGTTCGGCTCACCATCCTTGAAGCCCTCGAGGTAGTTCACGCCATTTAAGTAATGCGCGGCTTGGCGAAAATATCCACGCTCGTATAAGTCCCTTGAAAACGCCCGCTCCCTTGCGTCTTGTGTCGTTTTGATGTCTACGATCGCCCGCCCAAACTGACTGTTTATTTCGGGCAATGCGTCGATCCTCGCCTTGCACGCAACATCAAACGTAGGGTCATGCCAGAATGCACTAACCTCGCTGCGGGAAACGTCCAACAGATCGGACGCGGCGGGATGATTTAGCACAGACTCGCGCATCTCCAATACAGCTCTGTGCTCAACCGCTTTGAGTATCTTGTCAGCCTTGAACGACTCTAAAAGCTCTGCGCGAGCCTCCTTCACCTCTTTGGACCTACCGTCGCCCTCCGGCAGCACGGCCCACTCTTTGTCAAAGAGAAGCGGCTCCAGAATAGCACTGTGTACCGCGCTCCCCATTATCATGGGGCGGGTTGGTATAACTGGGTTAGCCAGCGCGTGTCGCAAATGCGCGGGCGATCTCGCCAGGTGACCTAACCGAGAAGCGGAAGCTCCATCGGCTTTGTGGTAGTCCTCGGCGCTCATGTGATACAAAAGAGATTCTTCCTTGGTGGCTATCATGCTTCTACGCTCCAGTTGCGGCCTACAGCCGTTAATTGTGTTGTGGCCCTAGCTCGAGAAAGGCCACGGTGGGTCCAGCTCTCCCTTCTTTCCTCATTGCGAAACAGGCTCTCGGGTAGCTGGTATGCCCGAGTCCCCATGTGGTGCGGACTAGCTTTAACAGCCCGGAGAATCCCCCGAAACAAATCCTCAAAGCTGTCGGCATCCGATAATTGCTCTTCATACAAAGCAGACAGAATCTGTTTTCGTTTCTTGGTGAGCTTTGGATGCGGCTTTTTAGGAGACAACTCATCCAGCCATATTTCCCACAACCGATCGACCTCTGGAGGTGTGTTAGTAGGTAATGGTTTAATGGTAGATGTATTGTTATTGTTCCTGGCCTGTTCCAAGTCTGTTCCAAGCCCCTTGCTAGAATAAGTAGAAAAGTCATTGTACGCAACGAAATTCACCACCCTCAAGTGTGTTCCATGCTTCGTGCGTGCCAAGACCTTAATACGGCCATCGCGTGCCAACGTATCCAGCATTCGTGATACCTGGCTGGTAGACCAAACGACCAGTTTGTTGTTGCCTGTGTAGGCGCAGTCGTCTGCAATCTGTCTCAAGCTCCGAAGGTATTCTCCCTGCCTGACGGTTACGGTGTCTTCGTTTTGGCCGTAGGTGAACGACTTTGTAGCCGAGTGATTCGCCTTCATCATTAGATAAAGGAATAAACGAACAAGGTCACTGTTCATTCGCCAAAGATCGTTGTCGATCAAACCTCTCGAGAGCAAGACAAATCCACTGCTCATGCGCTGACAATGTCTCCTTTCTCTTCCAAGAAGTCGTAGACATCCCTAACGTCATACGCCACAAGATAGGGAACGCCCGTGCGGTCGCATTCTGACTGGAATGCTACCTGGCTCTCGCGCAACTTGCCGCCCGGAGCCTTAACTTCGATAAAGAAAAAGGGGACCATAGAATCGTTGCCATTGAACACTAGGAGGTCAGGGATGCCCGGCGTCTGTCTGGTGCCTCCCTTGTCGCGACGGTAACCCTGCTCAGTCGAATACACAGAGCAACCAATCAGCTTTAAGAATTGCTGCACCTCCCGGCTAACCTTTGCTTCCGGCTTAACCCTCTTTGCCATTGTTACCCTCGGCCACCGGGTAGTCACGGTGTAATTCTTTGAGGGTCACAAGTAGGTACTCTACAGCTTGGTCGATCGCGATCCTGCTCTTGAGGACACCGTCCCTGCTCCCGTTCTGTAGGAGTGTCTCAGGGACGCGGCCCAAACGTCTGCTGACGCGCTTTAAATCGTCTTGGATCTCGCCAACTTCGTTGAACAGAAGAGGGCGCATATCCTCCACCATGCGCTCTAGCTTAGAAGGGTAGGCCATCGTCGCTCCCCTCGGCCACTGGCTGACCAGCCTTGGGCTTCGGCTTCCAGGTATCGACCTGAGCGTACCATTTGCCCTCGCGCCCCTCCTTAATGTCCACGTTCAGCCACTCGCCTTCTTGAGTCGCAATAAACTTCGCAAAGTCGGCAATCTTAAAGCTCACGCGAGCCTTCACGAAGTCAGGTGCAGAATCTCGAGGAGCCGACGCATACATTCCATTGGGAAATACTTTGTCATGCGGCATAATGTCATCGTCCTGTTGGGTTAAAAAAGAGACGGCTCGTTTTCTACAAGCCGCCAGAGATATGCTTTCCTTCCACTACGGGTGTCACGCTTGCGGTCGGTGCGCTCTGCCAGACCAAGCTCTCTCAGCTCCGACAGTCTTCGCCCGGCGGTGTGATGCCCGTCAAACAACGATACATCTAATTCATCAGCAGTTAAGTAACCACGATCACGCAATAAGCCGAGAATCTTGTCTCGCTGGCGCTGTGCGCCCCGCGTCATAGATGCAGCAGCATCATGGCTCGTGTCCGGGTCATGAGTCCTAGCCCTTGGTTGAACAAGCGGATCGCAAGGATCCTGGAAAGCGTGTCCAGCCGGGCACCGCCACAAAGCCGTCCCGCCTCGCGTCATATGCGAAACAGTTGCCCACTGACGGCACCCGTCTGCCGGGCACCTTTTAATGCCGGAACTAACCACGAAGCTCGCCCTCTAAAAACCTAATTGCATCCTCTACGCGAGCGATCGGCCCACGGTCAGCTAGGTACTTCTTGGCAACATCTATTCCCTTCGTATCTATGTTGCCTTCGCCCTCGCAAGCGGTCACTAAGCTCGCAAGCTTGGCTAGAGAATCCTCAAGGTGTGCCTCCCGCTCCTTTTCCTGCTTCTTGGCAGCAGCGGCCCGCTTTTTCTTCTCGGCAGCGGTCAAAGGCTTTACGGTCTTTACTTCAATCGGTTTAGGCACACCCGACCCGTCCCTGTAAAGCTGTAGGCCCAATCCTGTCAGGGTAGCAACAGCCTTAACAACGCAACGCCAGCGAGCATCGTTAATATCTCGAGACGACGGGTTTTCGATAGCGTCATAGCGGTTGTCCATTACGGCCAGCGTGCAAGCTTGCCATATAAAGTCGCCCGCCCCGTCAGGAATAGAGACGCCGCACTCAACTTCAGCGCTTCCATCCGGGTAAAAGTGCGCTGGTTTAAAAGAGTAGGTTGCAGCCGGGTAATGTTCTGTTAGAATCGCCCAGCAATCAGCCCAGGGTAGCCACGAAAGCGATCGGTTGCCAATGCTGCGGCTTTGAGTGTAGGGGGATACATCCACCCCTTTTAGGCTGTCGCGAACATCAGTCGCCGTCAGGAC
>WLWF01001589.1_pt1 | contig 18140 bp, 23 predicted proteins | sample 6718331 | NCBI WGS metagenome assembly WLWF01 (sample SAMN12718692, study PRJNA515312) | sponge metagenome | isolation source: marine sponge | host: Mycale hentscheli | place: New Zealand: South Island, Marlborough, Capsize Point | collected 2003-05-01
AGCTCTTGAACGTGCCATGATTGGACTGGCTTTTATGAGAGGTGAACAGCGTCAAGAAAATTGTGAGTCTAAATATAAGAAGTTTAACCCTTTTAGAGAAAAAAATTTAAAATCATACGGCATTGTTGACGTGACTAGATCTATCGTGGCTCGTCGTCAAAATAGTTATACAGATGTCTGGGCTGTTTGGGCTTGGGGAAGAGGCAATCAAGGTGTTAGATATGTTCAAGCTAAATCTCATTATGAGGCTATTGACCAAGTATTAGAAGGAAGCAAGTAATGGATTGCATAGCGTGTCCTGATTGCGGCTCGAAGGTTAAGGTTACCGACAGCCGCTATGTGGAGGTGCTTGGCTTTAAAACCAAGCGCAGGCGACGACATTGTTTAGTATGTTCTAAGCGTTTTAACACCGTTGAGTTGCCGGAAAGTTTTGTAAAAGATGTATTTGGAGAGGGAGATGACGATGAGTAGAGTGAGGAATATTGTTCAGAAGATGAACTTAAAAAAGTACTTTGACAGAAAAGACAGTTCTGTTGCAGTGTATCAGCCCAGTAAAGACAGTGCTTATGTGCATATGGCAGGTAAGGTTTATTACTTTGACGACAGTACGGACGAGGCTATTTTTGATAGCTGGGACGAGGAAGTTAATGAATTTGTTCGGGTTTCGGAGGAGAATAAAAATGAAACGAAAGAAAAGAAGAAGTTGGCAAGAGAAGCGTAGGATGAGAAGTTTAAAGAGAGCATTGAGTGGCATGGCGCTTGTTGTGTCGGTTATTTTAATTTGTTTATTAACAGTGCAATTTGGTTTATGGGTAGGGAGATGAAAAATTTAGTTTGGGCTGAGATATTAAAAAAAGAAATATCTATTCTTGAAGAACGAATAGAGGAGCGTGGTACAGGACATATTCGCACCGCGATACACGTTTTGAAAAATGGAGTAGAAGAGTTAGAAGGAGAAGAATAATAAACCCGAACAATTCTTCGACTTAATACCAGCAGCCAAAAAAAACGGCGAGCCCAATGACAAGCTCGCCGAATTAGTTTTTCCGATTGTAGTCGGAAAAGGCAGTTATTATGAAGTAAGTTCATAGTACCACATTATTTACTTTAATCAAGTACTAATCCCACCTAGCATCGCCTTCTAAGAAAATAGCGTTCCCGACGATACCCGTTTGAGCCATTTCTGTAGCAACATCGTTCCAAGGTAGACCTAAGAGCAAGCCTTCCTCATTAACTAGAAGCTGAGAATCAGGCTTAGCTGGACAGTGAACTATTTCAACTAACCCTCCGACATATTCTTGTGCTTCTTTTAATGTCGGTTTTTCTTCTTTTTTTCTGAATACTTTAAACATAACGTACTCCTTTCTTCCCACAATTTACTATATAACGTAGTACACGTCAACACTAACTCTGCATTTTTTTACAGATTATCTCTTGCAGTAGTCCCCTTGTATGTTCCATTTGCCATTGGCCCAGTCACAGTTCCGAGCCAAGAAGTTGGCCCTAATTCCGTAAACTTATATGATTTTACTCTACCAGCTTGTTCAAGTGCTTTAATGGTGTTTTTTATTGTGGTACTTTGGTTATCTTCTTTTTGTAAATCTATTACAAATGGTTCTATAGGTTGCATTGTTTCTAAACGCGCACGCACCCCATTATATTTACCGTCTTTAGTTAATGCTTCACCGTTTCGCTCACACATGTCGATAAGATGGTATAAATTATCTTGTCTTAAACGTAGGGTTGGCGAGAGAGCTAAGTTACGAATATCTTGTGATCTATCCTCAAGTAAACCTGTGTTTTGATTCCGAATAAAGTGACGTATATCACGATTAGCAGGCCCGTTTGATTTGACCACACCACCATCGAATACGGTGTTTCGTGTATATGTTATGTTTAAATCTTTACAGCGTTCACGACCGATCCTTTCGTCCACTTGCCATACGGAGAACGCAGACCTAACGCCGTCTACAATAGCTGATGTACCTCGAATAAGGTTACGCGCCTGTTCTGGCGTTTTAATGGGCTCATTCTCTCTAATTTTAGCCATATGGTGATTAACCATGACTGTTGCACCTGTTTCTGTGGATAGCTGTGCAAGCATACCCATGAAAGCGGCCCCTGCCGCAGGATCAGCGTTTATGTCTGCATGAACAAACGATGCCATTGGATCGGCAATAAACAAAGCTAAGTTATCAATTTCTAATATCTGTTCATACAGCCTTTCAAAATCTGAGCCCATGACATACGAATTATCTATTCTCTGCATCATTGGGAATACACCACCTAAGTTTGGCAATGGCAAAATTCTAAGATCATGTTCATACTCAAATCGTTTACCTCTGGGATCTAATCTCTCAATACGTCTGTGTAGTTCATCTTTATCGTCTTCCGCTGTCATAACGACAACATTACCGTGATTAGCCACTAGACCGCCAAAAGAGTTCTGCATTGATTCCCCTGATGCTACTTTCATAGCGAGATCAAGTGTCATCATACCTTTACCACTGTCACCAGCCGCCGCAAAAACAACAGGAACGCCCAAGGGGATCGTGTCTGCAATCAGAAACTTTTGTTCCGGCGCCCTACCGACAAACATTTCTGATACCAATAAACTCTTATCTTTGAGAGAAATGTTTTGTTTAGTCTTGTGCTGTGGTTCATTTAAGAACTTATTAATGTCAAAACCTTCTGTGATTGCGTCAGAAACATCCCACTTCTCAGGCTTACCTCTAGGTGGCGACAGCATTGTTACGGATGTAGCCCCTGCCTTAGAGGACAAATCCTGCACTAATTTTGCAATCTTTATGCCTGCACTATCATTGTCAGGCCATATAATGACCTGTTTGCCCTGCAATGGAGAGAAGTCATAGCTTGGAGCTGACTTAACAGACAACATGCCTGCACCCCCTAAGTTACAGGTTGCTGTATAGCCCATAGCTTTTAGATCATCTGCACACTTCTCGCCTTCGACCCAGATAACGCGCTCTGCTTCCAGAATGTCTGGAATGTTATACAAAGGACGTGTCTCTGGCATTTTAGGAAACGTGCTTTTGCCAGAGAACTGCCTAAACTCTTTTTTAGCCTTGCCATCCGATCCTCGCATAATCTCACCAGAGTTATCTCTAATAAGGTATCTACGGACAGAACAAATGATCTCACCATCTTCAGACACATAGAAATGCTCACCGTCAAAGGGAGTATTAATATCTATCTGAACCTTTGCTCTTGTCGGCTCTGGTGCATCTAAGTTTGGTTTTATTGGGTTTTCTGGTGGTCTGGTACGATCTTGTCCATTCAAGTAATCACTGAAATACTCTGTAACATCTCTCAGGGTCATACCTCGACCCTCCATCATAATCTTTGCAATGCCCCCAATACCCTCGTTTGTATTGAAATCCATGCCTTGCATAAAGTCTGCGCGATTTACATCGACTGATATTTTAAGAGATTTACCTACTTCACCGTTTAACGATCCTATCTCAAATTGTGTTCCACGGATTACACCGTTTGGATATGTATTTACCAGTGCTTGCAACTGTACGCTCCGAGGCACTTTGTCACTGATTTCTTCTGCTAAATTACTGGATTTAGTATTGCTAAGTCTTATTACTGCCATTATTCTGTACCCACCACATAAAGTTCATTTTAATCTAGGAGGGTGGTGTTTACCGACATTTCACCCTCCACTTTTTTCATCTTAATTATTCTCCCCAACACGAGTCTTGATATTCGCAGAATTTGCATAAAAAGAAATCTCTGCTTTGTGCTATGCGAGGTAGAATGTCATTTGCTTTTATACTAGTCAAGATGTCTACCGCTTTATCGCTTGCCTCTTGAGCAAGTTTTTTATCAAACGGAACTAACTCATAATATATTTCACTCGTATTTTTATTAACAACTGTAAACAAACAATCGTTATCTGATAGATCCATGTAAGCTTGATACAGAGCTATTTGCGTTGCATATACCTTGTTTGTCTTTGCAACACCGTTCTTTACAAACTCTTTAAACTTACGATCATTTGCCGATTTATTCTCCCACAACGCGGGATAATCCATAGCAACTGGCCCAGAAACTAAAACGCCATCTATATGACCTTTTATTTGGTCTTCTGCTATTGAGAACCCAAACTGCTTTCCTAACTTATCCTCTGTCTTTAAATCAAAATCTGCATCACGCAACCATTTCGCCGCATAATCCTCAATCTCATGCCCAAACTGAAAGATACGCAAGGTTTGTGCGCTAAATTCCCTTTCTGGATCAGAGGGATAGTTCATAAACCTATACTGTATTTTTCTACTGCACTCCTCACCAATAGAAGATGCGCCTATGTATTTTCTGCTCGGTATTTTTTTATTATTTTCAACTATCTTTTTGTCTACAAATTGTCCTATTTGATTTGCTAAATCTTTAGAACGGGACGCTGGTTGAGGGCCAACTTCCTGTTGACTTAAAGTAGTTCTCTTCAAGTTGATCAATGGAAATTCCTTCTTCGATTAGTTTTGCCTGTTGTAATGCGAATATTAAAACTTCTACTTGTTGTTTTGATAAATCGCAAAGTCTTGTTTCCCACCCAAATGTTCCAAATACGAATGTTAATTCCTTAAATGGATCTGGTTTTTCTAAAAATATATCTGTCATGCTCCCCCTTTAATGTAAGTTTTTTTTGCTTTGGTTAATAAATTTTGTTTTAGGAAATAACTTAAATTTATTAATAAATTCATCAGGTGTATATAAGTTAATAAGATGATGATAATCTCTATCACTATATTTATTATGTATATTTCTATCTTTAAACGTAATCATATCCCAATATTTTGGATCAAGATCTGGTTTAGAAGAATAAAAGCAACCGCCAAAGATAACAGTATTTTCGCAAAGTCCTATATGTTCTATAACAACTTCATCCACACGATCAAAACATTCCATGTCATCATTAGGATTTTTTACAAAACAAATCATTTTAAACTGATCTGTGAATATCTCACCTTCATCACTTTCGCTTACCAAAAAAAAGTTTAGCTTAACTCTCGGCATTATCGTCTTCCTTGACCATAAACTCACCGCCTAAAGCAGAGTAACCAATCTTATCTTCCCAACTGTCTTTATGATCCATTGACGATAATAACCGGGATGTTTTAACCCAATCCATCATTAAAGCCACATGACCTTCATTAATGTCTCCATCAACAGAGTTTATAATGACGTTCCATCCATCTGCTATTCTCTTATGATTTAACTTAGCGTCTCCATAGACATCAGCTCGGTCAACATTAATCTTTTCTTTAGCCGAATTTAAAAGATCATTTCTCAGCATAACCCATTTCCTTAACCATTTTATCGATTCCATCTTTATTCCACAAATAATTTAACCAACATGCCGCTTTATATTTTGTCCATGAAAAGTCCATAAAGCTAATTTCAACATTATTCTTTCTTAAAAGTTCCATTTGTTTTGGCGTAGCCCTGTCATTTAACCATCTCTTACTCTTGTTAGCGGCCTTACTGCTCTCAACTTCCCTTAGAAAGTCATCAGCGGCAGATGTAGCCTGTACCTTGCCACCAATGGCAACAGCCTTCAGTCGCTTGTTTTGAGCCTTTACAAGCCCTATTGAGTTATCACCTATAGTAGCGACTATTCCAAATCCGTCAAATCCAGTAGCCATCATGCACGAACCGTTACCGAATATGTCAATCCACCTAAACGGAGACAGTTTCATAAGATCAAACTCAGTGAGCTCAAAGTCATGTAACTCAGATTTATCTTGACTCTCGAACGCATGACCACAGTTTGGGCATACACGCGAGTTCTGAGGGATAACCCAGCCACAGTTAGAACATTCTTTTGTAGGAGCTAATCCCTCACCGTTTTCCTCACCACCATCAAGATTAACGCCTTCGTCTAAAACGCCATGTGTCATAATGCTTGTTCCAAAGTCTAAAACAACACAGTCTTTTTTAATCATATTAGGATATAGTTCTGGATCAATGATCCTCAAACCTCTGCCAATCATCTGAACCATTGTAGATTTGTAAGAACATGGCCTTGTCAGCACAATGCACGATACTGGTGGAGCATCAAACCCCTCAGTTAAAACAGCTACATTCACAACTACTTGAACGTCACCATACTCTAAATCGTGCAAAATCTGTGATCTATCTGTTGAGGATGTTTCGCTCGTTACAACTTCTGCATTTACATTTTCAGCCAAGAACTCACCAAGCAACGCATTTGCATGACTAATTGTAGAACAAAACACAACTGTCTTTCGATCCCCTGCCTTATCGATCCACTCTTTAACTACTCGCTGATTAATAACAGTTCGGTTCATAATGGCATCGACTTGTTCCATATCAAAGTCGTTTGCTAGTTTGCGAACTTCGTTTAGTTTGTCCTTAACACCAACGTCAATAACGTATGCTCTTGGTGGAACTAAAAATCCCTCTCGAATAAGTGTCGTTAGCTCAATCTGATGTGAGCAATTATCAAACACACTTTTTAATGCTTTCTTGTCACCTCTGTTTGGCGTAGCCGTAAAGCCAACAATCTCTGAGTGTTCATTGTCATCTCGCACAGCATTAATAACTTTTTGATATGTTTCTGCGGCAACGTGATGGCTTTCATCAATTACAACCATGTCAAACTTAGGTCTTTTTGCCAGATTATTATCCCTTGATAATGTCTGAACCATAGAGAAAACCGCCTGACCATCCCAGTTCTTTACAGAGCCATTAACAATGCTTGTTTTAATATCTGGGTTTATCTTGCTAAACTTTATCATGTTTTGCTCTACAAGCTCGTCACGATGCTGAAGAACTAGGACACGATTACCTTTTTTATATCTTTTACCAACTAACGCAGAGAGCATGATTGTTTTACCAGCACCTGTAGGCGCAACAACAATCGTATTTTTTCTATCGCTTAGTGCTTTCGATGCGTCTGATACTGCTACATCTTGATATGGCCTTAGTATCATAATTAACCTCTAGTTGGAGTGAAGAGAATGGTGAGGGGTTTGTGGCACTCTGCCCCTCGTCAGAGTGTGAATCGGCGTGGTCATAAACACCTTAGCCACTCACATTTAACCTTTTATCTAGCCCAATCAGGAACTGGCCCACTTGCTGTGGCCTGCGGTTGAGGGGCTTGGCTCGTAATAGGAGCCGCACCACCAGAAATAAAATCCTTTGAGTTCGGAGTAAGAACTATTAAAATTTTATTTTGATCTGCGTACCCATTTGTGCCTTTTTCGACCTTAACTTTAGCACAGATCTCCATGCCATTCAACTGATCGATACCTGAGATTTGTCTCTTGGACTGTGCCGCTTCGGACATATCCGCAGGATCAAGGTTGTTATGGCTTTCGATAATAGATCTAAGAGTTCTTAGACCAATCTCTTTAGCCACAGGGATACCGCTTTGGCCCATTTTATCACCGTCTACAAAGATATTATCCCAAACTTTTCTACGGTCATATGGCCCACCAAACACAGTTAATTCTAACTGAGCCCATTTTGCTCCAGTATTGACTGACTTTTTAAACCAGTTACCTCTACCAAACTCAGGGATTTCCATATCTCCGGGCTTTAGTGAGATGATTGCACGAACTACAGTTCCATGTGGAATGAGTTCAAATTCTCTTGTTGATTCGTCAACAGGCGTATTATTTAGATTCAGCATCATTAGCTCCTTTTTCCATATTTTGAGTTTTGGGATCGACAAATTCCAACGGTCTATCTGACTGTGGTTTGCCACTACCCATCTTTGCGATTAGTTTACCTAAGTGAGGCTCTTCGAGAGTTTCGAGCCTGCCAGAGCGATCCTTCGCAGGATAACCCCATTCATTTAATGGATTACATACAAACGCACGAAATTGTCCATTTTCTCCAGTCAAGATTGCCATTGTGATTAATTCATCAACAATTCCGGGCATTTCACGACCAGTTTTTGCACCTTCAATTTGAAGGGAATATTGCTTTCTACCGTAGTCATCTGTGTACTCATCTAAGATACCTACAAAGATAACATTCTTTTCACGAATGTGTTGTAGATGTGTTAGCCAAGCCATCATTTCACGACCATGCAAGCCATATGCGGCTCTAGTATCTAACTTACCACTTCTATCTGACTTGCACTCTGGTTGCTGTAAACACCATTGAAAACACAACCGACCTGCAACCGTAATACTATCGACAAACAAAGTATCGTACTTGTTCATCATCGCTTCACGATCACCATATTGAGCCGATACATATTCAAAATGCTTTTGACCAAACACAGAGTCTTCTGCAAGAGATGGATTACTGCCACCTAAGAAACACGCAAAGTCACGACACTCTGTCCATGTTCTAGGTCTAATGACATCTACTGGTAATCCTTCGATTGCGGCATCACCAGCTTCTAAATCCATAAATAGAGTCTTATCGGAGTCGAGTGTTCGAGCGAGTGTAGTTTTACCTACACCACTCTGACCACACACAACAATCTTGTGACCACGCTTTTCTTTCATGCGTTCGTCAGCAGAAATAATTTTTAGTCCACTTGACATCTTATGTCTCCCCTTCAATTCTATCAATTTTAAACTTACCCATTTCAGTAACACGACATGGCTCTAACATATCTTTGATCTTCTTATGGGCCGCAGTATAAACACGCTCATCTACAGAAAATGTTACCTTTGCAAAGTGATTAGCATCGTCTGGGTTCATTTCCTCAAACGCTTTTTGCAACTTATCATTGTCCCACTTTACTTTTTTAGGAATGTTAATTTTAAACCTACTGTTGCCTTCTGCAATAGTAGCTGTGCCGAAGTCTTTGCCTTCAGAACGCAAAGTATCTCTTGCTTTCTTTAGAAACAAATCTTCTAACTTCTCATCAATTTCTTTTAATTCTGCGTTTAGATCTTTTACGACAAAGCGTAATTCTTCACGTCTATCGAATAGCTCAATACCATCCATTTGAGTACCTTTCTTAATATAAGTTTTGTTCACGGACACATTTGTCCCACAATGTACTACTTATGTCAAGAATTTTTTTTACTTAAATATATTTCAATACCTAAACAGGCTTTCATCAGCTTCTTTTTTAATTTAAACTCAGGTGTCTCAACGCCTTTAGCGTCTTCTACAATTTGTGTCCAATTGCCGTTCATATCTTGCTTTTTGTACCTGAAATCCGCAATATAAGTACAAATCTTTTCTCCGTTTACTTCTAGTGCAAAGCGAACTTGAAGTTCTAAATCTTTTACTGTTCCAGCTTTTTCAAGCGCCTTTATATAAAGATAACGCTCAGACTCCCATTTAGAATCAAACTTTATACCGTTAATCGTTACCTTTTTATTATTGTATTTAGACCTTGACCCAAATCTTCTGGGATTATATGGTGCTTTTACTAACATTTTTTAAAAAGGACTCCTTACTATGCCAAATCCGCTTAAATATAAATCTGTAAGCCTTACTTTAGGCGCATATGACAAACTTGTCCATGTAGCTGACGTAGAAGATAGATCAATAGGAAGACAGCTTTCTAGGCTTGTAGATCAAGCTTACGCAGAGGTTAAGCCTATGCCATACAAAGAACTAGCGACTAATTCATCAACATCAAGATACGGTATTTCTTCGGCGCATGACTCTGTAATTGAAGACGATTAAGGGCGTTTTAATAAATCTGCACTACCAAGGCCGCCAAGCAACGTAGCCGCTATTGTTGGATCTCCAGCCGCCCTTTGACGTATAGATGTTTTACCACTTAACGGAGATGGCGGCACTACCCTATAAGGTGAATCACTTAAAGCACCGGGTTTAACATTAGGCACAGGAGTATTTCTTGTAGGTGTTCTTGCTGGTGTTTTTGGGCTCATATTAGCTTTTGCAGTATTAGTTATTAAATTTTTAACTCTGTCAGTTTCTTTTGAAATACCTTGAGTGGAAGCCTGTCCTGTAAATTGTGCTATTGCAGAAAATATCAAGTCTGAAAAAACTTCTCCTGATGTTTTTCCTTGACCTGTTAATTGTCTATAATCTCTCATAAATCTTTTATAAAATAAATCAGAAGAAAACATTCTTCCCAAAACAGTAAATTTTGCTATTTTACCTAAATTTTGCAAAGGACTTGCCGCTATACTTGCCGCAACTAACTCACCACCTTCAGCAGATTTAGAATTTAATTTTAAAATTTTACCGAATTGTTCCATTTCTTCTGCCATATTATCGCCAAAAATTTTTGCATTTTTAGCTTTGTCATCTATTAATTTGTTAGCAAATGCTCTAAATTGAGTTGGATCTGTTAAAAATTTTGCATCAAAATCACCTATTAGATTATCCATATAGGAACCTCTAAGTACTTTTTTACTAGCCTCATCATTAAAATAAGTCATTACTTTTTCTACATCAGAAGCTTTAGTATTAGGATTATTAATATATGCCGCCGCTTCTACATCATCTAAAGTGCCATTTGTTAATTTTTTAACTAAATTATTTCTTTGAAATTCATTTTTTTGGGCTCTTTTACTTAACAATCCTCTTAATAAATTAATTCCATCATCAGCAAATACGTTTCCTTCTTTTAAAGCACCTACAAGTCTTTCATCTATACTGCTTAAAGATAAAGAATCCATTTGTTCTGCTAATTTTTTTACTTGAGCCGCTTGAGGGCCGAACAATTCATCTGCCGTTGTACCTAATTTTTTATACGCCGTAGCAAATTGTTTTCCACTAAATTCAGTGGGTTTAAGAGGTTTTACAGAATCATCAATAGTTTTTCTTAACCATTCTCCTGCCATCCTAGAACGTAAAGCTTCGTATTCACTTTCTACTTTAGGAGATCCAGATCTTCGAGTTTTATTTATTCTGTCTGCTTGATTATCTAAAACTCTTTTTAAACTTGTAAGTCGTTCAGGTGCATTAGGTTTTAAAATACTAGATTGCATTTTTGAAGCATCTACAGGTCTATTGTTTCTTACAGTATTAGCTATATTTTTTAAAATTGAAGAATGTTCTAAAGCATCAAATTGTTTCATGCCTTCTGCATAAAGTCTTCTTTTTTCTTGCAATTGATCGGCGGCATCTAAAAGTTTTTTTCTGGGTCTTGCACCAGCGTCTAAACCTCTAAAACGAGTAAACTCTAAACCTTCTAAATTTTTTCTTGACAAAATGTCGTCTATTTCATCTATAAATTTATTAGCTAAATTATAAACCCCTTGTTCCGCACCTTGAGTCATTTTTGTATCATTTAAAGATTTTCTAGCAGAATACAATTTTGCAAAAGAAGATCTTTCACCTACTTGAGACATTGATTCTATAATAGATCTTTCTAAATCTTGACTAGTACCCGGAACTACATTTCTATATTTTGCTGTTCCTCCAAGCTCATCAACAAGACCCCTTAAACTTCCAGAGGGAATGATGTCTGAATTTCCAAGAGTAGATGTATTCATATCATCTATTTTTTTAAATGCAGTTTCCATAGAGTCATCAAAATATTTAAAAGATTGACTTAATGTATCAAATAATTCTTGATTTATTTCACCGTCAACCTTAGAAGCCATTCCTAATTCATCTGCCGCTTTAGTCATGTGATTTACTATTTGAGCAGATAATTCAGCTTCTTCTTTTAATAATTGAGTATTTCCTGTATCTGCGGCTTCTTTTAATATTCTACCTAAATCATTTATGTCTGAAGCTCCTGCGTCATTTCTAAATTTTTCTATTTTAGCAGTTATAGCTTCATGGTTCCTTTTTAAACGAGGAGAAGATTTAAAAATTCTTTCGGCTAATGCTTGCTGTCTTGCTATTAAACTAGGAGATCCCAATGCACTTAAATTAGGTGTAATTCCAGCTTCTATAGATTGACCTGCTAATTTTAAATCTTCTGGAGACAATTTAGATCCACTTGGACTAAATAATTTTCCTAAAGTTTTAAAAAGAACTTGTCCTGCACCTTCAAATGCACCCGCTATTAAAGCTTCTTTACCAGTTTGTTTTGCTATCTCGCCTGCACTTTGGTCAGAAAATCCCTTCACTGCTTCATAAATTTCTTCCGCTAAGTTTCCTGCGCCACCACCAATAGCAGAACCTATTATAGCGCCTACAAAAGGAATTGGAATAACAGCTTGACCGATAATAGCCCCAGTTACAGCACCAGTTACTTCTGGTGCAATTCCCGCAATATCGCTAAGATCACTGCTAGTAAATCCTTTTTCATCTATAATTATATTTTGCGTTGTTTCTATACCAAGTTTTTTTGCTCCAGATGGAGTCACAGCTAATTGACCACCTAAATCTGTAGTGTAATCATTTTCGTCTAAACCATTATTTTGTAATACTTTTACTTGTTCACTTAACTTATCTGCTATACTTAAATCAGCTCTCAACCCTGCATCTTGAATACCAGTAGTTCTATCAAATTCTGTATCTGTTAATTGTGATTCTACTTGACCTTGTTCTACCTCAGTGAAAAAAGGTTTAGGATTCATTACAATTTCTCTTATTCTGTCATTTTCTAATTGAGTAGGAGAATCCCCACTAATTTCAAATTCCATCGCACCGTAACTAGTATCTACTGAAATAATTCCCATATTAACATTAATCCTTTACAGAAATTCTAGGAACAACTGTTGTTAAAATATCTCCGTCTACAAGTGTATAATTTATTCTTTTTAAATTCATAGCTCTTTGTTTATTGTTTTCCCATTCAGATTCTAATGCGTAATAATTTGGGTCTTGAAGATCATCAGCTACAGAATCTATTTCTTGTTTTTTAGACATAAATATCTCTCTAATTGAACCAACATTTTTTTGTAACTGTTCTATAGTTAAAAGTTCTCCCGGCTTACCTAATAATGCTACTAATCTTTCAACATCAACATTAGATATTCCATTTCCAGCTTCTTGAGTCAACATTTTCTTATATTCAGCTATAATTGCATTTCCTAATGATTCTATTTGCAATCTTGGGTCTAATTTTGAACCATCTTTAAATTCAAATTTAGCACCAAATCTATTAGCCATTGCCTTTGCTCTATTAAGAGCTATTTCGCCCGCAGTTCCGCCAAATTTATTTCCATCATATTGAGACAATAATATATCAATTTCATCTGTCTTTTTAAGCGCACCATTAATTCTTTTCATAGCGGCCTCTGTTTTATTTAAAGCATTTCTAGGAAAAGCAAATTTTTCACCTTCTTTGTTTCTTCCCATATTAATATTAAATCCGTTGAAAAATTCTGTATTTTTAATTCCTTTAATTTCCATACCTGCTTTTTCGTCATTTTGAGCATCTATTCTTAATTCTAATAATTTTAAATCTTTAGCTTGTTTTAATGTTCTAGCTTCTTTTGCTAAAGCGGCGGCGGCAGATTCTCCTGCCTGTATTCTTCCTAACGCATATTTTCCTGCGGCGAGTGCTTCAGCTTTAGCTGTTTTCTTAGCGGCTTCTAATTTAGGTAATGCTTTTTCACCTGCTTCACCTACTGCACTAAGCATCCTACCAACATTAAAACCTTTACCAGCTTTATTTTGCATTAAAGCAAGTCCCATAGCCATTAAAGCCGAACTTTTGTCTGCTTTACCACTTGGATCTAAGCCTGTAGCTTCGTAAAATTCTTTTTTGTATTTTGCTAATAGCTCTTCTCTTGTAGCAGGCGTTACTGTTTCACCTTGAGATTTAGCTATGTCTTCAATTGCGGAATTTTGTAATTTTTCATATGCGTCCTCTCCACCATCTTCATACCCAGCCTCAGCTTCAGCTTTATCTTGTGCTATAGTTTCTAATCTTTTAGCTTCATTTTCAGCTCTTATAGCTTCGTCTGCATTTAATTTAGGAAAAGCATCTAAATTTGTTTTTTCATCTTGTTTAGCTTGCTCTGCGGCTTTAGCAATAGATCCCATTAAGCTCATATCTACATCTTCTTCAAAAATACTAGATTCTTCTGGCATTTTTTTTATTTTTTCTATATTTGCTTTTCTATCTCTTTCTAATTGAGCTTTTACAAATTCAGGACGTAAATTAAATTCTTGTGATATTTTTATAATTTCATCTTCTTTAGGAGATAATCCTAATTCATTTTTTAATCCTCCTAAAAGTCCTTTTGAAAAATAAGAACCTGCGTCATCATAAAAATCACTACCAATATCTGACATAGAAGCCCCTGCATTAGGAAAATTTAAAAAATCTAAACCATAACCTATACCTTTTGCGCCTGTGCCTAATGTGCTTGAACCAAGACCCATTAAAGAACCTAAAAGTCTGTCTGATGAAAAATTTCCCAAAAAATCTCTATATGGTTCAGCGGCTTCGGCTCTTTCAGTTGACTTGATAACAGATTGAGAAGTTCCTAAACCACTTTCTTCAAATGGATCGTAGTCTACCCCTCTTGATTTTACTCTTGGTACAATAGCCATTTTGTTACCCTTATGCTTGGTTTATGCCTTGAATAGTTGTGTATGCTCCTATTCCGCTTAAAAATGGATTAGCAGAAGGTTGTGGCCTGTAAGTGCTATAGATACCCGCTGAAGGCGTTCCTTTCAATGCACCGTAACCATAGTCTAAAGGTCTAGTAGCCTCCTCAAGCGGCCTCTGAGCCTCTTTACGAGCCATTGCTATCCTTGCATCTTCATATGCTCTGTTTCCGCCTCCAAGACCCGCTAAAAGCCTTAAATCATTAGGAGCCATAGATCCGTAAACCCTACCTACATCCGCAGAAGTTCCGCCAATACTTCCCATGTTAGCTCCAACACCTGACAAGGAAGCTCCTAGTCCACCTGTTAGCCTACCTGATTCTAAGTTTCTTTTCTTTTCTTCTTCAAAAGAACCTAAAGACGTTTTTAATGCGTCACTGTAACCTTTATCTAAAAGATTAGCTATAGTTTGAGACTTTTGAGCTAAAATATTTCTATCGGTTTCGGCTCTTTGTACGCCTTCTCTGGAACCTCCAAACGCCCCTGCTTGAATTGCACTAGCCGCAAGTTTGTTTTTACTAATGTCTCCCTGCCTATCAATTTGAGACATAGCTTCGTCAATAACTTGCTGTCTGTATGGGTTCATAAATTTAGATGTCGCAGTAGCAGGATCAAAAGAACCAGTTCCTGCATCAACTTTTGACTTTGCCTCATCAAAAAATCCAGCACCTTTAGTCATAGTTCCTAAACCTGAACCAATAGCATCAGCGGATGTTTCAAAGTAAGGAGAGTATCTATTAATAAATCCCTCACTGCCTGCTAAATTAAGTGCTTGTAGCTCTAAGGGATCAAGACCAGCCATTCTGTATTCTGGTATATTAAACAGATCCTCCTGTTGAATCGTGCCGCCTTCATATTGACCAGTTTCTTCGTTATATTTACCGAATATCTGATCTAATAGAGCTTTTTCACGTTCCTCTATGTATTCTGGACGACGATTAATACTTTCTACAACTTCAGCCATTATGCCATATCCTCAAGACCATTCATTAATTTATATCCGTTCTGGATTCCTTTATTAAGATTTCCGCCCCCAAGACCTTCTACAGCCTTTTTAGTAAGGACAAACTCACCCGCTGTAAGCATTGCAGGAACATCATCTTTAGTTCCAGAGCCCTCGCTTGGCATTATTCCACCATCTCTTCTTTGAAAAACTTGACCACCGTAATTATAGCCCCCTAAAATAGGTCTAAATTCAGTAGTTCCTCCAAACGGTCTTCTTCCGGGTGATTCTTCTTCTTTTCCAAATATCTTATCTAAAAATGTTGATCCCAAACCAAACAACAAAGCCTCTCCACCTTTACTATTTAGTAAATCAGTTAAAAAATTATTCTTTCCTTTACCGCCCACTGCATCTGCAAGAAGACTACCAATACCCATTGTACCCTCTGCTTTTTTTCTTTTTGCAACAGGAGCTATGCTTTCTGTAATGCTCGGTCTATTAGGATTGTTGTCTTGCCCTCTTCTACCAGTAAAAGTTCTTTTAGGCTTTTGTTGGCCTCCTCCTTCACCAAAAAAACCTGAGTCTCCACTCAATCCACCTACTAATCCACTTGCTAAAGCTTCTTTTGCGTTTACCTTACCACCCATTAGCTTTTGCAAAGCTACATTTGTAATTACATCTTTTCCAGCTCCAGAACCAAAAATACTTTTTCCTATAGAAAGTAATTCTTTCCAAAAATATTCTGAATTTCCAGTATTAGGATTTATACTATTACTTTGTGAGCCCACAACGTAACGATCTGGGTTTCCCCCCATATTCGATATAGCAGTAGCAATACCAGCACCCAGATTAGGGTTGTTTTCCAAAACTGGACGTGGAACAACGACCTCACCGGGACTAACGTGAGCCACTTCTGTGTCGCCAAATCTACCCATCATAGCTGTGTTCTGTAACAAGGAAACCACCTTTCTAGGTTAATTTAACAAAAATTATATTGTTTGGCTAGTCTTTATCCTATTTGTCTCATTCTTTCAACCAAACGATCTGCCCTATTTTTTACTTGATTATACCAACGACTGTCAACCATCTCGTCTGCCGCAGATTGCCAATCCCTTGCATCTACACCACGCTTCATGCCTTTAAAGGCAGATAAACGACCTAACCCCATGTTAAACATCATATTACAAATTATTTGTTGTGCCTCTTCTGGAAGCTCATCAAAGTCAGGATAAAGGCTATTACAGTCAGAAAGTACGCTTTCTATATCTTCATTAAAAAGTTCATCTATTCTTTCTCTGCTGACAGGATCGCCTACTTCCATATCGTATTCGGGTTCACCTTGTCTACATAAATGCCCAATTCCTACCGTTTTTAAATTTAAATGATCTAAATACACCTCCTGAATTTCGCCCTCATCAATTTTTAACTGTTCTATTAATAATTCTAAATTCATTTATACCTTCCTTGCTTTATCTATAGCTCTTGAACCGAACCAAAACGCTAAAATAGCCGCAAAGATTCCTTTGGTTTCCTCGTCCCATAACACGTTTATGGCTTCGGCAAAATTAGTTCCAGACTTCAGAGCCTCCATCAGTAGTGTTATCTCAATGGTCGCAAACAAAAGAAAAAATGCGTATGTGATGACAGGACGCACTGATTTTTGCAATCCAGCTATAAATCCTACACCCTTATTAATAGATATATCATGTTGGATAAGGCGATCATGTTCTTTATCAGCCCCCATTGTTTCATACATTTTAAGATCTTGATCATAGCCAGAAGCTCTTAGCTCTGCCATAGCTTTCATCTTGTCTAGTTCATGCTTATTGTCTTGCTTCCTAGCAAATGAATCTGTAATTGCTGGAACGGCTGAACTAGCAAAGCCTAAGACTGTTCCTAATATTGATAACATGTTACGCCCTTGCTTTCTTTTGTGATGTTTTAGAAAGTTCGTTAAAATGTACTACAATTTTAGAACCTTTAGTGTGTTTTAAACCTGTATGCAAAGAACCATTAGGCATTTTATGCGTATTTCCCTTAAACTCTTTACCATTTTTAAGATAGTGTTTTTGACCTTTTCCCATTTTATCCTCCTGCTGCCTCAATTGTATTGCCATCTGCCACCCACTCAAGGATAGCTGCGTAGTGACGGTTAGCTGGGTCTAGTGGTACAGCCATTTCAGTTCCTTCAATCGTAGCTAAAATGTGAGAGTTATGACCAGATACTGAAGACACATATTTTGCATTACTAATATTCATAATTATAACTCCGCATCCATTGAAAAAAAGTCGTCTGTTCCATTTGCGTGATAATAAGCTGATCCTGCTGAACCTCCAGATTTCAAAATATGTGTACTAATAACATTCGTACTAAAACTTGTAAACGCAGGTTGGTCACAACCTGATACAGTCCAAGTTCCATGTACCGTGCAAGAAGGTTCCGCCCTCATTTCAACACCTAGCCTACAAACTTGAGAAATTCTTTCAGAATTGTTTTGATAACCAGCACCATAAATAGCATTAACCTTTGGATTAATCGTTTGATAATAACGTTGTGTTAAAATTAATTCTTTTCCTATAGAACGGTGCTCAAAGGGGGTGACTACTGGGCCGATTTCTAACTGAACTCCCGTCAAATACCACGTTGCATTTAATGTTCCAAGAACGCCTGTTGTTGCTCCAGTAGCACTGTTTATGTCACCCGCAGCCCAAGCTCCTGCACTTCCGCTATAAGTTGAGC
>WLWF01001596.1_pt1 | contig 18100 bp, 6 predicted proteins | sample 6718331 | NCBI WGS metagenome assembly WLWF01 (sample SAMN12718692, study PRJNA515312) | sponge metagenome | isolation source: marine sponge | host: Mycale hentscheli | place: New Zealand: South Island, Marlborough, Capsize Point | collected 2003-05-01
TGCACTGCCTGGTGTTACTCCATTGGTTGTCTGTTCTTCTGTCAAAACATCAGCGAATGTAACGGAAGGAACTTGTGTGTATCCGCTTCCCTTATTAGTAATAGTTACTTCATAAATGATGTCTCCTGCTGCCAGTGCACTGTTAGGTCCAACCTTAACTGTTCCAGTAGCAGTAACTCCACCTGGAAGTTGTGGAGCAGAGAATGTAACTGTGGGATTGTGATATCCAGTACCCAGACTCGTTACTCGAACACCATCAATTTCGAATGTGTTAGAAACAATGGTGAAGGTTGCTGATTCTGCTGGTGTTACCGCAGGAACAATAACCTCTCCTTCAACAAACTCACCGACGTAGTTGTTCAGGATAACCTTATAAACTGTATTGGTAACGTTAGTGGTAGCATTAGTTGCTGCCGAATCAAAGTTTACAACTGATTTAATCAGTCCAGTAGCACCCGATGTTTGTCCGGTAATAATGGTTCCAGCAGGAATGGTAGCAACATTCTGTCCACTACCCAAAGTACAAATTACTCTGAGTGTAGAATCACTGTTCTTAACGACTCTGGAGAATGGCAGAATGTTTTCTGTAGGAACTTGTCCTTCAGTAGAAGTGAGGTATGCCTCAACTCCTTCCACATTATCCTTGGTTCTGAAGAATACATCCAGTTCTGTAGCAAACAGTCCTTCTGGATTGAAACTATCAATCAGGAATGTCTGTGCAACAGGGTCAAAGTAGTTAGAGGTGGTCTCTTGGTTCTCAAGGACTCTGGTCTCGCTACCAGTGACTCTAGATGTGGTATTAAAGGAGGGAATTCTTGTTGATACAATAGTCTCCTGTTTGTCCAGCAGAACACCACTTGCCACAAAGTCAGCCTCTGCAAAACCCTCTACTTGTGATGGGTCTTTCTCATTAGTGGCAGAGGATGTCAGACGCAGTTTTCTCTGACCAGTGTTAAAGGACCTGGTAGGACCAGACTGAACATACTGAACATCATTCAGGTTACCATTGAAGATACTACCTGCAACAGGTGGTCTACCATTAGGAATGAGGAAGACACCAGTTAGTGTACCAACATCATCAGACATCAGTGGAAAACCAAATCCCTGAGGGTTGGTGTTGGGAACACCCAGGTAGACATTGCCTCTGCCCTCAACATTGGTCATATTGTCAGGAGACACCCAAGCAGTGACATCTACATCATCAAAGAATGCATAGTATCTGGTGTTGGGCTTGAGTCTGTAGGATTGAATGAGAACAGGGATAGTTCTCATTGTTCTTGCCAGTTGAACATCAACAACTCTGTCACCATAGGATGTGTTCTCTACCCTACCAGTGGATACATTGATAACAGACTGTGTCTGTGTTCTGGCTTGAGTTGTAGCTGTTGTTGTATTAGTGACAACCAGTGGAGGCCTCTGACCATTAGCCAAGAGGTCTCTACCACCCTGGTTCAGAAGGTCTTGGTTGATGTTGGTTGCAATACCCAGTGCTGAGAAAGTGTTGACTGTGTTTTGTACAGCATTGGCATTACCCTCAGTGTTTCTGATGATAGTCTCTCTGGATGTTGTGGAAGTACCACTTGTCTCCCAGTCACCCCAGACTGTACCAAAACCATTATTGGCCATCTCACCAGTAAGATTGACCATAGCATCAAACAGACTGTTATCTTCAATAACCAGGTCAGGCAGTCTGGTGACATCCTGCCAGGTATCAATAGATGGTGTCAACTCCAGGTTACCATCATAAGTGAAGACAGTGTAGGGCTGAAGGTTGATAAATCTTGTTGCAAATGGGTTCTGCAACATTCTGACACTGTCATAGTCTACAGTGATAAGACCATTGCTGTTCTTATATCCATCACCAGCTCTATTTTCATCACCCTGGTTTCTCTCTTCGAGTTCTGCCTGGTCAGTGAAGTGTGGGGCTCTCAGGTGGCTATTCTTGGGGTCTACACTGTTTCTATACTGTTCTGTACCTACTTGACCCTTACTGTGGTCTCTGAAGGTGTCTACAACAATGCCATTCTTGAACCTATCAAGTCCAGTAACAGCATCTCTGACACTCATATTCAGTGCAGACTGCTCAAGGATGGATAGAGTAACAAGGTCTTCAATGCGGTCAATGCGCTTCTCAATGGAAGCGATGTCCTTCATTCGATACCGCTTGTAGTTAAACTTCTTATTGGTGATGTGCTTGACACTGAAGGTATAAGCGGGAAGGAAGATGTCATACAGTCTGATACCATTAGAGATATCAGCTGGTGGGACAGGGTTGGCTTCAGACTTGCCCTCAACAAGGGTCAGAGCACCTGTGTTCTCCAAGAATAAGGAATCATACCTGGGGAGGTAGTAGGAGATATCAGACTGGAACTGGGAGCCAGATACAGGAATACGAGGTGCGAAACCATTACCATCAAATGTGGTATCTCTACAATTAGTGGCACCCTGCGCATCAACTCCAGGTGTCAGCAGTGAGATGACGGACTCCTCTCTGCCTATGGTGTTGACAACAGGTCTAAAGTCAATACAGTCTCTAAGTTGAATAACAACAGACTCATCAAACTGGTTGTCTCTAGATGAAAGTGAAGTTGGAGCATAGACTGGGACAGCTGCATAGTTTGTGCCCAGGTCATCAGTATAGGAGTCAACACTAAAGAAGTCACCCTCATCACTGTGCTCAAAGTAAGACAGGTTGACTTCCAGTGGACCTGTAGCTCTTGGCTTACCTGGCTTCAGGTATAGTCTTGCAATATCATAAATGTTGTCTCTCTGACCATTGTCCAGTGTGTAATTATCTGTTACATCAATGGTATCATTACCTTCGCCCATCCTGATGTAGTTGATGCGATAAACATCAGTTAAGCCAAGTGAGATAGCAATCTGTGACGCAGGTGATAATAAGAAGTCTTCAGTGTTGCCTTCATCATAATTGATGGTAATAGGATCTACAGGAGCGTCAACAGATAGACCATCTCTGTAGATCTTTCTCTTAGCCTTTGCATTGGTCACAAACAGTTGAGTAATCAACTTAAGGGTTACATCAGCAGGTGCAGGTTGAGAGAGTGTAAAGACAACCTTCCTGTTGCCATCTTCAAAAAGTACATTGTCGACAGTCAGTGCTCTACCTTCTAAGAAGATATTATTATTGTTCACAATGAAGATACTGGTTTGGTCTTGAGTACCAGCAAAGACTTCATTATCCTTTGTAGTGGTGATAGTGACTTCTCTGCTACCAGCAGTAACATTAACAAAGTACTGCCTATGAACCAGATAATTAATCCTTGTCTGCAGTGGATCAGTTTCAAGTGTGGCTACTGTCTTCTGTGGCAACTGGAAGATAAGGTTTTGGTCAGATGCACCAGTGGACTTAACCCTAACTCTTTGAACTGTCTTACCAGTAACTTTATTGGGGATAGCAGTGGTAAAATAAATTACAGACTTACTTCTCAGTGAACCATAGCCAACTGGTTTAGTGGCAAAGTGAACAAGTCTATTGATAGACCTACCAGTGTCATCAACAAATGTCACCAGATCACCAGCAACCAACTGCTCAGATGGGTCACCAGAGAAGTTGTCACAAGTCAGATAGTTTGTACCGGGATCACCAGAGAACAATGACCGGTCTGCAATATTAACTACCTCAGCATCACTTGATGTCTGAATAGAGATGTCAGCAGAGAACTTATCTGTGCTTCTGAGTTCCAACTCAGAGAAGACAGACTTGGTCTTAGACAAGGTATTAGTAATCTTAGCAGGGATGATGACTGCATATCCCTTACAACCATTCTTAGTTGTTACAGTATAATTAATTCTATTGCTGAATGCGCTACCTTCTGGATAGGGGAAGTTCAACAGTTTCTGTCTACCCAGTTGTGTCAGTCTGATTTCTGTTTCTGATGGCATAATGTCACCATCAGCTTCAGTGAGGTCAAGTGTTGAACCAATGGCACTGACTGTAATTGTGTCTTCACCACTTAGGTCAATAACAGTGGCATCTGGGAATTCAAACTTTGCAACCTCATTATTCTTGTAAATTCGTCCTACATTGTTACCTTGTGTGATTGTCTCACCATTGACAAATTCACCAATACTATTAGAAATAATCAAAAGTTCTCTTGTTGAGCCTGCTTCAACGGTAGCAAAAGCACCACTCTTTTCACCAAAGACAAGTTCGCCTACTTGCCACTCACCACCAGGGATTTCTGCCAGCGCCAGTTCTGTGAAGAACAGGGATGTCATAATACCCAACTTGTAAGTTGAGTTATAACCAAAGAAACCATTATTATCATCCACCATCTGGTCTTGAGTGAAATACCTTGGTCTCATCACACCAGAGGGTCTGGGCTTGATCTCATTAGACACCAGGACTGTCGCACCACCAATGACATCACCACGCTTGATTTCTTGGAATGGAGAGTAGAATACGCCACCATTGTTTGTGGCATCAGCTTCTACAATATCTTGTGTGACACCACCAGAAATTGGTTGATCTGTAATAACATGGAATGTTGTCCATGGAGCATTACCTGTATTCTTGGGTCTGCCGCCAGGTTCACCACTTTCACCAACAAAACCATCAGTGAAATTATGGTACAGTGTAAGATCTGTGAAAGCTACAGATCTTACCTCACCTTCAATATTTTGGAAGTCAGGAGTGCTGTTACAGTTGGTAACTGTAATATTAAGACCCTCTGTGATAGGAGTAATCGAATTATCAGTAAAGTTAAGCTTTCTGGCTTTGTTACCGTAGAGATAGAATGGTGATGTGTACCCTACTCTATATCCCTGTACATATGCCAATCCAGGATTGACTCTAAGTGCATATTTTGCATCAGCCTCTGCAAATAGCAATCTCTGTTCAGATTTGCTATTGGGAACAGGAGGATAGTCTCCAGTTTCAGGATCTACGTCAAACACACCATCTACAAATTCATCATTCCAATACTCATAAGTTTGGATTGGGAATTCAGTGACAATGTAATCACCAGACTCATCAAAGGTTCTCTGAGCCAGAATGTCATACAACCAGTCCCACTTTACTGTGCCAGTGGGATTACCAAGTACATTACCTTGAAAAATTTCTGCAAGATAGATGAAGTTGGAGTCAATCTCGTCGATCTCTCTCTTGACCAGGTCAAGGGTAATCTTCAGTCTATCAGCGCCGGGTGCAGCAAAGTTAGAGCTACCCTGTGCATTATCTAACAGTGATGGGTCTTCATTAGAAGTGACAAAGTCCTCAGTGACAAGGAAACCAACCTTATAGTTGGGTTGTGTGCCATACTTGTCAAGAGTGATAGTCTGCTCATCGTTTCTTACAATAAAACCATCTACAAAATATGAACCTGGTTTAACTGTGAAGAGACTACCTTGGCCCAGTGGTGGGGTGGTGATAGGCTTACTGATAGTGCTGATACCAACAGTTGCCGTATATCTGTTAGGGGTATCAGATTCTAGTGTCTCACCTTCTAAGAATGTAGAGTATTCTCCGCCGTTACCTGATGACTCGTAGTTTACATAGAATGTGACATCATCGTCATCGGTTGCTTCTGTTGCAAAGTTGACTTTGGCAATTACATTAGATGTAACACCTTTCAGTGTAAAACCAACATACTCTTGTGCCGTAGAACCCTGTGTGATAGAAGAAGCTCTAACGTATGACACGGGGACATTCAGTGAGAACTCACCAGGTACAACATTGTCACCTTCCTTCAGAAAACGGGAAGCCAGCTTCTCAATTTGATCCTGCAGAATGGTTTGGGACTGCGTTAGTTCTCTTGCCTGTACTGGATAGCCAGGTTTGTGTAACACCCTATAATAGTTATTATTAGGGTTGAAATCATCATGATAAGGCTTTATATTCAGATTAGTTTGTAACGGCATTACACTATGTCTTTTTTGTTATTTATGGGTGATTTAGTAACTCACAATTAGGCTGATTTTCTCAGTCTGGGTCTCTTCTCGGATGACTGGAGAGATATTTGTAAGATACAATTGTTGTCCTGTGTAAGGTGCGAACTCGGGGGTTGAAAAACCCTCACTAAAAATGGTTCCTTTGTAGAGACCACTAAATGATGTATCAGGAATCACTCCTTTTCCTGTCTCCGTACCGAGGATTTCTTGAGGACCACGGAATTCATACATCACACCATTCTCATCAGAGTGTAACTCTGGGATCTGCACATATCTTAAAAGTGCTGGATCATTTGGATCCCACCCAGCGACCATACCAATAGCTTTGTGAGTACTCAACACATTACCAATACTGTCGTAAGTATATACATATTGTTCAATTCTCTCACCATATTTAAACTCATTGTTGTCACTAAAGCTATTCACCTTCACTCCATAACAACCAACCATTGTTGACGGATTTTCTTGTACAGTCTCTGGGTTGTGAAGAATACCAATCTGTCTGAATGAGGTGTTGGGCAATAACTCATTATAAGAGAACTCAAGCTCAGAGAATACTCCAACTCTTGTTGCTCCAAGCTCCCTCACCAGATCTGTGCCCCAACCTCCTGGAGGGGAGATGATTACTGTAGATCTAAAGGTACCATCACCTTTTGGATCTAAACCATTAATATTGTTGTCGAGATCAAATAGCGTTTCGTATGTTCTATTGGGAACAAAATCAATGTTGGCATAAGTGTAATCTCTACCTGGTCTGACAATGTCCACTCTGAAGACTTCTGAATTGTTAATTTTAATTCTGGCAACAGCACCTTCTCCATCACCAACAACTCTACAATAATAATACCTTACCTGATTACTCTTACCTTGAGGCGACCTGGTGTATCCATTACCTGGAGAGTCAATCACAGCTGTGTAAACAGCTCCCTCTGTGAGTTTAGTATTACCATCCTGTGTAATTACTGGCATCAGGTTCTGTGTAGACCTGTTTTTAATATAGTAATCACTGATATTATACAGTCTCAACCACTGATATCCATCTGAAGTGTAGAAGGGTTCATTTAATTTGTTTTGGGGTTCGACAGTCGATGGTGTGTTTGCGTCATTATACAGACACACATATACATCATTATTTTGATTGATGACATAGAAAATTGAGTTCATCAGGTTGTTGGCACCCTGAAAAGACAACAACTCAGAAGAGTAATCGTGCCTGTACATATCATAAATGACACCTGCAGTCCATCTGACTTTTGGAATCATATGGAAAACATCAAGAGGAGTGATGCTCGACAAAGCCAGCATCTCATTTTGTGTTCTATAAAACTCTTTTACATTATTATTGGGAGTTGGTGGTAACTCGTCATTTTCCCAAGGATTCACCCGTCCCACAAACAGGTAGGAGTTAGTCTCATCCTCGGTTATAGTTCTAACGAAATTCCTAGAATTCTGTATCCTAAGATCGTTTGTATTTACAGTCGTCATTGTGGGGTTTTCTGTTATTTATTGGTAAAAACTACATCCTCAACAGAGGCAGTAGACCTGACACTATCACTGACAATAACATCAGAGAACATGATGAAACCAGCTGGGTGGATGATATCAGAGACAAAGTTCTTATATTCAACCTGCTGTAAGGAAGATTGAATGACATAAGAGAACCACTGATAGTAGTAAGAGTCTTGAATGACAGGCCATGCCTCACTGACCTTGGATGTATCATCAATGAAGTCACCCTCTGGTGAGGAGTCTCCATCCACTACAACTCTGCAGTCAGCCTGACCCTCTAATACAACCATGGCTTCACCAGTTGGACCATAGATCATCTCACCATCTTTGAGGTTGCCCTCCACTCTGATGAGTGTCAGAATCTGTCTGTCTCTATCACCCATCTGTGATTCATTAACAAGAATACCGGATTCGTCATAATCAATATCATCAGAGTTAGTAACTGCAGCCTCTGTTATATCCTCAGTGGAAATAACTCTTAATTGATCCTGCACATCAAAGTAATCAACAATACCTACTACTTGTTTATTAGTCTCAATACCTTGATATACCTGCTGTCCTGGTAAGAAGAAACCTTTAGGATTTGTAATGATGACTCTTGTGGTGATTTGGAGTTCAGGTTTTAGTGAGGGGTCCGGTGAAATGTTTCTGCCTGGATTGAGAATTCTAAAAGACTTAATCTTACCAATGTCATATGTTGTGGAATAGAACTTACCTGAGGTTTCAACAACATACACCACTGGTTCCACATAATCCTTACCAGGATTCAGAATTTCAATACTCTGCAGCACACCATTAGCTGTATGAGCAATAGCATTTGCACCGGTGCCAAAGTTAGTAAGATCTCTGATAATCACTGTTGGTGCATAGTATCTCCTGCCACCAGACGTCACTTCAACATCAACTACTTGCCCACCATTCAGTACAGGTTTGACCTTAGCTCTGTCAGAGAACTTCTTAACCAATCCATTACAGATTGGCAATTGTTCATATCCTTTACCAGGTGATGTGACAAGGAAGTATTTGGGATTGCCCTGAATACCTCTGGTATTTGTGCTGTATGTAATATATGGGTCTCTACCATATGTTTCATCCATATACAAGATCATGACTTTGTTAGTCAGTTCTGTACCAAACAGAATCTTCGGTGCTGTGGTGTAATTGACACCACCATCCAGGATTGTTACCTTGGTAACTCCACCACCTTCAGAGAGAGGTGCTACCTCTGCAAACCCAAGTGCACCAACTCCACCACCACCATAGAAGTAGACATAGAAGTTATTTTCGTAGTATCTCCCTGGATATGATAGTTCTACTTTGATGACTTCACCATTTCTAATGATTGCTGTCCCTCTCGCTGGGTCTACTGCACCTGCATCAATGATTTGATGTACATCATTGACCTCATCATATAGTGAGTTTTCAATCTTAATGTAATCACCCTTTCTCAGACCATGTGGTTCTTTAGTAACAATAATATACAAAGACCTTGTCAGATCTACAGTCTTAGTTCCATCAGGTAAGGGAATCGGGCTCTGTCCTCTAATCACCCTACCTTCATCAGGTGGACCAAGTCTCAAGATAGCGTCAAGGTTAGCATCTTCTGTATCACCAGTTCCTGGTGCACCTACATTGAATCTAATATCGTCTTTTGGTACAAAGTATGTCAAATCCCTAAACCAAATCTTAGAGATACCATCTTCAATCTCTGTGTCAGGCAGAGGTACAATGGGTCCTCCTCCACCAGAACCACCACCAGATCCTACCAAATCATCATAAGAATACTTACTGGACAACATACCAACTGGGTTGGTGATGACCCACTGTTCATCATAGTTGACATACATCTTGGCTGTTCTTGGACACCACCAAAGTGTTCCCCCCTCTGCATCCTTAGGGGGATACATAGACACAACAGAGTTAATAGGGAATGTCCTTAATGCCCTTGTTGATCTGTAGAACTGAGTTTTGTTTGATGCTCCAATGGTTGGAACCTTGGCGTTGGGATCAGTACATACCCACTCACCAACACTCTCAATATCATCCACTTTCAGTGGTCCACAAGATCCACAGAGCCCATCATTCCAGATATACAGAATGCCAGTATGTGAGGACCACCACAGGTCACCATAGAGGTTTCTGGAACCATCCTTTCTGGAAGATGGTGCTTTCCTGGAAATAGTGATTGTGTTCTCTGTGGAGTAATGATTGAAGAACTGAGTTGTCTCTGCTGTTGTACCAATACCAAAGTCAGAGGCACCATTCAGTGGGATCATACCCAGTGGTTGAGTACAGACCCATTGCTTGGTATTCTCATCTTCATACCAAACATATAGTCTACCATTCTTGTGTGACCACCACAAGTCACCCACCTGGTTCTCATCTATTGGTTCACAATGAGATGCATATAGCCTTGTGCCTCTGGTATATGGAAACTTGGTGAACTTAGTTTCTTCCTCAATCTCAATTATATTAGTATTATTAGCATCAATTTTATATAACCCATCTTCTGTCAAAATATGTTGTAGGAAGTACTCTGCATTATTATCAATGAATGGATTTCTATGCTCAGTGTGCAAGTCATTATACTCATTGTCATTGATGACTAGCTCACCTGTTTCTGATAAAATAACTGCCTTTCTGGAGCCAACATCTAAGTAACCAACCATAACTTGATTACCTCTAACATCATAGAAGATATCACCCTCTTCAATCAAGTTTGGTGTTCTGACTCTGATGTCTACAAGTTGTTTTTCAAAATCAAATGCAATGACATATCCCTCTGCACCACTTGATGTGACAATAATTTGATCAATGATAAACAGGAATTTACTACCATCCTCTGGACTGACACTCCAATTGAGGTCAATTCTCTGGGTGTGTGATACTGTACAAGTCTTGAGGTCTCTACCAAAAGCTTCCTCAATTTCCACACCCTCAACAAAAGAAACCTTAGCTTGAGCACCAGTGCCCATTGTGCCTGAGTTGTCAAACAACATCAAATCACCAACTTCTGTTGTTGGGGGACTTCCCCTCTCAACAAGTACATCTAGAATGCCACCCTTTGAGATTTCACCAATCTTCAGTTCTACCTGATCTCTGTTTTCCTGTAGATATGGGTTTCTGAATCTCTCTACCAGCTTGAAGTCAAATTCCAGTCTGGTATTATCATACCAGGTGTTTGGATCAAAGACCAAGTCACCACCACCAGTCCCAACAGGTTCCAGTTGTTCTGTGGTGTTCAGTAAGATGTTTTGTGAGATTGGTCTGTTGTGGAATGTAGCACCCATAATATATGGGAACTGCATTGAACCATCAAGATCTGTTGTGATAAAGTAACAGAAGACACCACCTGGGTACAGTTCTTTGGGAAACTCAGGAGTATTGCAATACATCCCATTATACTCATTGAGGATCTGATCCTCTTCAAGTGTTTGATCCTTGAGTGCCAACCAAAGTTCTCTCTCTTCCTCCTTCAGTCTATGTGGATCCTCTGAGTTGAGAAGATACTTCCTGAGCATAGCCTTGTACTTGTCATACTCATAATCCTGTACAAAAGTACCCATAGGGAACTGACCAGGGGTTGGTGGCAGGGTTCCTACATCATCTCCACCACCTGCAATGATGTCATCTCTGTTGGGTCTGAGCACATAACCACTGAAATATTGTTGGACACCCTCACTATCATCAGTTCTATTCTTATATCCATATGGTCCATAGATTGGATTACCATCATATGCCCATCCTAATAATGGAGAGTGTTTCTCTGGAACATCATTAAGTTCTATTCTCAACAATGATGGGTCAGCAACATATCCAAAAGATGTTCTGGTTCTGGTTGTGTCCTCATATACAAAACCATTACCAGCATCAAACTTCATGTTGGTAGTATTGTTGATCTGATAAACTCTGTCATACTCATAGTGCTGGACAATAGTCTGAATAATGCACCCTTCACCAATAGGAATGACTTCAGCCTCAGTTGTTAATGGGTTGTAGTCAATGCCAGGATATACAATTTTTACACTTTCAATACCAAATTCTTCATTGGTTGTACAGGACAGGAGTGCACCCTTTCCTCTACCACTGGCATCAACTACACTGATGTATGGAGTATCTTTGTAGAATCTACCTTCATATACAACAATGGCATCAGTTACCCTACCATATGGGTCAAAGGACAATTGAATTTTTGCATTCTCACCACTGGAGATTCTTGGCAGTGGATTGACTTGGTAATCCTTAGGATCAGTTTCTATGACAGATATAATCTTACCATTCTCTACAACAATCTCTGCTGGTGATTCTTGACCATTAATTACCAGAGTTGGTGTGACATAACTATTTCCTTCTTTTACAATTTGAATATCAGCAATCTTACCACTGATAAACTTTTCTGGGGAAACATTGCTGTAAGCAGAAACACCATCCACAAAAGTACCAATTCTATTGGTACCTTTTAATTTAAACATTGTGTTTGGTTGGATTTCCTCTCTTCTTGGGATTACATGAATTCTATTAAAACCCTTTACATCTGCACCATATTGAGCAGAAGAACCAAAGTCACCAATAGCATAATATGGTAAATTTGAGGATGCAGCAAATACATGCCTTTTATCAAAATAAACACCACTTACACCAGCAGTGTAGTTACCAATAAATCCAAGATCCCTAGATGATCTAACTTGATCAGCAAGTTGTTCATCATAGTTCTCAATAAAGGATTCCATGATGGGTTCTCTTGGATCCACCCTTCCTGGTCCATTTACAAAGACTTCATCATCAATAGTGTGCAAAACACCAGGATCAACAATATCTACATCTGCAACCAGTCCAAGTGGGAAAGATCTGCTGACTTTCTCTACATCATCTTCAAAATACCTTCCTTCAAGGTAATATGGACCATAAACCTTAGTTCCTCTTGAATGTCTATTGACAACACCAACATGACCTCTTGTACAGTTTAAAAACTGATTAAATGTCTTCTCTGTGTAAAGAATAGCTTCATCATCAATAAAAATTACACCTTTCTCTGGAAAACCCAATGTGGTCTCTACAGTGACAGTAAAGACATCTAATCTGTCATCAATTGTGCCAAATCTGTTTAAATCTCTTGTTAAAATTGTATTTGGGTTTGCAATGATGTCACCCTTGATAGAATCCTTCTGAACAAAGAATTCATACTGAACATCATCCTCATAGGGATAAGAAGACACATAATCACAAATAAACCTTGCATAGACCTTTTCATCAAGATATGATTTGAGTTTGACCTCTACATCAATCAGTTTTGCTGGCGTTTCATTAATTTCTGTTGGAACACAGAATGTATCAGGAACTGGGACAACTCTGCAGAGATCACTCTCATTCCAAGTGGATTTGGAAGGTGTGATCATCCTATCACCAGGATATTCAACTTCTACATCATTTTCAGCAAATAAAATTTTAAAGAGTGCCTTAATGCCCAATTTGCTGCCTTTTGCTCTAAAGAAATCTTTGATATTAGACAGAAGGGAAGATCTGTCAATTTCTTCAGCAACTCTGTCAGAATCAATGCCAGGGGTGAAAGTTCTATGGATGTTGCCCAACATGGCAACCATAAACAACACAGAGAGGTTATAAACCTTTGCCCCTGCCAAATGTCTTGCTGGGGTGGTCTTAGCATACTCACCAGTACTGGTGAAGGTAGGTAAGATGTATGTTCCTGCAGCACCTCTCTTTAGATCAAAAAGATAGTTACCTTTCTTCTCTCTATACAGAATAATCTCATCATCAATCATAATGACACCATTCTGGTCTGGGAAACCATAGGCATCATTCAATCTCATAATTCTATCTTCACTTTCTGCAAGAATGAAGATAGTATCTGAAACTGAAGCAGTTTCTTGTCCCAAAATGGCTACATCAGCACCTGTAGAGATTGCCTTTTGCTCTTCAATCAAAGATTCATCATAATCTGTCCATGGATTGGACAAATAGTTGAATTCTACAATTTCATTCTTATAGGAGTCAAATCTTTGATACTCAAGGAGGTGTTGGAGTATATCTTGACCAAAACCAAGTCTCTCTTCAGCCTCACCAGCTGTTTTCATGAATTCTACGAATCTTTCGTAGTTTTCAACAATATAAGTGGGTAGAGTCGAGTCTACCTGAGAAGAGGGAGTGACGATCGAAGATTGTTTCATGATTTGGCAATCTTGGCGTCAACAACAGCCTGAATGTCGGATTCAGCTACATCAAAGTCCAAATACATGTTATGTTTGGCTTCGATGTCCATTTCTCTTGGTAAGGCTCTGATTTTGACTGCAGAATTGAGTTCTGTGGTGCTTACAAACTTCACTGGCTTCTGATATCCAATTTTAACCTCACCTTTCTCATAATCAACGGTTCCAAACTCTTTATTAGTGATTACTTTATTGTTAAACTCATCAAAATAGAATAATCTGATATTTCCTTGAGTATCATCCTCAAAGTAAAAATCTCTGGGGTCTGTGGTGCCAGTGAGATCCAATTTAAAGGATGTAGAGTAAATTACTGGATTATTGCAGTCAAGTTTGAATGCATTTTCGAAACATACCTCATATGATGCATCTGTGTTCTCAACGATGGTCATATTTCTTCTCATTCTCATAGATGTCAGGTTTCTGGTGATTGACTGATCGGATTCGTCAATGGCACCTACAATTCTTGAGTATCTGACAGTGCCACCAAACTTAGACACTGTAGAGGACTCAGAATACTTGGTTAATGTCTCATTTACAACTGCCACAATATTTGCAGAGTCCTTATTGGTGGCTTTTTCGTTGAAGTATACAACAGAAGAAATTTCAGCATACAAAATCTCTGGATCCGTCAATCTGATGTCTAGAGAAGCTACCCTAAAAGGTTCAAGTGAGTTCTTAATGTAGTTTTTGGAGATATTAGACAGTTTCTCACTTTGTTTAGGTTTAATACAAACATAAACCCTGCCATACTCAGGAATTTCAAGTGTCTCACCACCATAAACATAGATATCGTCCACAGATGGGTAAGCTTTACGAATGATTGACTCGTAATCGTCAGCAACAACGCATCTATTCTGAGCTGCATATGATTTGGGTGCATTATACTTGATTGAAGGCACATCCTCAATTTCAGACCCACCTTCTGTCACAGAAGTTGAAGTGATAAAGGGTCTTGATACATAATTAGCACCAAAGGAGTCTCTTACAGTTCCTGTGAAGATGAAAGAGCTAGCACCTTGGATTCCATTGGCCAATTCGCCATTTGTAATCAGATATGTTACCGTGATTCTTGCACCATTCTGTAACTTCTTACCAAAATACCCGTCACCAAAGTCTAATTGATAATATTCATCATCAATCTCTTTAATCCAATAAACTCTGGATTCTTCAGTCAAAGAAACAAGGTTATCAGCTTCTTTGTAGAAGTAATCAATCTCTTCATTGGGGTCTTCTTGAACTTCAACCCTAATTGTGGTGGTATCAATGTTCTGATTTCTTAAGATGAAGCGTTGTGTATAATTATCTTCTTCAACAGTAAACTTTTCTTGTAATCTAATGCCTTCATATACAGGAATCTGAATAAAACGACACAATCCAGTCTTATCTACTGCAGAAACATGAGTGTCGATGGTATTGAATGTGAAACTGGTGGTACCTGTTCCAGTATTGAAAGCCATCCCTGGTTCAACTTGCAAAAATGTTGGGAAACCCGCCAAAAACTGATCTGGTTCTAAAACGAACTCAAAATCGATGTAAGCCTTGGCTGCTCTTTTTGATGTTGGGACATATCCTACCTGATGAGCGTTAGCAACAACATTATTTCTGATTGAAGACGATGCCAAGAAGCTTTCATTGGCAATCATGTTGGTGGCATAGGCGTTTAACTGAGCCTGATAAGAAATCAAGTTCAAAATTACTTGTAAATTACTACCTTCGAAATCAAAATCACTAAACTTACGAGTCGACTTCAAATAATCGATCAAGTTCTGTTTAATTTTATCAAAATCTACTTCTGTAAGTTCAATAGCACCTGCCAACGCTCTATTCCCGTTTATTTTTATTTATACCGCTACCTGGTAGGTTGTAATATCTGTTCTACTTGGAATGTTTTCTCAGATCCGACGATTTTATACTTTAAAAACACATCAAATGCATTTTGATCGAATGCTGGAGTCACATTTAGCTCAACAATAGTCACTCTTGGTTCATTAAACTTTACCGATCGTCTAATTTCTGCATCAAGAAGTCCAGCAGTACCTAAGTCAACAACATCAAACAAATAGTCCCTGATTCTTGATCCGAAGTTTCTGTTAAATGGCACTTCAAGAGGAGAAATCAACATAATATTTCTCAGAGAGTTGTTTATCGCTCTCTCATCAGTCAATACTGTTAGATCTTTAGTGATCGGATTGGGCTCAAATGCCAATGATACATCAATATATGTTTTATCTTTTCTTGTTAGACGATAAGTCATTAAAAAAGAGAGGTATAACCTCTCTATTTATCAGTTATTTTCAGAATCCTCAACCCACTGAGGGAATTTCTGTTTAAGTTTATCCATTCTTGCTTGTTCTAGGTACTTATCAGCTGATGGGTCAGTGATAAGTACTCGTGTTCCGTGATCTTGGAACATTGTTTCCTGAAGAAAATCAGGATACGGACCTTGAGTTGCCATAATTACCTCAGTTTTAACTATTTAGGAGCGGCCTTGCCCACGATAACGCTTACGGCGAGGGCGGCTACTGGTTGGAGACAGTTTTGTACGCTTTGACATACCCTGCCGACACTTCTTTTTGTGTGGAACGATGAGTACTTCACCAGACTTACTGTAAATCTGTGCCATTAGTTAGTTTTCTCCAATTTAGATAGTGTATTTTCGATGGAATTCAATCGATGAAAGATTTCATCAAGTGCTTCCGTGATATTTATGTGTGTATCACGCCCGGGTGGGCGATACATCAACTCAACTTTCTCTGTTTGTTCCAAAATATTCACTAGGAAGTGGGGTTAAACCTTGCCAAACAGCAGGAATCATAGCAGTTCGTGCTGCTTGAGGTCCGAATCGTTGCCACATCGAATAAAATTGATCGATATGAGACAATGTACAGGGAAAGGTCTTAATGTTCTCTAGTGTGAGAAGCAAAACCTCTTCCTGTACTTGTTCAGAAGTGATATTATAGTGGTTAACCAGAGTGGTCTCAGTCATTGTTTATTTCGTAACTCTTTTATTATAACAGGTTATAACCTGGCGTCAAGATCTGGAGATCTGGAATTCGTAAGGTTGAAGGACAATTCTAAACACATTGTAATATACATTACAGTTCAAAGAAGCAGCAGTAACAACATGCTTAAGTTCAATTTCCGTCTTCGCATTAGGATCGTTACCTACTTTGTCGAATGACAGGTTAGCAACCTTTGTTGCCCAGAAAACGGACGTCTCAGCTCTGCCCTCTGCCCATGGAAAGGCACCAGTAAAATTAAAACCAATTCTCGATTGTCCAGCTGGGTCAGCAACCTCAAAGTCTTTTACATTACGAGGACCACCAAGGTCAAAGCGAGCATCCAATCTTCCATGAGAATAAGTCATTCTATCACCATTCCAATTGATGTTTGCGCGTTCTGAGCTTCCATTTGAAGGGTGATTGACATCAACGTAAGGCAGTTGAGGGAATGCAGTCCCAGGCTCCATCATCAATCTGTACGCAATGTGCATGACTGCTCTATTGCAAGTGTCAGGCATTGGTGCTTTGATGGTTTCAATCAACTGACTATCAACATTTAGTTGAATATTCATTGAGTTGTTCGCACCAGCTGGGATCGCCTCACTGGCTTCGTTTGTACGAGTCCACGGTTCATGCCAAACGAGAATGTCATCCTCCTGATTAGAATACTGCTCAATTGCACCAGTGTCAGGATTAAATCTAAGCCCTCTACCAATATGGGGTTCAAGATAATTTGTATCACCACCAAAAATTGGATTGAAATTCTTGAGTGGATGTCCAGCTGCCATTGGTGTGCCCGAAGACACTGTCAATCCTCTGTTGTATAACAATCTTGTTTCATTGTTGTCATCATACAGAGGTCTCACATGCTCAGGTCTCATCCTGACCCAAGTATCACCATTAAAGACTTCAAAGTCACCCTTATTTCTATGATTTTCAGTCTGAGGGTAGGTTGCTCTGTCTGTACTATATCTTACCTCACCAGCACCAATTGGATTACCCTCAGGCTCTGTGGTAGGCCTCTGAGCAGAGGTTCCAGTAGCCAAATGATCAGACGATGTGCTTACATTTCTGAGGCTGTTGGCATAGATGGCTTTCCATTGAGTACCATCATTAAAACCAATATTAGACTCCAGTCCGTTTGGAAGTGCATTTACATTCTCATAAGTTGGTTGGATGTCACTTTCCAAGTTTTCAGGATCTACTCTCTTCCACAGAGTTTTAAATGTTAATTCTGTGCCAGAACCGCCACCATCTGGACCTTCAATATCAATACCATTAAACTTAAGGGAGGTATCACCATACTGGTTAGCAGTGAAGATAATACGAATGTCATTCTGGTCATCAACAATACACAACTTACCATCATTAATCAACCCTTCACTTGGAGTTGGCATACAGATGCTGATCGGTGCACCACCATTTACATTAATGTTATTGCCATCATTACCTACA
>WLWF01001600.1_pt1 | contig 18043 bp, 17 predicted proteins | sample 6718331 | NCBI WGS metagenome assembly WLWF01 (sample SAMN12718692, study PRJNA515312) | sponge metagenome | isolation source: marine sponge | host: Mycale hentscheli | place: New Zealand: South Island, Marlborough, Capsize Point | collected 2003-05-01
CATTATCCTTAGTATTTTTCATTATATTATTTAAATCTGAAATCCTTAAATTAATAAGGAAATCCTAGAATATAACAACTAATTGAAGATGGTATTAAGCTTATCTAGGTTAAGTAATTCCCATTGGAAATATCCCAAGTGACTATATTTTTAAGAATCCTTAAATATTTAATTAAAAATCTAAATAGAAATTCTCTCCATACTATAAAATGTCTAATAATGGTTTAATCCCGATGGGTTCCCAACCTTATCATATTGATATTATCACGGATACCTTATTTTATACCATTGCGAAAGTGGTTGTCTCAGGTGAAATAAGAGATCCAACGCTACTATTGGCATCAGATGCCTTGATCGGTTCTACTCTCCAAAGTGCCATTGCTCAGTTTGGAGGAGGCTTGCCTAATCTCCCAGATATACATTGTGTCAGTTCCCAAGTCTCAACTCAGAACCAGAAATGTCGTTGTTGTGACTGGAGTAATCGCCATAGATGTCAACAATATGGAAATGGCTGCCTCTTTAAAAAACCAGGCCGCCCAAGTCTTAAGGACCAGGCTAATGTCTTGAGTGCTCCAGGAGGTAATTTAAATACTCCCGAAGTAATTACTCAAAATGATCTTGTGACCTTTTTACCACCTGAAATGTCTCGCCGGTACACTGGTCCTTCTAATCCGGATATCCAGATTTCACAAAGTATCCCATTACTTTATGGTATGTCAGCTAGTAGTGGTCACATTTCGTATATTTTAATTGCTAGTGATAGTCTTGATGACCTTATTAAGGTTCTTAATAAAAATACCGAAAAGCGTCTCATTGGTTCTTGGAGACAAGAGTGTGATATTAGTTTTCGCTACTATTATAACACAATTTTAACCAAAGTAATTACCGTTCAAGATAAAAACCGTAGTGTCTTAGATGTCATTACAGAAATCTCTAAATTACCTATTAGAGGGAGAACGGGAAGATGGACACCTAGTTATGGTAACAACTATTACTATAATCAAAATGGTTATATAAATTACCTCATTAATGTTAGACGGGAAGATGGTGATCTAAATAGTCTGCTCTATGGTTTAAATACTATTAAACAAGAAAAGCAGACGGGGCAATGGGTAAATGATGGACAAACCTGTAATTATACGTTTAAGTATCCCATGGTCTCCACTAATATCCTTGCTAAATCAAGTGAGATTAAATCCGCTCTCGTAGATGCCGGATGGGAATTATCTGGACTCCAAAATGGAGTATACACCTTTAGCCGTGATGATCTGTTATTACGTTTAACACCAACACAAACATTGGTAAATGTCGTGGGTAATAAAAACTCCGTAGATACGTTTGTTAACGATATCGTCATACCTTTTGGTTGGGAATCTGAGATGATCCGAAATTGGAACCAAGGTCTAGTTTCCCTAAAAATAGAGCAGAGACAACCTGGAATTTATAGCCTAATGGGAAATCTAGATACCATCAATAATTTTATGGAAAGTACTATTTTAAAAGACAATAATTGGATCATTAGCGAAATAAAGACCCAAAAGGTGGAAACCATTATTATTCCAGAAGAGAAAGACACTATCCTAAAAGCACTCCGCAATAAGGGTTGGATTATCTCCAACAATCCAAGAAACTGTTTTAGTGTCAATAAGGGACCAGCAAGTGTTGAAATTAGCCAACTTGATCAATTTAGTGAGGTATTTGGAGACATTGATTCTATCCGTTTTTTTACCGAAGATGTTATCGCTCCAAACCAGTGGGAATACAGTCAAAAAACTAACCAGGAAGATGAAACTATTCAAATTCTCTATAATGGTGGAACAGAAGATAAGGTGAGAATTCTAGGTAATGATGTCATTCTTGACAGTTTTTACCAGGCTTACCCAGAACTTTTTAATGAACCTGAAACACAAAAACTAGAATTACTAGTTGTCCACGCTCCTTATCCAGATGTCTTGGAATATCTTAGCCGGAAATGGAATGTCATCTACACCAATGATGAATCCAGTAGTTTTAGTCACCCAAGTCTTCAGAATTTTAACATTGAAGTTTTTGGTGGTCAAAAAACAACCACTATTTGGGGTTTCACCGATGCCATAAATTACCTTAAAGAAAGTATTAGGAATATACCAAATTGGTATAATTATGAAACGGAAGTTCCGGGTGATCAAGCGGCAACTATTTTCCGTTTAACTAATAATATTACCAGTCAATCTGAATTCCTATCCACCTACCAGGTAATTGGTCCTAAAGAAATGGTTGAAAATATCTGTCAAAATCTAGCGGATCCAAAAAGATGTCAGGTCAATGCTGAATTAGCCTATACCTCTTTGACCGCGGAAAGAGACACCGAATCACTGATAAATATCTTAGTTAATTATGATTATGGAACGGGAACTCGGGGTTGGCTCCCAGATGGGAAAAATCAGATGGGATGTGGGCATGAAAATTTATATCGGTTTTATCGTCTGTCCGTCGGGGGTATGGAAATAGCCACCCCCTATTTTATCTATCTATTTAATATACCTTCTAATGGTAGTGGAACTTTAGCCAGCTATACCAAGATAGAAGGAGAACAGCAAGTTTTAGATGATTTAATAAAACCAGTCCTAAGACAATTTCAAATTAATAGTATTAATGCGGGAGATGACCCAGTGGTTCCTAGACAGATGAGCTTAAATATAGGTAAGGTTGTGGGTTTAACTGGTAATATCAAGAAAATGCCAAATTGTTATGCTCCAACTAGAATAGCTATTACTAATATTAATTGGTCTCTAGATGCCTCCGGGGCGGGCCAAAGTAATAACTCCGACCGCCAATATATTGAATTATTATGGGAGACTGATCTAGACCAGGAAAATGCTAATGATATTGCTGGACAAACTGCCTTTATATTTAGTGGGACCGGTAGTTATGGATTAGGTAGTTTAAATAGTGGTAATGGAAATACCTTAGTAGATGGAGGTGGTCAACCAGGAATTCCTAATAATGCCTTCCCTAATCCAACTGGAAATATCTTATTTCGGACCAAAGGTAATGTCTTTGGTACCTTTACCATAAAATTTTATAAATATTCTGGGTATTACAACTGTATTAATTTTTTTGATAATGCGACTAATAATTTACAATCCGCTATACAGGCCAATGAATTAATCCAACGAGATTGGATTAGGGTATATAAACAAAGACGAGAAGAAGATATTTTAGTCCCGTTACTAGTAGAATTAGAAAGAAATAACCGAACAGCCCTGAGGCCAAGTCCAACTAGCAATGGTGTCATTATTCACACCATAACAGGGGAAATTACCTTAACTCTACCAAGAGATATTACCAAACAGACGGTTAATAATCCACCTATCAAGACACTAGAACTTCAGATACAAATTAGGCGACTCTTAGCGGACTATCTAAATCTAACTGATAACCTTCCTTCTATAGCCCTAGTTAATGAATTTATTGTACCCCCTGGTGATAAACGAAATGTCATCTTGGAATATACTATTAATACTGGAAGTGTTAGCATTATCCAAGCTAAAAATTGGCTAGAAAATGCTAGACAATTCCAGACTAAAATTAACAATTTAAATCAAGACGGAACTTTTCAGGACTTCGCCCAAACCTATCAATATCTAGACAAAGTCCAAGGTTTCCAAATTACTAACCAATTAAGTGCCTATGTTCTCGGTCAAACGTCTAATAGCTACGTCAAAAATGACTATAATAATGTGGCCCGAGCTATGGTGGATGAATTGGCCTTAGTTAGACTTATCACCGAATTAGATATTAGGCTAAGAGATAACCTAAGGCCAACGACTAGTGCTGTTCCTGATACCTTTGGGGCCTACCAACAAATTGGTGGATTAAATGCGGCTAATCAATCAAGATGGCTAGAAACTCAAGTTAAGCGATTGATTTATGGCTCTGAAGCTCCAATGCCAATTAATTTACCAACACCAGAAAAACCCTACTATACTTTTCCAGATGGTAGTCCAGTTGCTGGATTTCTCCAAAATGCCTTTGCTTCTGGTTATAACATACCGGTAAATCCATTTCCACCCTTTGTCTCCCGAGTGGGGGCAAATACAGTCCCTCAAAATGCCAATATTGGCATTCCTGTGCAAAATCCACCTTTTCAATATGGTAATACTCAAATAAGAGCTAATAGTCATAACATGCCAAGACCTAATAATTTACACCATAATCATCACCGAAGAGATGCGGTTGAATTGGCTAACCTATTAGCACGTCATAGGTGATAATTTTTAAACAGACATATTAGGGGAGATTTACTAAAATTTCACTTGGATCATAACTCCTACCGGTCCCATAATTATACATTTGGAGATAACAACGTTTTCCAGGAATAAATGGGAGACGATCAATAAATACTTTATTTTTCCCAAGATTAGTCGCTACGAAATAGTCAATCTTCTGATAAAAAAGTTGGGACAATAACTGTTTTAGGTGAAGGGTGATATCATTAGATAAAAAGACAAGTAATTCGGCTATCCTATTATTCTGTTGTTTTTGATTTAAAAATCCTGATTTCATCTTAAGACTAAAATAACTAGTAAATCCAATAATTTCGTCGTTTTCTAGCATAATAAAGCTACTAACCACGTTATTATTGGGGAGAAACCATTTTTTAAATTGATCTCTCGTGTAGCTCTGATAATAGCGGAATTGGATACTTTTTTGCTGATAATATTGATAGGCTAAATCTAGTGTCTTATTTGTTAAAGCGGTCCAGTTTGTCACTCCTTTAATTTGTTCTGGCTTTTCTTGGGTTATGGGATAGACATAGTAGCGGAATTTACAAACGACATCAAAGGGAAGTGGTTTATCCTCTATCTTAAATAAAAATATCTCTAGGTGGTATGTTTCTACCACCTTGGAAATAAGAGCGGTTGCCAGGCGATGACCCCGATAATCTTGATGAACAGCAAGGTAATCTACGTAGCCAATGTCATGGATCTGGCCATTTATCACCATAGTAACCATTCTACTAGAAATGGTACCGACTAATTGGTTACTTGTAGTAGAGGGACGTTTAGTAACTAAACCTATAGTATCAGTGTTATTGTTGGGCATAGACCACCTTAAAAATGGAAGACTATATTGATATCCTTTCAGAAAGTGATGACCGATAAAATTTTGAATAGTTTTCTCGGTTTTAGGATTTAAGATATTAAAATTAACTGTTTTAAAGGGAGGTATAATATTGGACGGTAATCTTGAGGTGGATATTTTTCCAAGACTACTAAAATTTCTTGAGACAGGTTGTCTATCCCAATAGTGGTGGACCTTAGGTTTTTGACTAAGTTTGTAATAAATAACCAAGATTACAATAACGATAGTTCCATAGCCCAGTAATCGTCGTTGTAACATGTTGTAAACTAGATAAAAAAAATGTAAAATCACACAAGTGAAAACGTAGAATTTTCTACTACTATGCTTAAAACAGTTTAAGATAATCAAATGTTTTAGCTAAATCATCATCAGTTAGGGGCCATAACGTGTTGTTGTGTAAGATAGTAATTTTGATTATTCAAACAATTTATTTGACAACAAAGACACTAAACTTTTCCACTTTTCTTAGTAGACTAGCTTTATCTTAATAAAAATGAGTTAACAAGATATCTAATTCTGATGGGAAGTTACTTATAGTATAAGCCAACCATTACTATAAGAATTTAGATTAATTTTAAAAACTGAAGGGATATCAACAAAATATTTTTAAGGAATCCTTAATTTAACCTTTCAATCGTAGTTAGAGCTGTTTTTAGTTCTTGCCGAAGGGCTACCAGATTTTTCCGTCTCTGTTCCACTTCTGGATCCTCAGTTAAAAGTTGACTAACTTCCTTGGTCGCTAATTTGGGATAAATAATACTATATAAGCTGCTAGTACAGCTATTCACTAAATGTAACATGATAGTTTTAGGACCAGTATCACAGAGATGAAAGGTAATACTTTCAATGTATTGACTAAGTAAGTTACGGAGGGCCGGTAAAATATCACGGGTATAATCCTCTTTTCCAAAAGCTAGGAGGGATTTGTGAAAGGCTGGATCATCGGTCCAAATGTAATTTTCTTGCATCTTAACTAGTTGTTCTAGTTGTTCACTGGTTTTTCCAGAATTGGTAATAATAACATTTTGAATAGTCTCCTGTCTAATAATTGTCCTTAATTCGGGAAATCGGTTAATTGGAGAATTTTCAATTAGAGTGTTCACCAATTTAACTAGTTCTTCCGTAATTCTGGTATTACAATTTTGAACCGGTTCATTAAGACCATATATTGGTCTTATTTTAGTATCTTGGAGACAACGTTCTAATATTTCAACAGGTGGATAAGGAAAGGACATATGATTTCCTTCTGAATTTAAAACAATTTCTTGAAGTTGACTGTCACTGACTTGTTTTTCTTGTTTAAATGCATTTTTCGTTGTCAAATCCGCACGACAACTCACTAGTATATCCCTAATATTACGTCCAGTGCTGGCAGATGAACCTCGGTCACGGATACAACTTGTAAAATCACGAGCATATTGGACTAATAGGTTATGCATATACGAAATTTTAGATTCATCTGCTTCTGGAAGAGCTTCTCCTAAATTATTAAGCTGAGTATCCACTTCACTTAATTCTCGGTTTATTCCGGATTGTATAGCAGGTAAACTCATTTTCATAGCATTGGTTAACAAGTGTGCTAGGTAACGTTTTAGGGATGGGCTCCCTACTCTTAACTTAAGGGTATTCCTAGAAAGAATGGGATGATTTTGGAAATAGTCTTTTTCTTTTTCTAGTCCTTCTTCTACTGACAGGGTATCCTTTTCTTGACTATTTCTATTTTTAACAGCAAAATAGCCATGTTTTAATTGTAAGTCCCTGGAAACTTTATTTTCTAAATATTTCACGACGTCTCCAGCATCATTCATCAGATCTAGTTTGGTTAGGACACCAACGGTTCTGGTTCCTCTTGGATCGTATTTTTTGACAATTTCTAGACCCATATCAGCTTCTAGATCAGCTCTCCCAGGAAGGATAGCCAAAATTAAAGTAGATTCTTGTGAGGCAAATCCTCCCACTAATCTTTCTATTTTATCTTTGATATCAGGTGGCTGGCCCTGATCCGTACAGGCCACGGCAGTTAAGCCGGGTAAATCTACTAGACTTAAATTAGTAACAAATTGAGAAATGATCCTAAGATTAATTGGGGTTTCACTAATATCTCGTTGATCTCCGGCCTTTTGTCTTGTCTCAGTTTCAATATATTCACTAACATTACTTCTCTCTACCGCAGTTGGTTTGGGAAAAGTTAACTCCTGACTAAAGCTGACTTCCCATAAACCATCACGGTATTCACCAAATTCAGCATAGGATTTAGATTCCCTTTGATGACTATGAACAACTTCCAAGTGGAGAGGTGTTCGGGTAACCATTTGTTTCCCCGTTGGTAGGATATCCATACCAATTAGGGAATTTAAGACGGAACTTTTTCCAGAACTTTGGGTTCCTAAGGTAATAATTTTAGGTATTTTTATGGTGCTATCTTTGAGAACACCCTGAAGTGCGTCCCCAAGTGCAATCATGTTTTCATCTGCTGCTAAACTAGCCAAATTATCGTCATTTCCTTTATCCCAAATAAAAAGATTTGAAATTTGACTAATAGCATGGACACTTTTATTAATTATGGAATTTTCTGTCATTATTTTCTTTAATCCAAGTTTTTTTTATATCTTAACTTAAATTTTAAAATCTACCTTCCTTGTTTTTCTAATTGTCTAGCTGTCCAAAGTAAAGTAGAGACTATCTCCGGTCTGGGTAATTTATTGATTAGATAATCTCTTAGACTTGGACCAACATACCATTCACTTCCTGAAAGATAAGCCGGACTAAAGTTTTTTATTAAGTTTTGATATCGCTCTTCTACTAAATCCAAGTTTAATTCAGATGACATTTATCCTATTTTCGGTATTTTTTTTTGGTTGATTTACCGGCTCATTGACCATCTCGAAAAATCTACTACTTTACTTCCATCCAGATAAGTGCGTTAAAATTACTAAATAATTGTGTCCTTTGCCCTTAATATTAAACCATTCTAGATGAGAAGTATTGTTATTAAAAAGATAGGTATTGTTAGTCTAGGACTATTCATGGGATATGGGGGATATCAACAAGCTAAAGTATTTCACCACAACTACCAGCATAATAATTTATATTGGGAAACTGAAAACACTATCACACAACAGTGTGGAAAAGTAAAAGAAAAACTAGAAAGCCTAACAGACACCAGGTCATCTTCCTAATAAAGAACCTGACGAATTATCTAGATTTTTAAATTTCGGATATTTTAAACATTAATATATATTATTTTCCAAACTAAGTTTAAAATGACTTTTCAGAAACACAAAGGATATGGAAAAAACAAGAGTAATACAATTGATAATATCAGATATAAATTAAATCGCCACGATGCGAAATGGTATGGTGCTAACTGGTGTGGATTTTGCCAAGCCCAGAAAAAAGTTTTAGCAAATGTCGATAAAAGTCTTCTAAAATACTTTGTAGAAGATACCAGTGACGTCCCCAAGGAAATTCAAGGATTTCCAAGTTTATATATTCCACCTAGAGATGGACGTGAAGCCAAGGTAGTTCCCGGTTATAAGTCTTGGGCCCAAATATCCCATTTTCTTTCTCAACTACCATAAAGATGAATTTTCCAAGATCTTTTTATGTTCCTAAGGTTCAAGAATTAGAAAATAGTCAAGACGACTCAGAAAGTCAGGCTACTGATAGGACCTCGGGTAACTGTCAAACAGATGATAGTTGTTATCATAACAATTTTAACCCGATGGAGAATTGTTATCATAATAATGGGAATTGTCAAGAGGCTCATCATTTAGCCAATAGTTTTGGAAGCTATACTATTTCATTTCCCTTAGTTATTAGACCCTTAAAAATACCCACTTTATATCCAGCTAGTATTATTAAAGGTGATCTATCAATTAGCATAGATAACCAGGTAGTCTTAAATTATAATAAACTATTTTTTGATCAAACTTCAGGTATTACTAGTAATACCCTATCATGTAATTTAAATAACAGAACTTTCCAAGTCGGAGCTCAAGATACTAATGTGACACTTTACCTTAAAGGTAATATCCAAATCCAAACAGACAAAAACCCAGATTTTAGTATTGATAACCCAATGATACATACTCATGTTTTTGACAATTGTCTGGAGATTATTCCATTTGAAAACTTGGATGACTGTAATCCGTCACTATATGAAATATATTGTCCAAATCTAGATAATACGGGTTCGCTTTTAATTGATTATACCTATGTCAACAGACAATTTAGCATTAGAATAATCAGTTTAACGACGGCTTTTAGTGTTCCTAAACCATTTATCTAAATTGGTTACATAATAAGTTAATTAGTGTAGGAAAATAACCTCCCTTTATCTTTAAAATAATAATGAATTGCCAAGTTTCCGTAACGCTTCCACTTAATTTGTCATTTTCTAGTATCGCCGAAACTATTATAGATGGTATTATTGGTACAAGTTTTTTATTAGTTAAATTTCCAAATGGTAAAGACACTATAGTTTATAAAGGAATTGGAACTGTTTCAAATAATTTAAACCTTGGAGTCCAATCTATTAATACTACTAGATTCTTAAGTCATAAAAGAAGTGTTAATAGTTTAATAGGGACAATAATAGGAAACTGTGTTAAACTTTATCTAAATGGGTTCTTAGCTACTATTGAAAACGCGGTTTGTGTAGATGACTATATTACCTTAAAAATTCCTGATAGTTCAGACAGCGAAATAGTCTATCAAAGTTATGTCACCCTAAAAGGATTTCAAGGTACTCTAATATTTGAGTATAGTTATGGTAATAATAATTTTACAGTTCAGAATATCTACTTTAATTTAACCATCAATAATTTCTATACTTTAAATTTTGAAACTATATCAGGTTAAATATAAACTTACTAGAATAATGGTAAGTTATCGTTTAAAATATATAATAATAATTATAGTTCTTTATTCATAAGACATATGTTAAAGAATGATAATGGGAATTATGGGAATTATGGGAATAATCTGAATAAAAGAGTCTACGTAGATGGAGTTTTTGATCTTTTTCATCTTGGTCACGTTAATTTTTTAAAACAGGCCAAAAGTCTAGGAACAGAATTATTAATAGGTGTAGTCACTGATACAGACGCGGCTTCTTATAAAAGAAAACCAATTATTCCGTATGAGTTTAGACGGCAAATGATTAAGGAATTTGCCATCGCGTGTGATGTTATTCCCGCAACCCTTTATCTAACTAAAGAATTTATAGATCAACACAAGATTGATCTAGTAGTTCATGCTGATGATGATGAGCAAGCCGATTTTTTCCAGGTCCCCAGGCAACTTGGTATTATGAAGTATATTCCATATACTTCAAATATATCTACTACTGATATCATAGAATGGGTCAAGAAGAGTAAGTAAAAAATATCTAACGCCACTTTCCTATTTCATGTTTTCCTCACTTTAAAAGGCGTATTCTACTCCAAAGTTGTTACCTTGTTGTTCAAGATATTGTTGGAGACAATCACGGTCCCACATATTAATATTAGGATAAGGAAGTATCCTAATTTTACCAGAACCAGATACTGTAGCTTGGAGACCATAAACTAGGGCACATTCCGTGACATCAGCCTGTTCAATCTTATCATAACCAACCCAACTTATAATTAGACCATTGGCACTATTCCTGATTTTCCCACCATTATAGAGAAGAGCCGAAACCGACTTAATAAAACCACCGGTAATATTTCCAGCATTTGGTTTTCTAATGACGATAACCGAATTAGTATTAAAAGCACTGTAGCCTCCATTATAAATACTAAATTCCTCATTGTTTATATTAAATGGACATGGCCGGTTAACAATCTCAGAATTTCGATTTACCTGTAGTAAACCAAAATTGAAAATTAAACCCTGATTTAGTAGATTTACTTGGGGACGCCCTACGCTATTGAGGGTAGAATTTTTCCCAACCATAAAGACTGATTTAGGAGCAACTACGATATCACTAAAATTTTTAAAGACAATACTCTGGTTATTGGTATTAGGAGCTAAGTAGCCAAAGATTAAAGTAGCATTTAAACTGAGGTCATTTGCAGGGAAAGCTAATTCTGCACTGATAATGACGTTACTATCTCCATTAGGTAAAACATTTGTAGCCGATGAATTTTGATTAATACGTTGGCCAACAATTATTTTACCATAATTTAAACAATTGTATCCATCTAGACAGAAATAACAGGTTGGAGCGACTCTAATAACGGCCTCTTTACATACATTACAAATTTTAACATTAACACCATTGGCCGTAAATAATGTTCTAGCATAATAAAAATGGTAGCCACTTTCACGACCTGGATCTACTCTGTAGGTATTTTCAATAATACTGTAATTTTCTAGGTTAACACCTTTAAATGTCGTTTCACCATTAAGAACAATTGTTCCACGATTTACCACGGTATTTTTACTGTCATATCCACTTTCAATACAGATTACTGCTTGGGTATCCGCATCAAAACAAAGAGTACTACTAGAGTCATTTAAAAATTCCGTTTCGATATTGTTACCAAAAATAAAGGTAAATTTACTGTTTCCAGTAACTTGAAGTACGGCTTGAGTTGGACAAACCTGAGAAGGATCATAGCTGATATCTGATGGTAGTAAATTACAAAGTTGGTCAAAAAAGCAACATGCAATTTCATTTTTACCATTGATAAAACTACCTTCTAGTTCTAGATTACTGTAACTATTGATTTCAATAGACCCAGCATTAATAATTCGTGAATAAGTTTCAATAAAATCCAGACAAGTTAAGGCCTTTTGGGTATTGGCCTGACATTTGTTATCACATCTGGTGTTAATATCTAATTCGGTATCACATTCGGTTTCAATATTACACGCTTTATTACGACCAATAACAATTTTACTATAGCAGATAACATTAAGTTGTCCATTATTAAAAATAATACCCTTTCCAACCATGAAACTCGATTTAAGAGTGATACACCCATTATTTACTAGACGAGCGGTATCGTCACTTTCCAAAATTAAGCATGAGTTATCCAAATAAATATTTCCATAATTTATTAATGAATTATCGTTAAATATGACTATTTTCCCACCATTTCTGACAACAATCTCAACACCCGGAAAAATAGATAAGACAAGGGGATATCCTAATCTAATATGGGAATAACCTATCGCCAACATCTGGTTACAATCAATAACCAATTTACTCGGCATGGGTAATTCTAACTGGGCACCTTCACAACTACCATCTGGATTACAACTATATTTTTGACAAATACTAGATAAAAGCGGCTGGGTTAAATTTAAGCTTTTAATCAGGGCATAAATTTCCATCCCTTGATAGCAATATTTCTTAATTAAGAGGGGATCGATATTTTGGGCTCCAGTATAAAAACAGGCTAAATTACATTCGGTTTTACAACAACTTGTCATTATTGTAAAAACAGAATTTATTTTAAGATCCTTTTTTTATTGCCTGGTAATGTATTTTAAGTTGTTGTGAGTTACAACTAGCTAAACCAAAAGGAGGTGTTTGCTGGTGTTGATAATACCATTGTTCTATCTGAGTAATGAGACGATCGTGGCTATTTACTGGATTTAAGGTTTGTCGCCAGTTTTTGGTTCTATTTTCGGCTGCCTTGGCCAGTAATTCCCTTTTTTCGTTCGTCATCTCAATATTTCTTTTTAATTATCCTTATAGAATATTTATCTAAGCCTAGATAAATGCGACAGTCAGACCGTTTAAATAGTCACCAACCACGAAATTACTGTGCTCAACTAAAATGTCAAGATCGACGCCAAAATGATAAGATATTTCTAAATCCTTATAAATATAATAATAAAATAGATAAATTTCAAGTTTGTCCAGGACAAAAACCAATATATCAAGAATTAGTGAAAGGTCATTGTCTAAAACCTAAAAAAAAGAAGAGGTCAAAAGCCCATGCTATGCCATCACAACTTTCGTTTGTCAGTAGTTTTCCTTGGACTGCGGCTTAGATAAATAGATTTCGCCGGCGTTTTATTTCTTCAGATAGGCGATTCTGGAGCGTTTCCTTATTTCCAGTCAACCCTAAATTTCTAATTTTTAATTCATCCTTTAGTTCTTGGACATTTAAGTTACTAATAACCTCATCTGATAGAAACAGCTGGGGTAATTGGTCCGAATATTCTTTAGATAAGACACGAAATCCTTCCTTTAGGACCAGGTCTTGATCAATTTTAAACGTTTTTGAAAACATCTGGCAAAGATATTCTAGTTCAAGACTGTATAATTTAATAAAGTTACTATCCTTTTCATCTAATTCCATCAGTGAATTTGAAAAAAAGGAAGATGGTATCAAACAAGAGTTCATTTTTTTTTTTAATTAGGAACTGCTAAACCCCAATGATTTTCTGGAGTTATATTTTTACTTGGATAGCCCGAATCACGTAATATTTGTTCCTGGGTTCTGATGGGTAATTCATCTCTTCCCTCGTAAAAGTTGACGTTTTTCCTAGGAGCAGTGTGTGGAGGAGGAGGATAAGTTAAAGTTCGGTAGGGAACACCGTGTCCAATTTTAATTTGATGAACTGTTGATTCTTTACCAGAATTATCACAAACCTTATAGTAGACGTGAGGTTCAACATAATAAGTTCCTAACCCAGCATAGAAACTACTTGGATATCTGATATTAAATTTAAATTTCCCACCGGAAACCTTAACAGCACCTCGGTTTGGAGTGTTCTCAAAGGCAATATCAGGGCTAGGGTATGGTAGGGCCGAACCGCTGTAACTTGTGTTATAATTAGGTGGATTAGCGGCCCAAAATAAAACCATAGATCCATCTGGGGCATTAGTGTTGCCAGTAACAACGTATTCACCAATTCCCTCGTCTTCTACTGTTCCTTGACAGGTATATGTATCATGAAAATAACCTTCCTTAGAATTATCACACATTTACCTATTTACCTATTATAATAGATAATAAAAAAACAAAAAAGATTAATGATTATAGGCTTCCGGATCTCCTCCAGACATAACTACTCCACCACTTGGAACGGTATAACGCCCAAAATCACCTTGAGCCTTGGTATTAACGTCTTCATAATAATTAAATAAATCCTTATTTTTACTACAACAATTGTAGGGTTGGTCATATGGTAATTTTTCTGGCCATTCTTCACAAGTTGATTCTTCTTGAGAGGTATATCTTCTACCTTGTCCTAACCCATTTCTATCTTTACCAATAACTTGGCAAGTATGACGGTTACAGCAAACTTGTGATTCCTCGGGTAATATAGTCCCTTGACCATATGGCTTCATACATGGACCACAACAATTTTTTTGACAGGCATACGCTCTATTAAGTGACATCAACTTGTTTGCATTTTCAGTTAAAAATTTACGATACTGAAAACTATTTGCTAAATTATTATTTGCTCTCGCTAAATTATTAACATAGCAATTAGGTCTGTAATCGGTGAAATGTCTACCATCGTCCATTCTTGGTGGGCAGTTAAAGTACTTGTTATTTGATGTCTTATAACAATCACCTTGATTTTTACTACTCATTTTATTATAGTTAAGATTTATATTTTATTTTATCTAAAATGCCCTTTATCAAGCCGATGCAAGTATTCTATTAACAAGATCTTGTTTGACACCCTTTGTCAAAACACTTTTATCCTTGGCAATTTTTCTTAAATCTTTTACCGTCAATGTCATTAACTTAGTATAACTAAGATCCTCTGAAATATATTTATTAACATCACCTAACACTTGTGAGAAATTATCAGATATTTCTTCATCATTACTTTGGTGACTTTCCGCGTCATTCCTGTCCTGTTCGGCTTGGGTTCCATCATAAACTGGTATATTACTAGATAAATTATCTAAATCTTCGGTAATTTGACCAGAATTACTTTCTGTTTCATAACCTGTGTCGGTTTCTAATTCTTGGTCAGTTTCTAATTCTAATTCTTGGTCGGTTTCTAATTCTTGGTCTGTTTTTAGATCTTGAGTCTCATCTTGTTCTTCTTGGTATTTTTGGTCTTCTTCGTGGTTTTGATTGTTTTGATTGTTTTGATTATTATCCATAGTGATCTGGGGTGAGACACCATCTTGATTGTCAACATTACTTTCAAGATCTTCAACCATTTCTTCTCTACTATCCTCATCAACATCGGCCTGCTCCCCATCATCTGGTCCATCAGTATCCATTGTTTCTTGTTCTTGTTCCTGTTCGTATTCTTGTTGTGGGGATAACTGTTGACTTTGTTTTAGATTTACATTCTCGGAAACCATAATCTCAGTAATATTAGAGAGACTATCTGTTCGTGCGTGTAATGGTAATGGTTCTAACTTATTAACCATTTCTTCTAAATTAGACGATATATTGTCTGGACACTGTGGTCTAATGTCTTGAGTGATATTATCATTACCTAATATTTCTGATTCCAAATCAATATTAGGTTGAATTACCTCACCCATCTTTTGAATTTCACCTAAATTACGATCCAAGGCATCTTGTTTATTTAAAGGGGGAGAACTAGATGTGCTATATCTACCATGTAACCTTTGAGATAATCTGGGATTTATCACCTCCTCTCTAATAATTTCTGATTTTATCATATGTCTTGGGTATGGAGTTGCTGGACAACGTTCACCAAAACCAGCGACTTGATCGTTTAGACCATGGTTTTCCGTTTCCTTTAAAGTAGGACGTTGTTTGTTGTAAAAAGGTGAAGTCTGAGATTGACAGGTTTTTTGGCAATTGTTAACCTTAGTATCTAAGTCATCTACCCTACCATGTAATCTTTTAATTTCTTTGTAACCTAGATAAATACTAACAGCTACTGCTAAACTTAAGATAAGTAGATTAATTTCACGCATCTTACTAAGCCGAGATGGTTTTTTTAAAAAAAATAAACTTACCATCATTGTCAGCTAACAGTTTTTCTAGCATTAACCTTGATTTCCTTACTAACTTTTCTGTCACTGGATTTAAATTTAACAAATGAAGAGCAACATGACAATCAGAAATACCCCTTAATAGTTTATAACTAAATTGTGGTTTGTCTTGGTGGATACGACAAGACATTTTACTATTTAAATAGCTGCTTTCTGTCTCACTAAGATATTCTAATAGGGGATAATGTGTTGTAATTAAAGTAGTGCCATTTGGATAAGATCCGATTAGTTCAGCTAAAGAATAGGCACACGATATGCCTTCTAACACAGAGGTAGAACAAAATAATTCATCAAATATAGTCAAGAAATGTCCGTTAAATTTCGGAAGATTAGAGAATAAAAACTGACACCGGTTAACTTCTTCTTGGAAAAGTGAATTTTCTCCCGTCTGATCGTGTATTCTAAAATGGGTATAAATTAATTGGTAGGGAGTAAATTTAAAATAACTACTAGTCGCAAACCCAAATGTTTCCGCTAAAAGACAATTTAGACAAATGGCCTTAACTAGGGTACTTTTCCCACCAGCATTAGGTCCAGAAACCAGCATATTTCTTTTATAGTTTCCTCCTAATTCTATGCTATTAGTAATAATTGGTTTTCCACTGTCTAGGAGGCCCGGGTTCCAAAGTTCCAAAGCCGTTAAATGAGAGACGGATTCATGATTAAAACGGTCTGGATAACAAACTGGGAGACCATAATCATTTAGTTCACGAATAATTGTCGCTATACTAATAACCATATCTAGTTTTCCTAAAAGGACTAACCAATCAGGGATAAATTTAAAATTGTCAACTTTGAGTAGCCAATATCTCCAAGAAAAACATGGAGTAGTGTCATATTCCCCTATATCATCTAGATACCAGGGAATAGGGGGTAATGGTTCTTTCCATTTTAATAGTTGGTGTATTTTCCTGGTATCTATAAGGGTTTGGTGAAGATTAATGATTCTTTTCTTGACAGTTTTAGAAGTATCTATTAGGGTATAGACCTGTATTATATGAGTATAGACCGTCTGGACATAAAAAAGAAGGGAAACGATACTACTTAGGTAGACCCAGACTAATTTCTTGGGTGATTGTTTAGCATTTTTAACAAAACCAAAACTAGCTGGTAAAACTTTAGCTAAAATTTTTAAATAAACAGGAACCGATAAACTAAGACCCATTTTAAATCTTAGGACAATATAGGGAATAATAAAACAGAGTACAGGGGAAACAATGACATAAATTGGTTGTATTAAGGTCCGATAGACATAATAAATTAACAAGGACAGTCGGTTTTTATTAAGACTAGTTAAATAGCTATGTGAAAAATAGATATTTTGATATAGTTTTTCTTCGTCTGAGCTTTTCTTTTTCCAAAACCAGATAATATCATTTTGGATTTCACGAATATGTTCTAAATATGATACTACTAGAGGAAAATTTTTATCCCCTGGGGTTACGAGGGTTTTAATATGGTCTAGGTAGGGATTTTCAGTAATGACTGGATTTAACAGAGTATCTACTTGGGTTAAAAATCCAAAATAGGTATGAGTTCTTTGAAGCTGACGGAAGACCCCATCACTTTTAAAAACTCCGAGATCTTCCCAAATTTGACTATTTACTTTTACTTTCACCTTAGCCTTAGCCTCTAATTGACTAGCAGACATTCTAGATTTCAAATCTAAAATGCGATTAACCAGACGAATATTTTCTGGAAAATCTTCAACAGTTTCTTGATAAAAATCAAGTAGATTACCTAGAATTTGAGAGATATTTGACATTTCTAAATTCCTATACTAATAAGCATAATCGGAAATGTTCTGGAATTTGTAACTTACTTAGATTTCCCTAAGTTATTTATCTCACTTTATAATAAATTAATTAATAAAAAATGTCAGAAATTGGTTGGATTTTTATTTATCTTGCGGTTTTTGGGGTTAATGAATATCTAGTGACACGATACTTTAAAACTAGTGAAGCCCAACTC
>WLWF01001602.1_pt1 | contig 18013 bp, 29 predicted proteins | sample 6718331 | NCBI WGS metagenome assembly WLWF01 (sample SAMN12718692, study PRJNA515312) | sponge metagenome | isolation source: marine sponge | host: Mycale hentscheli | place: New Zealand: South Island, Marlborough, Capsize Point | collected 2003-05-01
TGTCCATACCGTCTTGTATCGGTTTGAAGAAAAACGGGTAGTTAACTGAGATCGGGACAATTTTATCTGTAAACATCTTTTTAGCATCCGCTCCAGATTTTGAGAGAACACCGAATCTTGCATCACTCGAGATTGTCGCCATATTAACGGTTTCGCCCGATGCCATAAAAGAGAATCCTGACCTTCTGTTTTTAAGGTATGCCATGCCGTAGCATCTTGTATCTGCTTTGCAAGCTTCCCAGAATATGAAGAATAATCGGTTTGCTTCTCGAAAGTCTGGCTGCCCAACATCAATCTTTGACCACTGCAAATACATGTAGTGAGTACCAGTAAGATAGGTAGGAACACCTTTGTTGTAAAACCAGAAACCTTCGTCTCTTCTTCTAAATTCTTCATCTATGTAGCCGTGTAATTTTTGTTTAAATGTGTCAGGATAAGTTTTCCAATCAAATATTGTTTTAATATTTTTTAGTTCTTTCCTTTTTTCAAACACTTCCCAATACTGATCTTTTATGGACTTAGATCTTTTAAAAGCATTATCTTCTAGTGGTAAAGCAATAACAAGGTTTTGTATTTTGTATATTTCACCTATTTTACCTGTTTTGCTTATTACTATTACGTCGTAATCTTTATTATAACCATACTCCCATTTTTTAGACTTATTAAGTCTTTTAATAACGTGTGGTTTGATGGGTTCAACTATTTCATATAAAGTTTGCTTATACATTACTTAGATCTTTTTTCAGCAAACCCACTAAAGCTAGTTTCTTTTTTTTCTACAATTTTATCTTCTAATATGTTTGTTTCTTCTTGTATACGTGTAAGTATTTCAAAAGCATCAAATATAGCAAGCTTTTTTGTAGCCGCAGCGTTTTTTAAACGATCAGCACTTATATCATCATCTGAATCAACAATAGGTTCTTTAGCAACTTTAATAAGTTCTTCAACAGCCCTGTGCCCAGCTTGGATTATATTCTTTTTCGTTTCCTTGACGTTCATACTTAATTACAATATCATTAGATTTCATACAATAAAGACGTTTGCCATCAACGACAAAGTCATATTCTCCAAATGGTTTATAACCTACAAGGTCTTCCTCGTTGATTTCTAGCGCTTCTAACGCACTATTACCATATTTTAGTATACCAACAAGACGTTCCTCTAAATCAGCATTTATATTGTCATTGTTATGTATTGGACTTACAAAGCATCTATCACCAAAAGCTTTCCATTTATCTGTAGATTTATATAAGTATACTTGGTTTACTTGAACAAAATATAAACCGTCTTTAAAATACGCTTTACTATTTCTTTCTTCACCTCTTACATTATACCATCTTCTAAATACATTGTGATGTATCATTATTAAATCACCTTTTTTAACTGGTGTTTTAAAAGCTTTTGGGGTAGCTATAACTTTAGCTATATTATTAACAGATTTAAAACTTTCTGATTGCGTGTTAATTATGAGGCTTTTGTCACCTACTTTAACTTCATTATTATATCGCTGGCCATAAGGCTCAACGATAAAATCAAAAACACTTTTCATTAATATTCTAAATCATACTCAACGGATATAGCCATGTTAGAATTAAATTTCTTCCACGGCAATACCTCGTCTTGTTTTTTAATAAAAATGTTATAAGAATTGTCTTTAGAATCAGAAAGTATATGTGATATTGTATGACCACCGTATACCGACTGCCCTATTGAATAGTGCATAGCATCAGTTTTATAGTCAGAACCAATACTTATCTTTCTAATTACAGATGACATTATTTCTTATCTTCTTCTTCTTTTTCAATTGGAGTAAAAGAACCATCTTCTAAATTAATATTAATAGATCCATACTCTTTTTCAAGTTCTTTTTTGAAGTCTTCAGTTTCTTTGTTAACTTCATGGAATTTACCCAATATTGCGGTTTTTTGGGCTTCTAAAAATCCAACTTCGTTTAAAAGTTTGTTTAATTCTTTTTGAAAGTCCTGAATTTTTTTCAGTTGGTCTTCGGTAATCATTTGTTTAGCTTCACTCATTATATTAAATTTAATTATTTGTTGCTTATTGATTTAAATTTTTCTGCACCTCGAGAACCGAAATAAGCAACATAAACGGTTATCAATAGTGATTTTAAAAGGTCGATCCAGCCAGTATCAATACCAAAAGCTATATCAAACCCATCTAATAAAATAAAAATTACAAGAGATATAGTTAAAAATATTAATGTCATTGGACGTGTATTTTTACTAAGCCATGAATCGCTTTTCATATCACTTTCCCAACGTTTTGAAACCTCTTGTAGTTCTATTGTATCTTGCTCTAATAATTTTAAAGCAGTTTCTTTATCTTGTGGTGGTAAGTCTGGATCTTTATCTATAAGATTTTTAACCATACCTAATGCACCACGATCGGGTAGTATATCTCCTATTACATTTATAATACCTGATTTACCTAATAGGAATTTACCTACTTTAGTTTCTTTAAATTTCTTTTTAGGTTTTGACATACTATGATTTTTTATATGCTTCAGCTTCCCATGGAAGATTTTTAGCACCTTCTTGCATTTGTGATCTTGAATAACGTTTACCTCTCCAGTAAACATATTTATCGTCATAATCTAAATCACCTCTTTTCATTTGATCAATATGAATTTTTTCATGAGCAATAACATCTTCAATCTGCTCTGGATCTTTAATATCTTTATTAATTAAAATGCTTCCATTTCTATCAGCTTTACCTAAAACGCCTTCCTCTAAATCTACGTTGTAAATCGGAGTATTATCAATTATATAAGGTGGTTTAATTTTAAAAGCCATTATTTTCCTGGAAACATTTTATTAAGAGTCTCTTTGCGCTGTTGGCAGCCACAGGGTATATTTAAACCCTGTGATACCGCGTCAACAACTTTTTTAATTCCAGTAGCCTTAGTGAAAGACTCTATTTTATCACCTAAGCCACGAGGTTTCATTAAGACCAAACAATGTCTGAAACCGTGATACCGTCTGGAAGATGTACTTTAGCTTTTACACCACCTGGGTTAGCAGTTAGTGCATAGTTAATAGCATCTCTTACAGATGGAACTGTACCTACAGAACCGTGAGTAAGTGTTACTTCATCTAACACTCCACCGTTCATTTTAATAACTGTTGATGTTGCAGAAGCAGCGTCAACACCTACGATGCTGTCAACTCCTACTAAAACATCGCCTCCATCAAGACCTGATCCTGATGAAAAAATTGAGATAAATTTTGCCATAATAATTGTTTTTGTTTTTGTTAATATTTATTGATTGTTGTTATTTGTGTTTATGTTTATACTTTGATTTGTCTTGTTGTGACTTGTCTCTGTTTTTTTCGTTTTGTCTACGTTTTTCTTTTTGAGCATCTGTAAGTATTGGTTTTTTCCCGCCTTTTCTATATGTATTATTAGTTGTTACATTAAACGGAGGGTTTTTAACCATGCCAAAAATAGTGTCTCTACCAGCTTTTTTTAATATATTATAATTTTTATCAAAGTCTTGTTCTCCTCCTTGAACTTTACTACCCATATCAAAACTATCAAATTGTTTGTTATAAACATTTTGTATAGAATCTAATTTTTGTTCTCTTTGAGGATCGTTTTTAATAGACTTTAAATACTTGTTAGCTTCTTTTTTAGCTGGATCTTTTTTTAAAGAAAATTTGCTTAAATTAAATATTGCCATGATTAAGATTTAAATCTTTTTTTACTACTTCCACTTATACATCCTTTGTTATAAAGCATAGAATCAGACTTCATACTTGGAACTGGATCTTTTTTCATTTCAGTAACTTTTTTAGTCATTTTACCACCTTTTTCTTCGTCTTCTTTTATTGCTTTTACTAATTCAGGCGGTAAGTTATTAGCTTGGGCTTGTGACATATCCATAGGCCCGTATTTTTGAGCAACAGAATTACCATCATATCTATAATTTGGACTATTAGAATCACCCATAGCGTTGTAACCACCAGACATGTCTTTAAATAAATCTTTTCTTTCTTGTTTAGCATAGCCGCCTCCTACAGAGATGTTTCTACCATGCCCTTTGTGCATATATTTTCCCATAATTATGAATTCATGTGTTTAGATATAAAAGTACGATCGTGCTTTATATCTCCTGCTAATTTAGAGATGTGTTTCTCATCAGCAGTTTGATTAATGTCTTTGTATTTACCTCCTTTTTTTTGATCATCTAAAACATCTCTTTTTAAATAATCAATGTGAGCTTTGTCGTCTTTGATAGCAGCGTGGACGTTGCCTTTGTTGATTTTTGTATCCATAGTTTTTTTTATTTATTTTTTACTACAACCAAAGTTTTTAGCGTAGTTAGCCATTTTGACTACTTCTTCTGAATATTTTTTAGTATTACCCATGACTTTACTAGCAGCTTGACAAGCAGACATTCCCCTTGCTTTTGCCCATTTAGTAAATTTTCCTTTATTAGCTTCCTTTATTTCAGGAAACTTTTTAAATAGTGGTGATTGTATATATGCCATAATATTAACTTAAAGCGATTAAATCAGATATTCCACCAGCTGTATCTGTTGCGTAAACTTGTACAACGCTTACTGGTAATACAAAACCTTGAGCAGGTTTTACAAATGTAACTACCTCATCATTAACAGTGTGAACTTTTAAAGTAGCTTCTGTATCGTAGCTATATGTAAGAGTTGAATCAGCAGCTATACTTGAAGCAGCCGCTAAAACATAATTACTTGCATTTGTTACAGATGCTATTAAAACACCAGCAGCAGGTAGTGTTCCACCAGTTACTCTCATACCAGCTTTTATTTGTGGATTTGGAGATGCTAAACCAACATTAGCTGAGTTACTTACAACTAAATTATCATCTGTTGTTGTAACTGGTAATGTAGTTGGTGAATTACCAATAAATAAATTATATTGTTTCCATGCGCTTTGTGGCGTGTTTGCTTTTACTCTACCATCTAACAATAGAGTATCGCTAGGCGTAACTGCTATTCCAGATTTGTAAGAATCAGTGTAATAATTTCTAATCATTTTTTATTTTTTTTTTTTTATTTAACATTTCCACCTTCTTCTAGCAGCTTTACCTCTTTCACCGGTCCAGCCTTTTGATCTAGCGCAGAATGATTTTCTTCTTTTTGCAGCCTTACTACCTGGTTTTACTTTACCAGTTACCGCTGTTTTTAATTTACTACCAGGGTTTTCTTTTCTATATTGTTTAACACCTTTCTCAGTCATACCTGCTCCTTCTTCAGTTTTTCTGAAAGTTCTACCTTTACCTTTGGTAGTTTTCCGCATATCTAAAGGACCATGTGGTAAATTAAAAGCCATTATTTTTTCTTTTTAGAACCTATTTTAACACAGTTGTTAACCATTTTAGGACTTCCATCAGGGTTTTTCTTTCCACTTGGAGATTTCTTTTTACCTCTTGCTTCATAACCTTTCCAGCATTTAGGCCCTTTCATCATTTTTTTTAATAAAGGTGAATTCATATTACTTTATATTTAGTTTTACCGTTTTCTTTATAAGCTTGTAAACATCTTCTTCTATTAACATCTTCTGATATATAACTGACATGTACCCAAGCTGGGTTTGTTTCATCACCAAATTCCCATATCATCTGATCATAATCTAAATTATTTTTTATATACTCGTACATTTCTGCATTAGTCTTATAACCATAGTTATCATCTAGGTCAAGTGCACAACCAATACAATGTTGAGAGGTTGTACTTCCGCCGATGGCAGAATTTAATTTGGGTGAGCGATAGAAACTATTAATAGCTATTGGACCACCTACAAACAACCTTAATGGTTCAAAAACTTTCTCTGCAATAGTTTTCATGTTTACTAAATCTTGTTCTCTAGGTGTATTATCAATACTTAACCTAGTAGCTGTGTGAGATTTAATACCTTCTTTAAGCGAGATGTGTTCACTTATTCTATCACTCATTTTAGTGAGATTTTACTATCTTTTAGCAATACTGCTAATTGGTCCTGCTTTATATGGAAGATCTGCTTTTAAAACTTGCATTGGATCCATACCATATCTTGGATTACCTTTTTTTAAATTTGTTGGTTCATGAGGTCCACCCCATGTTGCATCTGCACCAACTTGTCCTGGATTTTTTGCCATAATATATTGTTTTATATTTGCTTCAGTGTTTTGTTTAATTTTATTTGTTTTCTTTTTTCTCTACTAGTTTTAACCCCTTCATCATCTATTCTACTAGCTTTGGAATTAAGACGAGTCTTAGTTTGTCTTTTATCTTGCATTTCTTCTATTTGTTGAAGAGTTTTGCGAGCTTTTTTACTTTTTCTTTCTACTTTATTTAAGTAGGGAGAACCTTTCATATAGAATGCCATAATATTAATTTTTATATTTTGCTTTACCACTATCTTCTAAATGGTTAAAATTATACATATCGTTGTTTTTTGGTAAATTATATATTCCTTTTGCCACAGCTTCTTTAGTTGCTTTTCTTATTTCTTCATCATCAACAAAACCACTTTTAGAAACAAAAACATTTTTGTCTAACGATAAAGTATCTTTAGGAGTTCCTGTTTTTTCTTTATTTACAACGTAAATTTTATTAGGATCTAAATTAACATTTAATGGTATGTTTTCTCTTTGTTGTTGTTTCTGTGGAGGTTTAGAAGAAACTATTCTTTCTCTTTCTCTAAAAACTTTTTGTTTTGGTGGTTGTGGTTGTGGTTGTTGTTTTTTTAAATCTTGTTGCATTATAGGATTAACAGTTATATCACCATAAGGTGATTCAGGAATACTACCCGGTGGAGGAACAGGAGAATCTAAACTTTGAATTTTATTTACACCCTGCCTCATTTGCATATTGTTTTCCTCAAACTGTTGTATATCGAAAGCTGTTTGGCCAAACTCTTGCATTTTTTGATTTGCAAATTTGTTAGGATTTATCATAGCTTTATTTTTTAGATTTTAAAAGCTTAATTTTAGCTTCTAACTTAGCAATTTTCTTATCTATTGAAGATAATTCTTTTACTTCTACTTTTTTTTCTTTTTTTCCCATGATTATCGGTTTTTATCTTTATTAACATTGTTTATTGAAGTGATCATTACTTTATCCATATATGTTTGTCCCTTCATTATTTTATTTCGATGTAATGAAGTTGGTATATCTTCAGTACCCAGCATAATACGGTACATACGACTTATTAGTTGTTTACACTTAAAGGAAACTTTATAAATATTATACTTTTGAGTTGTGCGGTTGTGTTTTCTCCAAACCGTTATCCAACCTTCTTTAAGTAATCTGTTCCAGCGTCTGTTGTCCCAACTATAAGAATACGTACCGATTTTAAAATCTTCTCTTGTAAAAAGATCCATGCAATCGAAATATATTAGTAATTCTAAATCTGCGTCGTTTAAATCATAATTTTTACAAGCCCATTTTCTAATAATTCGATAGTGCTTTAAAAGATTTAACTCTCTTACGTCACTAGCTTCTAGTCTCATAAAACAACTACAACATGATCTAATTTAACTATGCTGTATATTTGATCTTTAACTTCTATTTGATGTGAATTATTTTTATCAAAATATATTACATCATTTTCATTTAAACCAACAGCATCAGCGCCTGCTGAAACTATTGTTCCTTCGGTATACCTTATATCTTCTCTTGATTTTTCACCTAGTAATAAACCACCTTTTGTTTGTGATATACCTTGTTTGCTAACATCTACTATTAAATTTTTACCTATTGCTTTCATAATTACATTCTTAAATTATTAATAACACAATCAGTTGATAAAATAGTAGTTGCTACTGAAGCAGCATTGTTTAATGCGCTTTTTGTAACTAATAATGGATCTATAATTCCATTATTAATCATATTTACCATATTTCCTGTAACTACGTTTATTCCTTCTCCAGTATTATGTAAATCTTGTAAATCATAATCTTCTATACCTGCGTTATTTAAAATAGTTTTAAACGGTGCTTTTATAGCTTCTAGTAATGATTGCTCTGTTTCACATTTACTGTTTATACTTTGAGCAGCGTTTAATAAAGCTATACCACCACCTGGTACTATACCTTGTTTAATAGCTGCTTTTGTTGCGCAAATAGCATCTTCAACTCTAGCTTGTTTTTCTTGTAATTCTACTTCTGAATTTGCACCAACTTTTACAATAGCTACTTTAGCTGATAATCTAGCTAGTCTTTTTTCTAATTTAACAGTTAAAACAGGATCAGTACATTCAACTAATTCTTCTTCCATTTTCTTTATCATAGATTTTACTTCATCAGTAGTTTCTATTAAATGTAAAACTGTTTCGTTTTGTTCTGTAACACTTTTTTTAATTTCACCTAAGTGTTCAGGTCCTATTAAATCAATATCATCTCCTAAATCTTCATTTATAATTGTAGCTCCTGTAAGTATAGAAAGATCATCTAGTGTTTCTTTTTTACTTATACCGTATACAGGCGCATCAATTACATTTACTTTTATATTACCTTTAACTTTGTTCATAGCTAAAGCTGATAACACTTGTTGGCTAACATCAGCTATAATAAGTAAAGATCTGTTATTTTTAATAACATGTTCTAAAACATTTTGTATTTTTCTTACGTTTTCTATTTCTGATTCAACTAGTAAAACTAATGGTTTATCTAATTCAGCAGTTTTAGATTCTTTATTTGTTACAAAATGTATATTTTTTAAACCTCTATTGTAAGGAACACCATCAACTAATTCATAAGTTGTATCTGGTAATTCTGTAGGTTCTAAAACAACTACTCCATTTTTACCTACAGATCTAAAAGCATCTGCAATAATTTTACCAAGCTCTGGATCGTTATTAGTAGATATTGTAGCTACTTGATCAATCATATCACCTGTTACTGGAATAGAATTTTCTTGTAAATATTTTAATACTTTTTTAGTGGTAGATAAAATGCCGTTTTTAATATCTCTTAATGAAAACTTGTTTTCTAGTTTATAAGCTTCTTTTAAAATAGCATGAGCTAACACTGTTGCGGTTGTTGTTCCGTCTCCAGCTTCTTTAACTGTTTTTCTTGCAGCTTCTTTTAATAGTGTTGCACCCATATTTTCTACAGGATCTAATAATATAACTGACTCTGCTACAGTTACTCCATCTTTTGTGATAATAGGTTTACCTGCTGTATCCTCTAAAATAACACACTTACCACCAGCTCCAAGAGTGGAGCTAACGGCTTGTGTAAGTTTTGTAATACCAGCAAATACATTATCTTTAGCATCTAAGCCGAAGCTTAAATTCTTTACAATTGCATTTGACATAATTTAATTTGATTTGATTTGATTAATTGATATTATTTAAACGTCTTAACTACTTTAGGTCCTTTTAAGAAATCTACTTTTTTCTTGTAGTGATCAACACTACCATCAATAGCAATTTCAGCGGCTTCCATAGTTTCACGTCTTGTTACATCGTACCATTTGTCTTTTTCTACAAGGTCACGGTGTTCGGTTTGAAAATAACCATTAGGTAACTGTACTATTCTCCAATGTTTCTTTTTGGATAAATGTTTCCAGATTTTAATAGTTTCTTCGGTAATCTGCGGTGTTTGTGGTTGGCCCATACTTGAGCTCAACGAATAAAAATAAGTCATCGTGTTTTGGTTTTAAGGGTTAAACTTTATTTTTGGTTAATATTGCCTCGCAAGCAATATAGGTTTATATTATAGTATCACTTGTTTTTTTACAAACTTACACTATTCTTCTACAGGCGGTACCGGTGGTATAGGTGGGTTTTGCCAAGTAAAGTATAAATCTTCGTTTACTGGAGTAATTTCTTTTTGAATTTGACTAGCTATACTAGCTCTTATAGAGTCCATATCTAAAACTCCTTCAAGCCATCCAATTACCACTTGTTCAAAAGCTTCAGTGTCTGCATAAGGTATAAAAGGTTCTCCTTTTACATAAGTAAAACTTTGAGCACCTATTGAACTTGCTTGATAAGTTTGTCCACTAACTTCTTCTGAACCTGAATAAGTCCAGTGTACTGTGAATATTACGTTTTGCTCTCCTTCGGACTCAATGTGAGCGTTCATTTGGTTAATAGTCCATTTGTAATCTATTGCCATTTTTATTGTTTTAATTTATTAACATTGTTGTGGATAGCCAAATAAGACGTCTCCATTATTATCTAATTGAATATAAGTTCTATTACCGCTACCAGTACCAGTTAAGTAATAATAACCAGAAGCTAATGCAGATGTTCCAGCTGAATCGCTAAAACATCTATCGCCTGTCGCTGGTAATGTTCCACTACCATTATGATAATATGTTTGACTAGCAGGAGGATTAGATCCATTAAAAGGACAAACACCATTAAAAACACTTACAGTCGAAGAACTATAAGATGTAGTTGATGCACAGTCTTTATCATAACCGTACCAATCTGAAAATCTATATGGATAAGCTATAGGCATAATTTATATTTTATGGGCAACACACACCGTTACTATTAGCTGTTACCACGTTACTACTGTTAATTGTAAAAGCTGCACAAGTTCCTGTACAACCAAACACTGTTATGTTGTCACAAACATAATAATTTCCAGCCGTTAAGTTAGTTGCACCTCCATTACTTGAATATAATTGGCTACCGTTTGTTAAACTACCTAAACTACCTGAGTAAAAAATATTAACACAATTTGTTTGGCCATATATAGAAGCAGTAAAACTACTATAAGTTCTATTAGCTGGATTTGGTAAACAACCAGTATTTATAGCAGGGTATGAATTACCTGATCCATTTGTGTTACCACCATTAACCATATCATACAAAGAAATAGGTCCGGTTACAGTACCAGAACCATAAGTTGCGTATAGTGCTTCTTGAGCCATTGCTAATTGAGATAATGATCCTGAAGTCGGTACTGCCATTACTTATTACAATTACATTTGTTAGACTTTAATTCCTCTATTTCAGCTTTTAATTCTTTTATAGCTTCAAGTAATATTGGAGCTATACCTTGATGTCTCATAGATAACATACCGTCTTCATTTTCTCTTACAAGTTCTGGTATAACTTTCTGCACATCTTGTGCTATAAATCCTATATCTTCTTTTATATTTAATATGCTATTTGATTTTTTCCAATCAAATGTTACACCTTGAAGTTTGGTTACTTTATCTAAAGCTGATTCAATAGGTTTAATATTTTCTTTTAATCTTTTGTCCGATGGTGATCCGTAAGCAACTACATCTGAAGAAACTGTTAATACTCCACTTGTAGCAAGAGCCATTTTGTATCCAACTCCTCCGTTACTTGATTGATTATACCATTTATATGTATGATCAGAACCTGCTATACCGTGTAACCAATCAGCTGTTGATGCACCACATCGAACTCTAGTCCAAGTGTCAGTTCCATCATATAGATTAAATTTTCTTTGTAAAGTGGTTTCACCAATACCAACACTACCTGACATTGTAACATCAGCTGACATTTCAATTCTTGCAGAGTTTCTTATTATCATTTTTGTGCTAAATCCACTTGTTCCTTCTTGAGTTTGGAAATATAAAGCACCTCTATTATCAGCAGTATCTCTATAAGCAGCCACCGTAGCACAAGTGTCTCCATTATTGCTAAAGATCATTTCTCCAACAGGACCATCGGTTCCATTTGTTCTTTTACCGTCTATCTCCATTGTTGCTGTTGAAGTAGTAGTATCGTGATTTTCAATTGATAGTTGAAAAGAAGGCGTAGTCGTTCCGATCCCTACGTTTCCGTCAGATTTCATAGTTACAACTTGAGAGCTATTAGCATACCAAGTGCCTAGAGCATAACTACCAAATTTTAAACTTGAACTTGTACTTGGGCCATCGTTCCATATTGCCCATCTTAAACCATTAGTAGCATCTCCTATATGAACTCCTGCATCATATCCACGTATATCAACTGAAGCATCAGCCACACCAGTAGTCCCTACTTTTAATGTAGCTGTTGATGTACTTGATACATGAAGATTTGCTGAAGGCGAATCAGTTCCGATTCCAGTTTTTCCGTCATTTAATACTACAAAATCACCAGCTGTAGTAGCAACTTGAAATCTAGCACCACTAGCTGCGGATGTTCCACTAGTTTGCCCTATTGTAAAAGGATAATATCTTACACCAGCTCTACCACCATCTTGTATAAAGAAATTTTCATTACCAGATGAATCTGTTGTTTTAAAAGTTAATCCAGTTGTGGCACCAGTAGCTTTTATTTCTAATTTAGCACTAGGCGAAGCCGTTCCGATTCCTACGTTGGTATCTAGTATATTAAAAGTGCTTTCAGCTTTTAAAACTGTAGTACTATTAGCGCCTGGATCAGATTGACCAGTTGTGTTGTTAGAAGTCCAATTACCACTATGTTTTTTTACGGTATAAATACTTCCGGAAACAAATTGCGGTACATTCATGTATAAAACAAAGCTTGTGCCTCCTGCTGTAGGAGTTCCACTTGCATTAGTATTAACCCATTTAAGTTCAGGTGAGGCAGTATTGTTCCCGGTATGTTCAACCCAAGTGTTAAAAAAAGCGTTATGAAGTCCTCCAGCATTACCATTAGAGGTTTTCATAAATAACTTGAAATTCCAATCTTGAGTATTAGAGGCGTTGTAACCAGTGTGTCCATAAAAACACATAACAAATGTATATCCCGATTGACCAAAGTTTGATAATGTACCAATTTTAACCCATTGAGATGATCCAAGGTTTGCAGCATCTATATTAAATGCAATATCGTGTATATCTTTAAACTGCGCCCTTGTTTGATAACCTATAGTTCCAGAACCAGCACTTCCTACACCAATTAAAATCGGATAATCTAACCCTGAATTAGGTTGTGAAGTTGTTACTTGCCCTGCAAAAGTTGCTTGTAATGGTTTAATCACTAAAGCGTTTGTTGTTGCGCCATTTACGTTACCCGTGCTTGTTTTAAATTGCCATTCACTATCAGTAGAGTTAGAAGAAAAATAAACGCCAATATCCATACTTCTACCACCTTGATCTAATTCTAAAATATTACCGTCAGGTGCAGTAGTTATTTTATATATACCATCAGTAGTTACATTACCTGCAAAAGTTGAGTTTCCAATATGTGATATAGATAATGCAGGGTTTGAATATGTACTCCCACCTGCTGCTGTTGATGGCGTTATTTCAAAAGTATTAGCTACATTTTCTTGTGCTGAAACTCTAAAACTATAAAATGAAGCACTAGGAACAAAATATAAATCAGGAGAAGAATTAGCTATTGTTACATTACCATCAGTGGTTACATCACCTGTAAAAGTTGCATCACCATTGTGAGCTAAAGTTAAAGCCGCTGCGTTGTTACCTGTGTAAAAATTTAAATTAGATGAACTTCCTGTTGCTGTATTTTCTATATAACTCCAATTGTTATCGCTACCATTTTTATCATTTTTAATAGCTAACCCTCTACCTGGTAAATTTAATTGAGCATTAGTACCGGCATAAATACCCGTACTACCCATACCTACAATACCTCCAAAAGTTGAATTTGCAGTTGCTGCTGAACCGGAAAAAGTTATTGGCCCATCACCTATTGTTTGAGAATCACCAGTAGCGGGTGCAGCATTCCATCTTACAACCTTGTTTTCAGTTCCAGTTCCTATAACATTACCAGTATCTCTATCTGTCCAAACAGGTGGTGAGCTATCGCCTCTAGATTCTAATACATAACCATTTACTCCGGCTGAACCGTTAAACTGTATTGCACCATCATCTTCAACTGCAAAACGCCCATTTATATTTGATAATTTAGCCATATTATTTATTTTCTAATTCTTTTACTCGAGCTTCTAATTCTTTTATTGCTTCAATAAGATAACCAGTTAAGTTTCCATAAGCAACCCCTTTATATTCGTTATCATTATTTACTAACTCTGGTGCAACCTTTTCTAACTCTTGAGCTATAACACCACTACCTTTTTTACCTTCTTTTTCAAATGACACACCACGCATTTTTAATACTTTTGATCCGTCAAGTGTTTTTATATTTGATTTTAATCTTTCATCAGAATAAGCTACTACATCGGCTGCGGCAGTTATATTCCCCGCAACAGTTAAATTTGCAGTAGTTTGTGATGAAGATATTAATTCCATTGTATAAGTACTAGAATCACCACTGTGATATAATTTACCCCATCTTATTCTAGAACCAGGGCCATTATGTTGACAGTTAATTTGACCAACTATGTTTGTAGCTGCACTACCGTGTGTAAAAGTTATTGATTTATTTTCATTACCAGTCCAATTTCCATCTATATCTATTGCTCTAGTTTCTCCACCACTTGTCCAACCTATATTTAATTCTGCAAAAGAATTAGGAGCATTAGGACTATTAATTTTTACTTTTCCAGAAATTTCTAGTTTTTCAGTAGGTCCAGTCACTCCAATTCCTACGTTTCCATTATTTAAAATAGTTAATTTAGTGCTTCCTGCTGTCGCAAAATAATAACCGTATGCTTTGTTGTCTATTGTTGTAAAACCAGTTGCGGGATTGTATAGTTGCATTTCAGTATAAGAAGCATTACCTGTGTTTCCATAGATACTTCCTTGCCCTAAGAATCCAGTAAAACCTATGTTACCATTTACAGTCAATTTTTGAGCAGGCAAAGTCGTTCCGATACCCACATTGCCAGAAGTATCTAATACCATTCTTATATTACCCGCAGTTGAAATATGTATAGGCTTATAACCAGCCGTTGCTCTATAGCTTCCAGCTATTTTATGGGCATCATCTGTAGTACCAAAAGCAAAAACAGCATCATTATTAGTTGCTTCTACATTTACTCCACCCCATTCGTTATTTACGGATTGTTTTATAACTAATTTAGGAGATCCAAACCCTCCAGCATTTAATCCTGTAGTTTTGTTTATACCTATACTTCCACCAGCTTCAATCATTAACTTAGTATTAGTAGCATCTCCTTGTGTAAAAAAAGCTATTGATGAACCAGAATCATTAGTATAAATATTTAAAGAACCAGCACCACCCCAAGCTGTAGAATTTTGATTAGCTGTCCAAATATAATTTTCTCTATTACCAGCTTTTAATAATATTTGAGCATAATGATTAGCTGTCGTACTTGTGTTTTCAAAAGTTACAAAATGGTTACTTCCTTGAACATGTAGTTTCTGGCTAGAGGCTGCAGTCATACCTATTCTAAGGCTTCCTGGAAAAAAACTTGAAGCAACAGATGTAAAAAACATAACACTTCCCGCTACTCTATCATAAAAATAAAAATTACTACTATTATCGACAGAATAATCAGTACCTATTTCCATTCCAGCATTATCATTTTGAGTAAATTGTATTCTTACTCTTTTGTTTGCTGTAGCCGTTGTATTTAACGCTAAGTACTCAACATCACCCGTTGAATCTACCGTAAAAGTTCCAGTGTAAGAGCCAGACATTGCTAATGTTCCAGTTGTAGTAATTGTTCCTCCTGTAAGTCCGTTTCCTGTAGCAACTGAAGTAACTGTTCCTGTGTTAGTTGTATAACCTGCACCATTAGTTATAGCATTATTATTTAAAGATATGTCAGCACTTCCATTAAATGAAACACCAGCTATTGTTCTAGCTGTAGTTAATATATCAGCAGTTCCAGCACTAATTTTTCTCCAAGTACTTAAAACGTTGTTTTCATTATATCTAATAGACAAATATGGATTAGTTACATCTCTGTCAAAAGCTAAATATGCACCATAAGAATTACTTCCTGTTGATGGATAATTATTACCTAATCCAACATAAGCAGAATAAAATTGAGTTCCTCCAGTTCCTGGGCCGTTAGTGTTACCTTGAACAAACCTCCATCCGAACCCATATGATGCGGTTGAAGCGTCAAAACTCGTTCTTGTACTATGATTGTCACCAAAATTATTCCACCATCTTGCGGCGTCTGATATGTTAGTTATAGATGCGGAAAGAGTGCCACCAAGTGTTAAATTGCCTGTTGTAGTAACCGTACCAGTAAGAGTTATACCAGAGACTGAACCTGTGCCTCCCACTGAAGTAACTGTTCCTCCAGATCCTGGATGCGCATCAACATAAGCTTTTGTTGTAAAATTTGCAGCGGCAGTTGGTGTTATACCACTCACTAACTTTGTAAAAACAGCTTGACCATCTGCTCTTGCAAAATTTAAAGTATTAATCCAATTTGTACCATCATTTACATAAAATTGAAAATTACTATTAGTTGCACCACTAACCTGTATTGCAGCATAATCTACTCCTCCTTTTGCAAATCTTAAATCATTATCTGTTGTTGAATCCGCAGAATCTAATCTTAATGCATAACCAGATGAATCTCTAGTAATAGTTGTTGATGCATTTAATGTTGTAACACCATTTACAGCTAATGTTCCACCAATAACTAAATTACCCGCACCAGCTAATGTTCCACCTGTAAGTGGTAAATATGGTCCACCTATAATAGTAGATACATCAACCCAAGTAGGTGAGCTATTTGTATTAGCTATTAAAACCTGGTTGTTAGTACCGGTTAAATTATTAAACTTAATAGCACCGTTATCTTCAACCGCAAATAATCCGTTTATATTAGATAATATTGCCATTTATTTATTTTAATAAGTGCTAGTTACTTTTACTCTCATAAGACCGTTCAAACCAACTGAATTAGTAGTTGTAACAGCAATACCTATAGTAGTTGAATTAGGATAATAAAAAGTACAAGATCCAGCCTGCATAGTGTTTGCTATAATTTCAACAGGGTGGTAAGGTTGACCTTGCCCACCATAATGCCCACCATATCCTCCAGATATATAAGAAAATACCAAACCATTACTTCCAGAGTTTCCATAACCAGAAGCAGACACTTCAACTAAAATAAATCCACCAGATGCTATTGGAGGAAATGCTGTTGTAGTATTAATTGAAATGTTTGTTGTTGCATTACCTGCCGCGTTAAAGTATAAACTAGTCTCGTAAACTGAAGAGCCTTGTGTATTTCTATTTCTTGTACCAGTTGCACCACTTACATCTAATTTAGTGTTAGGGGAAGTTATTCCGATTCCTACTTTTCCATTGTTTAAAATAGTTACTTTAGTGCTTCCTGCTGTCGCAAAATAATAACCGTACGCCCTGTTGTCTATTGTTGTATAACCAGTTGCGGGATTGTATAGTTGCATTTCAGCATAAGAAGCATTACCTGTGTTTCCATATATACTTCCTTGCCCTAAAAGTCCAGTGAAACCTATATTGCCATTTACAGTCAATTTTTGAGCTGGCGAAGTCGTGCCGATTCCTACGTTTTTATTAGTATCAATAGTTAATGCGTGGTCAGCAACGGTTACTGATGTATTACTAACGCTTGAATTAACCGCAAGTATCATTTTTCCATTACCAAAAGAACCTGCAATTCTTTCAAAGAATATTCCACCTTTTATTCTAAAATCTCCATCTGCTTCTCCACCCTCTCCTCTTAATCCAATTCCCGCAGTGTGGCCAACAGTATCACTAGCGCTAGAAACTAAAATTTGCATTTCACTTGCGCCTCCTGTTCCTTCAATGTGAAGTTTCTTTTGTGGTGTAGTCGTTGCGATTCCTACGTTTCCAGTAAAAGTTGAATATCCAGTAGAACCATCAAAAAAAGCAATTTGATTTTGTTTGCCATCTCCAATTCTAAAGTCTCTATATCTTGTTGTGCCACCCTGATAACCTTGATAATTAATCCAAAAATCAGCATTTTCTACATTTTGATTAAATCCACTTTGTAATTGATTATCAACTAATCTAGCAACACCTCCAGAAAATTGTAAAGTTCCTGCAAAAGTTGCGTTTTGTGAAGAATCTATTGAAAGAGCAGTTGTTCCGCTTGTACCGGTTTGTAAATATAAGTTTGATATTAACCCACCAACATACATACTACCACCAGACAATCCAACATAAGCTTTTTTGTTTGTTTGATCACTTTCAGTTAAGTGCAATAATGGTAATGATGATGTAACAC
>WLWF01001603.1_pt1 | contig 18012 bp, 11 predicted proteins | sample 6718331 | NCBI WGS metagenome assembly WLWF01 (sample SAMN12718692, study PRJNA515312) | sponge metagenome | isolation source: marine sponge | host: Mycale hentscheli | place: New Zealand: South Island, Marlborough, Capsize Point | collected 2003-05-01
CCCCACAATGAGTGTAGGTAAACTATCATCTATAGTTTCTAATTTTCTACAAATCTTAAAATTGTCGTCTTCGATTTTAGAAGAGGTTATAATATTTCCAACATACATGTCACAAATATAAGAATAATTTGTGACAATGAAAAGTTATTGTTATAGGGTTGGTACGTTTATTTCTATTGGTTTATTTATAACCCCATAAGAACCTTTTAAATTAAACTGATCAACACATAACTCAAATTTATTAATTCTTTCTTCTAAATGACTATAACCACCATTAACTTTTTTAGTTACTAAAGTAACAGTTGCAATATCTCCATTTACCAATGTTTTACGGTCAATATTTTTTTGCCACCAAATTAGAGAAGCGACTAACGACCTTTCAGTACCTTCTACGGTATTAACATCAAATAAAGAATCAATGTCCTCATAGTTATCTTTTTCCGTTATACCCTTAAATAAACTATTTGCAATCACCCCATCTTTACCTTTTGTTGTATTTTCTTCTAGTAACTTATAATTTACTTTACCTGTAATTTGTATAAAACCTCTACCTCTGAATCTTTTACCATCACCTTCGGCAGTGTTACCTAACTCCTTTGCCTTTTTAGTTTCTGGTTCATATTTTTGTTGACTTCCTGTACCGTCTCCTTTTCCCCAAATTTCAATAGGTGTCTTAAAGTTTCTAGATTCCCACATACATTGAGACAAGAAATTACATACCTCACTATTATTCACAACACCAAAAGCATTAAGCCAATTATTCATTTTAGATGAAAGTCTCTCCATATAAATAGTATCACTACTATTGAGTAAATTAGATAACCCATTTGGAGATAATTTATCCAAATCAAACGTTTCTGTTGGGCTAGTTATTGCAGTGTCTATATTTATAACATTTTGATCATTTAATAGGGATTTAACACTTAATCTCTGAGCAATTTCATCAACCTCATTAAAATCAATATTCATAAAGGTTGTGGTATCTGTTACAACAGGAACAGTAAACTGCGATTGTCTTAATCCAGTAAACGAAGTTTCCATATGATTAGGTGTAATAGAATGTTCAACACTTGTTATTAAATAAGCCCCTCTATAAAATGGTACATTCTGTAAATCGAAATACATTAATGGTTGTATATTCATATTACCTAAACCACCCACTTTACATTTATAAGACCTAACAGAAAATAAATCATATAAATCATTACCCTGTAATATACTTTGTGTTTTACCTCTCTTATCTACTAAATTAGATAATTGTTTGAAGTATTCCCCAGTTGCGCTGTGTTCATCCTGATTAAGACTAATATCCTTAAAAATAGATTGTCTATCACTACCAAAAGCAACCTTAAATGCTACTAACCTATCTGTTATTGCTTCACCTTCTTTAATATCTCCACCCGCTTCTGAAGCCAATTTATCAATACTTAAAGAATCGTCATTATAATCATATCTACCATTATCATCTATAGCTAAAGCTTTAGATTGCCCACCAGCTAATATACACACATATGTTGGTCCTGTGTTATACCTTTTACTAAAATCAGTAATAGGGGTAAACATATCATTAACCTCATCTACGTGCTTAAAATTAATATATGAAGGTAATATTTGTAATAAGAAATTACTATCCCTTAATATTTTTGAAATGTATAAGTATAAATTGAGTTTGGTATCTGGTGCTAATGTAATTAGACTACTTAAATTACAAGCAGCATCATCACCAATATCAACCCAAGCTCTATTAATAAATCTAAAATAGTCTATTAGGTTTTCTTTACCGTCACCGCCACCACTACATACATTAAAAACTTTACCATCTTCGGTTCCACCAATCCATTTATCAAATATCTCCTTAAAATAATTATATATACTAATTTTTAAGTCTTTATTCCTTATAATCTCTGATTGTGATTTTTGATATTCTTTACTCTCTTTAATGTCTATATCTTGAGAGAATTTATCATACCCAGCCTTAAACCCATTTAAGAATGTTTTCAACTTAGATTTTTCTATTTTTATTACATCATTACTTATATTCGGAGTATTGACAACCATAAAGTCTGTCTTTTGTAACTTTGCCAAAAGGTTACTATTATTTTTTTCATCTTCAGGATTAGTAATATATGCCCTATGTAAATTTATAAACTTTTCTCCATTTGATTTATACCATTTATCATAATAATCTTTTAATAAATAATCAGTGGTATCAATATCTGGATTTCCTTCTATTTTAGAACCTACCCATACAATATATAATTCAGGTAATTCTAATACTTTAGCAACTTTTTGTTCTTGTGATGTAACATTTTCAATATATTTCTTTTTTATTGTGTTAAAATCAATAAAATTAATGTTATTTAATATTTCTTTTATTAACCCTTCTGGATTATTTGTTGATGTTGTTACTGATTTTGATAACCCTTTAATATCAGATATCTTATCAAACTTCAAATCATACGCACTGTCGTAAGTAGTGGGTAGGTTAATATTATTTCTTGTATTTTCAGGCCAAACTAAATAAGAGATATTATGTCTATATAGATAATTAGAATCCATATATAATATACCTTTACTAACGTCATTGTTTTTAATTTCAGTTATTGACTCAAACTTATCTTTATATATTTCTTTAATATCTTTATCGATACCATTTCTATTATTTGTTATATTAGAAATTGTATCACCGACAATTATTTTTGGTTGTTTTTCTCCAATATCAAACTTACTATTTAATTTAGTATCTTTTAAGATATAGTCATTACCACTGTTTGTTGTAACTCCAGTAGCTACTGCATAACTTAATGCAGTTTCGACATTAAAATTTTGTTTTATAACATCTTTATATTTTTCACTTAACATTATATTATTAGCTGCAGTTGCACCCTCAATATAAGAATACGCATTAAACTTATTAGTGTTTTTTATATTGGTATATGAATATAATGTAATTGCCCTTTTTATTATTGTAGAATATAACTTTTTAGGTACATCATCGATAGTATCATTCCATGGTACTGAACCAGCATATTCATCGTAAGGGTTGTTTTCATAATCTAATGTATTAATTGGCATCCAATTATCTGCAGACCTACTATTTTGTATATCTTTAACTAACTCCCTAATCTCTTTCATTTCAGTAGCAGTTTTAGTATACGCATCAATAACATTATCTACAAACTCTATTTCAGGGAAAAAAGAACTATCGATACCATCAATATCTCCCAACCAAACTCTTTTACTATCTCCATTATCAGAAACCTCATATACATCAGGCCACGCATAAACTTGTTTATTAGTTGATGGATTATCTGTTGTATTTTTTCTTAATTGTATAAACCTTTCATTCTTATAGGTTTCTGCATCTCTAGAAACTGAATATATTTCTTCCAACATCACCTGAGTATTATTCATCAATATCTGAAATATGTTTTTAATCTTAGGCTCAATAACTAATTTCTTATTAAGTTCATTATTAATTTCCTTTATTAATTTCTTCTTCTTACTTTCAATAATGTCTTTAAGTTTACTTTGTATACCAATTAAGTTATCCCTCATCTTAGTGAAATCATAAACTATAACTTCTGTGTTTGGTGAAAAGTCTTCTTTTCCTTTTTTATTGTATTTTTCATTTAATTTAGATGCACTATCGTAAATATCATCTTTATTAGGGTCAAATTTACTATCAGCCTTAACCGCTTTATATGTGTCACTATTAGTGGTATATAAGTCTTCTGTAAATGCAGAAAATTTGACTTCACCAATATTATTGTATTTTACACCACCATCTTTATTTAATTCACTAAAATTATAATCATTTATTTTGTAATCATTATTATCGGCAATATCTTCTATATAATTTGAGTATTCTTTATAAACTTTATTCGCAGTTTCTGCGAATACATCGAAATAATTTTGGTCACTTTTTTTTATGATAATAACATCTCTAATAACAATGATGTTGGTATTGGTAGTGAAGTTCGGTGATTTTATACCACCCCCAAAAAATTGGTCTATATTTTTTTCACTCTCACTATCATTACCTTTATTCGTACCATCTTGTTTTATAGGTGAACCTACTAAAGTAAGAATATTATTAATTAATAATTTAGAAGTTGTCAATTTTTTTAATTCTTCCGTACCTTTACTACTAGCCTTAATCTCTGCTAAGTCCACTTCTAATCTAGCTATTTCATTAAGGAAATCACTTAGTTTTGGTGTTCCGATACTTTCACCATTCTTACTTGTTACTTTTAAGTTTTTAAGTTTTTCTTTACCTGAATCTGTATTAGTAACACCAATAATGTTTTGTATTTTAATATCCGATAAAAAAGCCCCTTGATATCCAACAAACTTTGCAGTTATATCAAAATTACCACTATCTGAATTAAATGAAGAACTCCACTTTAACATGTGTAAACAATATGTTACTGGCCTACCATAGTATCCCTTAACAGTTAATTGAAATGTTGGGTATGGCATCTTAAAGAATAGACTATATGGAGATTTTCTATTATCTTTATCTATAACATCAAATAATGAAGAACCCCTTAAATCAGTGAAACTAATATCTACTTGAGGTATTAAACTACTATTGTATGTGATATTAATACTATTAATACCAAACCCTTCTAATGTACCACTTTTATTGTTTTCTAAGTTTAACCCACCTATTTCAGTGTAATCAGTAGTTGCATAACTAATTTTATCAGGTGAATTCTCATCGAGTTTTGTTGCTATGAAATTTACTTCAGTCCCATTTGGGTCATCGTCACTCTCAACACTACTACCGTCCCTACCACTTTCATTTATTATTACAGATCTACTTTTAGTATAAGCTTTTAATTTTACATAAATGAATAAATCTTCTTGAATGGGTGGTCCACCTTTATTAGGGTCAATAACAATTACTTTACCTCTATCTTGTGCATTTGGTTTATTCGATTCCATATATTTTATTATAACTTTCTACTTCGTTAATATATTGTTGTAAACTATCTTTGAATGGGTAAGGTATTCTAATAATCTCACCATCAGGAATATTATCTTCTAAACCACCATACTTAGGGTTAGATAACATAATCAACCAACCATGATAAGGATTACCATAATACTCTTGACTAAGTTTATCCATTCTATCCCTCTGTAATTTCCATACAATTGTCTTATCTGAACTCTTTGGTTCTATTTTAATAAACGGCAACATTTTATAACCACCATCTATATTAAATTGACTATATCTATTATAATATTCTTTTGCCATTTATGTAGTTTTATCTATTTGTTATCGTTGTAACTCCCAAAAAGTTTTATTATTATCTGCGGGATTTGAGCAATCTACATCACTAAACTTATATGAATATTCTATAACCTTTCTTATATTTTCATTTTTAGTAAAATTAACTTCAATTTTAACTTTCAGCTCATATTTTTTTCTTAAATCCTCAAACTTTTCTTGTTGGTTTGCTAACCTATTATTTAACCTATTTAATTTTATTTTCTTTTTGGTTGGAGTGGAATCTATGTCACTTAAAGTTTCACATATTTGTGTAGCTAATTCATTCATAACATCAGAACCTGACTCGAAATCTTCTTTTAAAAGATTGTATAATTCATATCTTTTTGTTGTTTCATCTATCTCTTCATTTACCAACTCTTTGTTCTTTATTAAATCAGTAATCTTAATCACCATTCTATTTTCTTCACTCTTATCTACTAATTGTGATGGTTTTGTTGCAGTACCACCAGACATAGAATTAATATTATAAATATACCCATTGTAAACATCGGAATCATCATTTATTTCTATTTCACCCAATAATTTAAGAGCCTCTTGTTCTACCTCTTCTGATTTTAATCTAGTTGCCTCTTGGTCAATAGGTATTTCTGTTTTAAGTTCTTTGTTAAGTGATTCACTTAATTCTTTACCTCTTATCTCACTTAAATTAATACCATCAACAATTTCACCTTTACCACCGTTTAATCTAATACTATCAGCTCTAGGGTCATACATTTCAGTATTTGCATAGAAGTTGTAAGACATTGCATTTTGTAATCTATTTATTGGGCCTTGTAATGATTGACCACCAATAATCTCAATAGACATACTAACATTTGCAATCATTGGTTGTACCCCAATACCTTCAGGGTTTAAGTCCCATTGTGGTGTTGCGCTATCTGAGTAATTTATTGTTAGAGAATTAATAATAATTTTTGTATGTATAAAATCACCAATCCTAACTATACAAACGGGTGGTCTACCAAATGATAAATTGTCAGGTTTAACCTTTACCCCTTTTTCTTTTCCATCATATATACTATTCCCTTGTCTCATACATTGTTGTAAGAATGTCAATCTAGTATTTAACCCTTCTGGTGTAGTTGAATGAAATCCTGGTTGAAAATATTTTATTTTACTACTAATATTATCAAAATAGTTAGGGTAATCATCTGCAATCATATCGAAATATGTTGTTTCATTAATAAATAAATCACTAACAATATCCAAATCTTGTTGTAATAACTCTTTTAGTTTATCTTGTTTATCTCCATCATCAACAACTTGTGGAAAATATTCTATTGATATATCTACTCTTCTATCAATAACTGATTGTTCATTATTTGCATCTGCCCCTTCAGGGGCTACTGCTTGTGTTTCACCAAATGGTTTAGATATAAAATTAAGTTTACTATTAAGTGTGTTGAGTAATGTTTCTGCACTACTAATTCTAGACTTACTTAAATCCATATTATACTCTTCTTTGGCTGATGCAGAAGCGTATCCTTTTATTGACACTTTATATTCTCCACCTTCTTTAGATAAAAACTTACCTATTTCACTATCTTTACCATTATTCTCTATATCAATATACTTTGCATTTAATTCAGCTTCATATGTTGTTGGTGGTAGAGATGTAACATTATTTTCGAAAAATATATTAAAATCTTTTGTTTCTTTATTAGTATTACTTTTAGATTGTCTAACAATACTATTTAATTTCTTTTCTAATTCTTTTTTAGTCCCTGTATTAAATTGTGTATTTTTATCTATAAAATCTAAAAATTGTGCCGGTGTTGTTATACCAGCCATAAATTTCTCAACTTCCTTAGTTTGTCTTCCTCTGTATTGATTAATAACTCTAGGGTGGTCTACTACTATCTTAAACTTAAAAGTACCACTTCTTTTTGTGTTGTTATAAGTATAAAGTGGTTCTGACCTACCTAGGAAAGATGTTTCATTCCAATTCGCAGTTGTTGTTTCGTCAAAAGATAAATCATAAGGTGCAAACCACATAATTCTACCTTTTCTACCATTTACTAAGTCACCAGGCCCAATCTCTTGCATTGGTAAGTCTGCTAAATTATCAGACCACGCTAAGTTTTCTAATGATAACATATATTTTTTATATGTTGTAAATGATTCCTCTAAGTAAGGATAAGTCTTAACTATACCATTACTTTGTAAAACACTTAATGATGCTTTACCCGAATCGACTGAGAAACCTGGTTTTGATTCATCTTTGGTGAATAACCCACTCTTTCTAATTGCGTTATTATATGAGTATCCTTTTTCTAATTGGTCTCTTTGAGTACCTTCTGTAGACTTTAACCATACTCTAGCATAGTCACCACTATTATCTTTAATAGCATTACCTCTACTTAAAATCTTATCTGTCAATTTATCTTTAAAGAACTTCTTTGTTTGATTGATGAATACATCAGTTTCTGAAAATTGTTCTGTTAAGTAATTTGTTTTTTCTAATATTGTTTGGTCTGGAAACTCTACTTCTTCTCCACCCCAAACAAAGTTTTCTGTTGGTGTAGTAACTTTACCTTCACCTTTATTATCAAAGTCTTCAGACTTAAATACTTTAGTTACACCATACCCTCTATTAGTATCTTCTTCATTACCAATATAATATCTACCATTAGAACCTCTATCCCCTAATAAACCAAATAATCTAGGACTACTGTAGTTAGGGGTATATTCGTTTAGTTTTAAGTGTCTAAATAATGCATTCTTTTGTCCATTACCAGTTCTCTTTAATAACTCATCCGTTCTCTTTTCAGTTGTTAAGTTGGTTTGTGTTACAACACCTAACTTACTAAGAACGTTATTAACTTTATCTTTTAATTTACCACTATTTGCTTTTGCGGTATTATATTCTTGCCAACCAATTGCTCCTTTTGGTATTGTTGAAACAGGTAATTCTATTCCTGTCAACCTACCTAATAACTCAGCACCCTTTGCAATTAGATTTGCAGGAACTGTAATGTCATAATTACTTTGTACCAATTCATTTCCTTGAATCAGACTAAGAGCGTCTGTATTAATTCTGTTGGATGTTTCATTTAGTGCAGATTGAGCAACTCTTTCATTTAATAGAAACTCTAATCTCTCAGAACCATAATTACCTAAGTCAGTATCGAAATTAGACGTTCTGGGAGTATCAATTGCTGTAAATGGATTCTGTATACCAATACCACTAGATAATCCAATCATACCAAAGTTTTGATTACTATAATCTTTATCTTCTTGATTTCTTGTATCTATGTTTGGATTGACAACTATGTACTCATCTTCATTTTCAATTTTATACTTATTGAAGTTTAATAGTCTGTTCCTATTATTCTTTTCTTCAATCTCTAAGTTTTCAATGTTTAATGGAATACTTTCTGTTTGGTTAGGTAAGTTAAATATTACTCTACCCATCTGTTGTTGGAAGTCTGATAGTCCTTTTACACCAGGTGAAACCGGTGGAGGTAAATTTCTATCTATTAAACTATCCCTTAATTGTTTGGTTGTTGTTGCAACACCATTAATTATTAACGTTTTATTTAGAATCCCTAAAGGCATAAAAATTTCTTTTTATTATAAATATCATACAAGAAATTTCCCGGGATAAATTATAATATATCTAGAATAATATATTATTTACTAGTTATATATTCTTGACTAGTCTTGTTTTTCTTGTTATAATTGCTTGTTTTTTCTTGTTATTATATATACAAGTCATGTCAAACATTTTTGGAAAGTAAATAGTATTGTGAATAAATAATTTATTTAATTAATATTAACCTCCAGTATTAGCATCCATTCCAGATTGTTTAAGATTAAGTACCTTTTCTGTTCCACCAATAACTGCGTCACTAACCATTTTTTCTATTTTCTTTTTAGTTACTGAGTTACCCTCTAAAGGTTTACCATTAACAGTGATATCAGGTATATTAATAGTTATAGTTCCACTAACATCCATTTTACTACTTTGGTTTATATTCTTATTTAAACTTTCTGTTTTTTCTTGATTAACTTTTTTTTCATTTTCTAAAATTACATTTTGTGTTGTAATTTTATTAGTATTAGTCGTACTTGATTTTGATTGACTACCTGGCATCCTATCCAGATATTCTGAATCACCATCTGTAGTTATAATTTTACCTGTACTTATAACATTAGCTTTTAGACCTTCAATTCCACCAATAGATTCAAATTTTTTATTAATAGATGTAGTTAATGATTCTATAGTTGCATTTGTTATTTCACTGGTAGTGTCACCTATTTTTTTTGCAACACCATCCATATCGAGATCAGTTGTTATTTTTGAAGTCAAATTACTAAAAGTTTCTATAAGTTTAGAATTTCCGGCTGTTAGTGATTGTATTTGTTTACCCATCTGATTATCAACCTTAGAATAAAAATCCGTTTTGATAACAATACCTGTTTGTGTTGCCTGATATAATGCTTGTAATTTTTCATTGGTAGTCATAACACCTTCAGCAGTTGCTTTTATAGCGTCTTCCTCTGTTGATGGTGATATTAAAGCTTTCTCTAATTGATCAGTATCCAAACTATCGACTGCAACGGATTCATCACCAACATCAACCTTCCATTGACCATCCTTAAATTTAGCTATTGAAGATATCTTATCTAATTGTTCTTCAGTAAAGTCTCCACCAACACTAAGTTTAATGTCTTTCATTTTACTAGACTGAAAAGCCATATCAATAACATTATCTTTTGCTAACCCTAATTGTTCTGCAGCAAAAGATAATTGTTGTCTAGCTTCTGCAGGCAATTCATATTGACCAGTTTCTTCATTAAAAGCAACCATATTCTCAGTCATACCCTGAAGTCTATTTGCCAATTCTTCTGGTTTATTTCTAGCCAAATACATAGTCTCAAACGGATCTCCAAAAGCCTCTGCAATATCACCACCCATTAGTTGTAATTGTGCGGCTGCTTCAATAGCTGCTTCAGGCTCATAAAACTTATCTGCCATACCCAACATATCAGATACGTCTATTCTCATCTTAACGGCAAGTTTAGACATTTCAGTCATAGCTTTAACACCACCTCTGAAAGACATTCTTTGCATATTCTCAAAATTGTCTGATAATACTTTTACTACTTTAGATGAATTTAATCCTAATTTTTGAGAATCTTTTAATATTTGGTTTACATTTTCTGCAAATTGTTCCGAACCAACACCCATTAAATCAAATCTTTCTGCCAATGCTGCTGCAGAATCTCCCATTAAACCAGTGGCTTGTTCGATAGCAAATATTCTTTGTACTTCCTCATCATCTAGTATTCTAACCCTACCTGATTGATCTGCGAATTTGGAGTATATGGTATTAACATCATCCATATTACCACCAAGTCTCTCAACTAACATTACGGATTTATTAAACTCACTACCTAATATTTTTTGGTTTTGATAACCAATACCAATATTAACTGAAGTTTGTTTGAATGTTTTAGCTAATTGTTCTGCTGATTTATACTGATCTTGTAAATTAGTAGAAAAATCTAATAACTTATTATACATACTCTTTACAGAACCATACGTACTCTGCCAAAGATTATCCCCTTCACCAATTTTTTCAACATAAGCAGATGCAGATCTATTTAGATCACCTTGTTTTTCTAATAATTTACTAACCTGTTTTTGTAGTTTTTTAACTGACGATTCTAATTCTGCTAATGTTGCCATAGTTTCTATATTTTAGACTTATAATCTATATTTTTGACTTTCTCAGAAACCTCTTCTTTAGACTTCAATAAATTGATTTCTTCTACAATCTTATTAATCTCTTTTTGTATTTCGTCTAAATATATTTTTGTAAATTCATCAAACATAATAATTATTTCATTTCTACTATTCTATAAAAACAATCTTCTTTTTCTCCCTCAACAGGATTAACGATTGGGTTATTATACCTACTATAAATTAAGTTCACATCACCCTTTTGTTCTTTATATATGTCTAAAGTTTTGTAGTCAAGTCTAAAAAACAAAGAATCATCTATTTTTGAATATCCTTTAGTTTTTAGTATTAAGTATTTTTCATTTTCATTAATATCAACAACCGTAAAATACATAGTACTTACTAAGTTTCTTTGAAATTCTGGAGATTTCATTTTTTGAACATCTAATTCTACTTTTTTCTTAAACTCAATGACTATTTTTCTGAAAGGTAATTGTTGTTCTTTTTTTAACTCTAACTGTGCCATTAATGATTCTAACTTTTGGATATCTGAAGTTAATTTTTCTATGTCTCCCTCTAATTTAGAGGTTTTTAGTTCTTCTTCTTTATCCATTAAAACATCACCAGCCTTTTTTAAGGCAGTAGCAGCAGCCAATTTAGGAATATATTTTTTACCCTTAATCATCAATTTTATGATAGGGATGATACCAATACCTTCACTTAATAAATTGTCAACATCTTTATTTAATTCTTCAACTAATAATTCATGTTTTTTGATTTTATCATTTAAATTCATAATAGTTTTTATATATAAATATCTTATTATATAAAAAGACTAACCTTCTCTTGGTTGTAACATACTTATAAAGTTGTTTCTTTGCCATGTAGGCATAGATAAGACATCAGAATAAGAAAATCCTTTAGTTACTAAAAATAGTATTTGTGTTTGTACTGATTGTAGGTAATCAGAGTTCAGGCCATAAAAAATTTGATCCGATTCTAAGAAATGTGGCAACCTCAACCCCTCCTTGGATTGTAGCAGTTGTATTGAAATCTATACCTGGCTCTAAATCAGACATATATTTTCTAAGTGCTCTACTATCCTTTAAGGTAAGTTTCTTAATAATAGATGATAATTTCATCTTATCTCTATCATCATTTATTTGCATAATTTGTCTCTCTAACCTTAATGTGATTTTATGAGATATCTCATCACCATTCCTTTCCATTAGAGTTTTATCTTGTTGATTAATTTCTTCTTCATCTTTACCAGTTAAAAATCTAAATTTAACTTTGTATTTTGACTGAGGTAATTCGAAATCAAATTCACCATTCTCATCTGGCTGAACCTCAAGTTTCTTTTGTTTTAGAGTAGGTAAGTCAATCTCACCCGCAACAACTTTACCACTATTAGGGTCTAGTACTGCTTGAGTATATTTATCTCCCAAACCAGTTGCCCTTAAAAATATGATGATAGCCATTCTATCACCTTCTAATAAATCATTAACATCAAAACCTAAATCTTTAACTTTTCTTTCTAATAGAATATCTACTAACTTACCACTATTAATAATATTTGGTGATGATAGAATATTTTCATCTATTGTTGTTAGATAAGAAACCTTAACTGTAGATTTTTTATTAGGGTATAAAATACCTTGTGATGGTAATTCAATTACATCATATTGTTCTTTATATTCATCCGGTACGAATGTCGGATCCATATTTGTAATACTAGGACTTTGTTCCATAAAACTCTTTTTATATAAATATACAACTATGTCTTTTTAATATAAAGATTTTAATTGTTCTGATAATTCTAATAGTTCATTAGATATTGATGAGAGTAATACTTCATCTAAATTACCCTCATCAACTAAAGTTTTTATATACTTAATTCTTTCTTCTATTTCTAAAACACTCATGATTACTTCTTAATTGTACCATATTTAGGTTTTTTACCTAATTTTTTATCAATTTTTATTATTTCTTCATCAGAAATATTATTTAGGTTAGATAACATACCTTTAAACCAATCATAAACTTCATTATCACCCAAAATAAATTCTAAATCATTTAAAGTCCTCAATATAAAAGTTACTGGCATAATCCCTTCCTTACAACTTTTATCAAAAACGTTTATTCCAGCATCAGCAAGATTAATAGCAAAGTTTAAAATACCCACCCCCAATTGAATCCATGTATCTGCTTGTTGTCCAGTTCTTTCTGGTGAGTCTATTTTTACATTTTTGTATAATTCAAAACGTCTTTCAGCGTCATCACGATTTTTAATTCCAAGTAAACATAGATATCTTGTTAAAAATGAAACCCATATATTAATTAATACTATATTAGCAATTGCTTTTGATGCAGATTTAAATCTTGTTATTTGTGGATTACCTTTTATTAGATTAATTATGTTTTTAGGTAAAGACCTACCTGCTTGGCCTGGTGTGGTGTATCTATAAAGCTGTTCTATAATATTTTTTTCATTACCTGTTAAACCTTTATAACCTAAAAACTTACCGAGAACATCATTAGCCTTTTTCAATGTCGCCATTGAAAAGTTTTTAGTAGCAACTTTACTCGTCATTTTAGTAGCGACTTTACTCGCTATTTTAGAAGTTTGTTTTAATGGGGTATCTAAATGTTTAAGAAATTCTTTAGGTATACCCTTATCAACAAAATCTAATGCTGTTTGACCTGGACTTAATTTACCGGTGACAGAATCTAAAAATTTCTTATTATTTGCAACTGTTTTTATCCCTTCATCAGAATTTTTAGCAAACGCTTTACCTGTTTGTGCATCAAAAACAATTTTATCTAAATATTTTTTAGGATTAGCTGCGATAATTGATTTACCTTGTGATGAATTTATATTAAAAGGAACACCTTCTTTGGAAACTACTTTCCCTTTCTCTAAAATACTCTCCCAATTTTTTAAGTTCTTTTTACCAATGATTGGGTCGATTACTTTTTTCTTAATTGCTTCTTTACCCTTTTTAATTTTTTCTTTACCCGCTTTAATAACATCATCAGTATTACCTTTTAATTTATCTAAGATACCTTTAATTCTTGTAGAGAAGTTTTTAATAGCGCTAGCGATTTTATCTACATTACCACCTAATATTTTTTTACCAATAGAACTATTAACAGCATCATCTACCATTCCAGGTAATTTACTTAAAAATGAAGATAAGTTTTTAGATATAATTTCCCAAGCCGTTTTTAAAAATGGTATATTTTTTAACGCCATTTTACCACCTGTTTTAACAAATCTTTTAAGTATTGGTGCAACTGCTTGTAATGCACCTGGAATTAATGCAAACATACCTGTAATTACACCCATTAAATATAATGTATCTTGTTCTTCACCAGAAGAAAACTGAGCTTCTACCATATAACTAAGTGCATGTACAATATCTATTGCCATACCACTACCTGGTACGATAAAATCCGCACCCATAGATATTAAATCAACTCCTGTGTGTAATATATCACTTATTGACCAATCGTCATCAGAAGCACCTACTTTACCTGTAGTACCTAAAGCTTTAGTTATACCTAAGGCTTGTTCGGTTAAAGGTAATTCTTCACCTGTAACACCATCATAAACTCTACCTAAATAAGTGATATGTTTTCTATCTTCTGTTATTCTACACTTTAATATTTCTCTAAGAGGTGAAATAAACTCATTAAGAGAATCTTCTGTTTTGAATAATCTGTTAAATTGTGATTCTGATATTCTTATTGTATTTCCCATAACTAATCGTTTTTCATTTTATCTAAATTACCTACTAATTTTTTCTTATTTTCGTCACTACACCTACCATTTAAGTATTCAGATAAATCATCTATATAATCAGACCAAGAAGGGAAGGTAGTATTATGATTAATATCCGCCCTTAATTCTTTTTTGTAGGTATCTTTATATATTTTTTTAAGTTTGTCTAAATCATTGCAGTTATAACTAATGATTTCTTGATATATTTCCATAAAATCATCATCAGAAGTCCAACCAGCTACTCTATCTTCTATTTGGTTGGCTGACCATTCTATTGGGTTTATTTTCTTTTTTTCCTCATCACTAAGTTTATAATCACTTATCCCAAAAGAATTAATAATTTCATCTATGACAGAAATATCTTGTTCTTCGTTTATAACCTTACCATGTGTTTTTCCGTTTATTGTATTAATGTTAATATAATATAATGATGGGGTATAAGTATTCCCTATTTTGTATTTACCATTAAATACAATACTTTTAATATCTTGATCTAATAAATCTTTATATTCATCATTATCTTGTATTAAATTATCTAAAAAGCTACCACTTATTAACTTAAATGGGTTATTAGAATTAAATGATATTTCGTATATATTTGGATTTTCAGCAAAAGATAAAGTATAATTAACTCCCCCTTTATTGATATTTTTATATCTTATTACGCAACCAAAATTAGGTATATTTTCTTCACTAAAAGATTTATCAATTTTATTACTAATTATTTTTAACCTAGTACCTATTTTCATACAACCTTTGGTTGGTACGTCTTCTACACTTTTTACTGATTTATTAGTTATAGTATTTATTTCTGATTTTAGATTTAATTTTTTATTATTTATGTTACCGTAGAAAATTATATTATCTTCACAATTATAATAAAATTTAGTCTGATTACCATCACTATCTTTTAATGCCCCAAAAAAATATTTAGAATATTTTTTTGATTTATTTTTACCAAAAATATATTCCTTATTTCCTGATTTTATAACATAACTACCTTTATTGTTATACTCACCACCTGTAAATTCACAAGCAGAATCTAAATCTTCAGATAATAATAATCTTTTATATTGACTTTCTGTTATTTTTATTGATTTTGACATAAATTATAAAGAATCTATATTATCATCTTCGTTATTTTCTACACTACCCGCAGTTGGATCAACACCTGTTTCTTTAAATTTATTGTATTCTTCATTAGAACCAAATATACTTAAAAGGTGATTATTTATTGTAGGTATTTTATTACCAGAAACATAATTTGGGGAAGTACCCATAAATCCTTTAATAAATTGGAATACATCTTCACCTAGAATGTCAGTAACATTTTTGTAAGTTTTTATATCCTTTATAGCTGCAAACGCTGATTGAGCAATTGCCTCATCATCATTCAACCTATCAGCACCTTTGATTGTATCTGCAATAAGTTTAGGTGTTGGGTTATTACTAAGTTGTTGGTATATATTTCCCCCTTCTGAACTTTTATCACCTTTAGATAAATCTACTTGTGGTATTTCAATCCCATCACCACTATAAGACCATTCTTTACCTTCGATAAAGATTTTACCATTTTTACACTCATATGATTTTACTTCTTTAGTATTTGTGTCTTGACATTTACCACTACTGAAGAATAATACATCACCTATGGTGTATGATTTAGTACCATCTTTATATTTCTTTTCTTTACTATCTGGATATACTGTCACACAAGGATAATTATCCCATCCTTTAAGTGTATCATCAGCAGTGTCAGTATCATCAGCAGTGTCAGTATCATCAACAGGTGTATCAACAGGTGTATCAACAGGTGTATCAACAGGTGTATCAACAGGTGTATCAACAGTGTCAGTAACAGATGTTTCTCCACCAATTTGAGCAATTGCATCATCAAACTTCTTACTTAAGTTATTACTAAAAGTTTGACCTTGACCACCTTTACCTTCAACCCACTTCCAGTTTTCTGTTAAAGAGTTGTTTATGTCAAAAGTATAAGCTGACTCAAATAGAGCTTTTTTATTGAAAGTACTTTCTTTAATATATGTTGCAACAACTTTTCCTGTGGTTGCATCTCTTTTTTCTGCTTTCTTAGGTCCAACTAAATGGTAAGTATATCCCTTTTGTGAACCACCTAATTTTTGTAGTGGTTTAGTGAAATCACCTGTTTTTGTTGCACCTTTTTTAGCTTCTACACTTTTTTTAATTTTTGGGTTACGTTTAGCATCTGCTACTTTAGCATCACTATCTTTTGGTTTATCACTTTGTGTTATTGTACTATCATCTGAGACTGTGGTAGATCCTTTTGGATCAACAACTGTTGTACCACCACCTCTCTTTTCTGGTGTTTGTATTTTTTTATCTAATTCATCATTACTAGCATCCTCAATTTCTTTATCTGTAGGTTCGTATTGATATTGTTTAGGTTTTTCTAACCCTTCTACCTTAACAAAAACATATCTTTCTGGTTCACTAGTATCATAATTTACACCACTAGAAATAAGATTTACCGCCTGCTCAAAATTTTGTGGTAAAATAAATTCTTCTTCCATAAAATAGTTTTTAAGAACCTTAGATATATCTTTCTTATAACTAATTTTTTTACCACCTTTTGAGGGTGGTTTAGCATTATTATTCCATGTAACCATAAAATAAGGTGTTGATTTTTTATAGTTTTCTTTGTTTTTACGCCACCTTTTAGGTTTACTACTAAGTCTAGACCTTTTTTCAAAAGATTCTTTAGAAGCATTTTTATTCATATATATGGTAAAACCGTCTCCACCGAACACATAATTTTTTTTATAGGTGTTATAATTTTTTTCACCTATACTTTTAGCCTCTGATAGTAACTCATCACTATCATTTTCTACTAAGTTTCCGTGTAACCTTTCTTCTGTGAAGAGTTGTTTAATTCTATCTATTTGTTCATTAATGTTTTTCATAATAATATACTTTCTTTATAAATATCGACATAAACAAAAAAAGCCCTCCATTACTGGAAGGCTTTAGTATTTTTATTATTCCTTTAATTACTTCTTAGAATACGTTGATTGCTCTATCGAATCTTAAAGTACAAGTAATGTCAGCTAAGTCAGACGTTGAGTAATCTAAACTACCAAAGTCAGCATCATTTAACTGAGTACCTTGTAAAATCCATTTCTGAACAACAACACCAGTTGGGTCTAACATTTCTAATTCTATATCTTTCTTATAACCTGCAGCATAACCTTGTCTACCTGT
>WLWF01001605.1_pt1 | contig 17997 bp, 20 predicted proteins | sample 6718331 | NCBI WGS metagenome assembly WLWF01 (sample SAMN12718692, study PRJNA515312) | sponge metagenome | isolation source: marine sponge | host: Mycale hentscheli | place: New Zealand: South Island, Marlborough, Capsize Point | collected 2003-05-01
GTAGCCTCTAGCATCATCTAACATCTTTAAAAGATTAGAATCCATTTTATCATAACAGATAACCCCATCACAATTAAACTCCTCTATCTTAAAGTATTTCATTTTAAATACAATTACAATAACCTAAACAGATTTTTTTAAAACTTATTTTATATATAATATTACAGATAATTTTTTTCATTTTTTTTTGCGATTTTTAATTAGCTTATCAGCAGTATAAATAATTGATAAAACTAGAAGTATTATCTTTAATAGCATTTCTACTTGTGTAAAGCTAATAGCTAATGTTGTTATGTTTAAAGTTAAAACGTCAGCACATTCTTTTATTATATTTTTCATTATTGTCGTGGGTCTGTGCTTATTAAAAGCGTTATTGTTGCATAAAAATTATCGCTGCTGGTTGTACTACCAGTCTTTCTGAAAGCTGGAATTAGACATTCACTAGCAGCAAGTGTATTTGTTAGCTGTACGTCTCTGTTAAATACATAGTTTACATCGTTTTGTGATGTAAAAGCAAAACTATCTACTAATGTTATAACAGAAGCAGTATTTCCGTTCTCTGTTATCCTCTTCTGCCATAATTCAAAAACTCCATTATTTCCAGTAGTTGAATCTGTGTTTATATCCCAAGTAATTCTTTCTATTTTACAGCCATTGTGTGGACTTCTAAAGATGCTATTATTTACATATGAATTAACTAAGCTATCTAAATTAGACCAAGTTGTACCAGCGTCTATATCCATTAGGCTAGGGTATCTAGGATTAATTAAAGCTGTATTACCGTGTGTATTACCAGACTCATAAAGTTTATGAGTTACTATAGTATAGTCTCTAAATATAGTATCCCATTTATCAAGGTTAGATTGTATTATAATGCTTCCCTCTGGAATGATAGTATCAAATGTAGTAGAGCTAAATTCTACTCTAGTGCTTGTAGTAGTTAAGTCAGATGACAAAGTTACATTGTACTCTCTACCAGTACCTTTATGTATAATCTTTACTATTTCGCCACTTGTAGCCATTAACATTGATGGACTATATATCTGTAAAAAAGTATTAGTAGCTGTTGTAGATGAAACAGAAATCGTTGCTAAGACTTGATTATTTAAGTATCCTTGTAAACTCATTACCAGCTATTAGTGTTTATTGTGTTGTTAGTGTCTAGTGTTTGTGCTTCAGTAACATCGTTAAAAGAATCTGTTAATACTTCTTTTAATGATACGTTGTCTATAGAACCCGTTGTTGTTCCAGAAGCTCGAATTTGTAAATTTACACCAGATGTAACAGTAAATGTTGATGTGTGAACTCCTACTGTATTAAGTATCACACTACTAAAAATATTTTGACCAGTATTTGTTTTAGGAGAAAATGCACCTAAACTTATAGAGGTTATTTCAATAGAAAATTTATAAGTTTTACCTACTACAAATATTCCATCTGACTTAGACAAAGAGCCACCACCATTAGTTAAAATTGCTTCTCCAGCATTAATACTCCAGCCACTTCCTTTATTCCAATCACTATCAGTAGCAAAATCTCCATTTATTACAAGCTCTGGTCCTAAGCCTAGTGTTTGTATTTGATACCACTCGCCTTGCCAAGTATCCTCATTAGCTATAAATGTTGTCTGATAAGGCAAGAACAAAGAGCTGTCTATAGTAATTGCATTATGAAATTTATAGCCATTAGTACTTACATTATTAGTCAATATCTTTATAGCACCATCAAAGACTCTAGCTCCTTCATTTTGCCCAGCCATTATCTCATTAAGTAATAGCTTAGAGATAGCTTTACCAGTACCAGCACCGTAAGCTACCCAAGTTATATTAGTGCCATCATCCCAAGACGTATTGTTATAGCATTGTAATCTACCTACATTCGTTCCAGTTGGTCCAGAGCCTATTAATAAATCTCCAACTTCATAAGTCAATCCGTTTGCTATGTTTTGTGATGTTATGAAGATTTGCTTAGATGTGCTTTCTCCGTTTATATAGATTTGGAATATCTGGTCTGCTGAGTTTTCTGGAGCTGAATATATATACAACTTAGCTTGGTCTGTTGCAGATGTTATTTCTGTGCCAGTATCTGCGTCGTTTTGACCATAGTCATAATATACTTTTGCATAGCACTCAAAATATAAGTCTCCAGCTATAGGCACTTGGGCAGTCTCAAAGTTTAAAACAAAAGAACCTAAATCGTTATTGACATTTGGTGTAGCGTTAAATAATTCAGTAGCACCAAAAATAGTATAAGGCACGTTATAGTCTGGAGCATTTCCCCAAACATCATTGGTAGTCCATTGTGCTAGACCGTCATTAGTAAAGGTAGAACGAGCATAGCGAACATCTCCAGCACCATCGTCTAATTTTAGTCTGTGATAAAATAAAATAGATTGATTGTCAGTAAATCCCCAACCAGCATATGTATCATTGATAGCTCTATTAAAAGTTCTATTAATTTTTATAGTCTGACCATCTAATAAAACTAGCTCTCCCATATAAAAAGAAGCATAGTCTGTAGAAGTAGTCAAATCGTTTACTCCGTAGATACCAGAGTCAGTATTAAAACCAGCACCAGTAGAACGCCAACCATTCCAAGCTACTAGAGAATTGTTTACTGTGTTATTTGTGCCACTGGCGTTTGTAATTGTAGATGGTAATAAGTCGTAACTTCCAAACATCTCATAAGAGACTTTAGCTTGTTTTAATATACCTAAGTAGTCAAACTTATTACCAGCTAATCTAGTTATGTTAGTGCCATCTTCTGTAGTGTTTAAGTCTATTGTACCATAGAAGTCTGGAGTGTGTGTACTTCCATTGTTTGCTTTCTTATAGTCTCTATAAAATTGGTCAGCACCATCCATCTCTTCGTAGGTATTTACTTGTATAAAATACCAAATCCCCTCACTTAGATACAATCTAGCTCCAAATGCTTTACAGATTTGATTTAAGAGCTTAAATGCTGTTTCTGGCTGTCTTGTTCCATTGTTATCAACTGGAGCGAATGTAGCAGCTATAAATCGTGTGTTGTTAAGTGGGTCTGTTGCGTTGTTTCTAGGTATTTGTGAATTTGTCCAATCTACCATAGTTCTTATAAATCGGTCATCTGTTGCCCAGTTGTTATCTGTGTTAATGTCTGTGTTTATAGAGTTGAATACATAACGATAACAAGTAAATGCTAAATTTAAATCATAAGCTATATCCTCGTTAAATGGTATGTTTTCTAAAGCAGCTAATCCACAAATAGCTGTTAGTGTAAATTGTCTTGGTAAAGATTCGTCAGCCTCTGGGTTTATCTCGTTTAATAAATTACCAGCCCAAAACAAACTATAAGTAGTTCCATTAGTAGAAGATTCTATTTTTAGTTGCCATCTTTTATATTCGCTAGTTCTTATTGAGTCTAAGATACTTTGTTTAGCACTATTAAAAGGGTCATTGACAAACATAGTAAACTTAACCTCTGAAGGAATAAGACCAGTAAATCTATCGTCTGTATCTGTTTGGTATGTTAAGTCAAAACCATTACCAGCAACCTCTACATCATATTCGGTAGCTGTTGAGCTTTGTGTGTCAATTATAGATACTTTGTAATAAGTACCTCTATCGCTTTGGAATTCTCCTACTAATCTAGTATCTATTGCCATTAATAACCTCTTGTTCTAGTTCTATTGTTTCTTGCTCTATCTGAGCTTAATATTATGTCAGCTCCTCTAAGTGTTCCAAATACCTCAACGCCACCTCCAGTATTCATCATAGAACGCAAACTACCACCTACTCCGACAGAGTTAGCGTCTACACTACCTACGCCACTAATTACTTGACCAATACCTCCAAAACCTCCTATACCAGTAAATCCTAATAAATTTCCTAAACCAGTTCCACCAAGCAAAGCATTTAATATTAACATACTTGATATTTGTGCAGCTAAAGCAGCTAAAGCTCTTTTAGTACCTTCAACAAATGATTTAAAAAATCCTTCTTGACTTTGTAATGCTTGAGCAAATACTGACTGAAATACATTACCAAAACTTTTAAAACTTTGTGTTATTTGATTAGCGACAATATCCATTCCAGATAAACTATCTTCAAAATCCTCAATTACTGGAGTCAATGTTTTAAGTAATTTAAGCTCTACATTTAATGCTTTAATAGGCTCAACAAATTTAAATTCAAAATTAGGGTCTGGTGTTCTTTCTTTAGGTGCTGATGGTTTTGTTTTTGGTTTAAATCCAATTACCCCAGCTTGTATAGCCCTCATCATATTAGCCCTAGCATCTTCTGGGCTTTGTGTTGAAGTTTGTATTGTAGTATCTAAAGATTTATCTAGTTCTTCTTTAGCATCTTTTACCCCTAAGATAGAATCTTTTATATCATTAAAAGTCTTTTTTAGTGGTTCAAAATGACTAATAATAAAACCAGCAGCTAAAATAATACCACTAATAATTCTACCTTGAGGAGTTAGATTAGCTAATACTTTAATCAACATTTTAAAAGCTGGAACTAAAGACAATAAAATGAAACTTTTAACAGTAGCAAATGCTTTTATTAAAAGTCCAAAAACTATTAAAACTGGACCTAAAACAGCAGCAATAGCTCCAAAAATTACCATACTTTGTTTAGTTTCTTTTGATGTGCTAGATAAAGCATTAGCTAAAGATTTTAACGTATTTTTTAATGGTTCTATTCCATCTACTATTATTTTTCCAAAATCTTCTGAAATATCTCCTAGTGTGTTTTGTAATTGTTTAAAACCTCCAGCGCCAGCTTGAGCAGCAGCCTCAGCAGCTCCTCCATATTGTTTCTGTAATTCGTCAAGTATTAAAGTTTGAGCCTCTGCAAGTCTATTTGTTTCTGCAAGTTCTTTTATTACTTTCTTTTGTTCTTCGCTGAATTGAATACCACTACGACTAAGAGCAGATAGGTTTGCTATTGGGTCGTTTAGTGCCTTACCTAATTGTATAGATGCTGACTTTAAATCTCCATCAAGTCTAGTTGCTAAGTTTAAAGCAGCGACTTGAGTTCTTGCGAATTGCTCACCAGCTATATTAGTAAAAGTTAAAAGTTGAGACGTAGCACCTTTTAAAATTTCTTCGTCACCAAATAGTGTCTTTGCTTGTAACTCAGAAGCCATCTTTTGTAGCTTCTCAGAAGTGAAACCAGCAGCACCACCAGTTGATTTGATACCAGCTTCGACTTGTGCTATAGCTTTAGCTTGTTTGTCAAAAGCTCTTACACTAACTACACCAAAAGCTAATAATGGCAAAGTCAAATTTCTTGACAATGTTCTTCCAGTCCTTTGCATAGATGCTCCAAACCTTTTAAGTTGTCTAGTAGACTTTTTTAATGCGCTTTGGAATTGTTTATCGTTTAGTGATAATTTTACGCTAAGAGTTTTCTGTGCCATTGTCTTTATTTAACAATTCGTATTTCTTTTTAATATATTCTGCTCTTTTCTTTTGTTTTTCAATGTCGGTTTTTACTTCCTTTTTCTCCCAATCAAACTTAACGAGCTTTTGTGGTGTAAGGTTTTGCCCTTTCTTAGTGTGTGGCTGTAAATTAACACAAGCCAACCATCGCACTCGTTCCCATTCCCATTGCTGCTCTTGTTCTACTCTATCATTGTAGCCCTTTTGCATACATAGAAACTCGTGAAAAGTCAAACTCCAAAAGTCTTTAGGTAGTAATCCGAAGCCATAACCTATAGCTTCTAACTTATCCCAAGTTACTTCTTTTTCTTCGCCCCTTTCGGAGCTTTCACGTTTCCCTCTGTTTCAAATTTAGCAGAGAATTGGTTAGAGAATATCTCTAGCACTTTATTTAGTGCCTCAAAATCTTCGTCAAGCAAATCAGCGACATCATCAACATTTAAAGAACATTCTTGGCCACTAACTCGTGAGCCGTCTTTTATTCCGTTTAGGATTAGATAACAAGCATCATCTAAGCTCATACCATCTCCTAGCTTATCTAAGTCAGCTAAACTTCTTCCAGTATCTTTACAGAATAACCTCAGCGAGTTCATTCCAAATCTTACTGGGTAATCTTTTCCGTTTATTATAACTACTTCGTACATATCTTTGTTAGTTTAAATTATGTCAGTTGGAGCAGAGCCGAAGCCCATACCCCAACCAACAAAGAAATTAATTATGCTACAGTCTGAACTAAAGCTCCAGTTCCTTCTATACTTACAGAATAAGTTGGAGCGTCTTCTGTAGCTCCAGAAATCTCTAGAGAAGTAATAAAACCACTACCAGAATAACTATACTCTCCAGTCGCTGGAGAATCAAAGCCAAAAACAAATGTTACAGCAGTTCTGCCAGTTCCACCAACTGGTTGAAACATTTGGTTAAATAACTCATCAACCTCAGTATCTCCAGCAACACCAGTAAAGTCCATAAGACCATCAGCTGATAAGCTGTAAGACATTTGACCAGCTAGTAAGTCTCTGTAACCACTAGAGTCTTTTGTTGAGATATCTATAGTATCTACGTTCATACTTAATGATACATTCTGAGAGTGCATCAATTTTACAGCCGTCCCTCCACTAGAAGGACTGACTTTTAGGATTAAATCCGTTCCGTTAAAAATTGCCATTTTCTTTTAATTTTAAAATTTATAATTAGCTAATATCTAAATCTTTCTTTTTAGACTTCTTCTTTGTTGTATCTATTGCATCGTTTGCTTGTAGATAGTTTTTTACAACACGACCAACCTCGTAAGATTCGCCTTCTACATATTCTACTCCTCTACACTCAATGTTCTTTTTTATCTTTACTTTGTACATATCTATCTATTTATGTTAAATCTGTAATCTTGTGCTATACCATATAAACCAATACTACCAGCACTATCATCGTATAGCTCGTTCTGGTCTTGGTAAAATATCTTATCTACTACTACACCACTATAAGTGCCACTAACGTAGTCTAAAGCTGTTCTAACGTGACCAGCTAGAGTTGTCATATCAGCGTAGCTATTGTGATATATGCTTATTTGTACTCTAACATAGTCATAAGTACTTACTCCGTTCTTAGTGTTGTTAGGCTCATCTGCAAACATCTGATAAGTAATGTAAGGTAACTTAACGTCTGTAGGGAAATTGTAACGACTAGGAAAAATTCTCAAGTTGCCACTTGTAGTAACCAAAGGAGCTACGTTAGAGTCATTACTTAAAATATTATATATTACTTTTCCTATCTCCATTACTTCATTCTTTTATCAATGAGCTTTCTTATTTCTTTTATAACACTATTTAAAGTTGTATTACCTTGACTAGTTGCTGCAGTATCTAACATTCTTAGTCCTGGCTTACCTCTAAATCCATACTCTAAGAAATAAAAATAAAATTCAGATTTCTCTTTACTAGCAAATGATTTTTTCACTCTTGGTCCTATATAAACGGTAGGTGGTTTCCCTTTTACGTTCTTTCCGTTTATTATACCTAAAGACTTTTTAAGTTGTTTAGATTCAACTGGAACAATAGATTTAAGCTCTTGTAGTATAGGCTTTGCAGCTTTACGCAAACCTTGTCTCAATAGTGTCTTGTTTTTACTATCAGACATATTAAGCTTCTCCAAGTCCTTAATCAAAGAGTTTAGCTGTGTTTTATCTATTTTAGCTGATACTATCATTGCTCTGGAAAAGGATTAATTCCGTTATCTATTAATATGTTTATCCAATCTATTTCCTTAGTGTATAAGTCTACATCATCCCACTTAGTCTCTAAGCATTGATAGGTCTCTAGTACTCCATACGATACTATCGCTTCGCTATCGTTCCATACGATGTAGTAACTCTTTACCTCTGGGTAACATATTTCTGTTAATCTTAAACTCATCAGCCAGTTAAATTATTTAGTTCTGCATCACTTAAAGCCTCATTAAATACTGCTAGTGCTTTGCATTTGCCGTAGAAGTCATTAATACTGCTATTGTAATTAGATAATTGTAATTGGGAAAGTCCAATTGGTGCAGCTCCAGATGAATCAGTTGCTCTTTCTACACCATCTACCCATAAAGCAAAATCATTTACTTTATATTTAATAGCTATCTTATTGTATTGTGTCAAATCACTTGCAGTATATTCTAATATCTGACTTACTCCACCACTTGAAATAAATGCTTTAATTTTATTAGATGTTTCGTCTAACTCTAAAGATACTCTATTAGATATGCTTCCATCTGATAAAGATATTCTTCTACTTGTTCCATCGTTAGACAAAGCAGCTATCTCTGCATATAACACACCCTCTGTTGAGTTTATTAATGTAGCACTACCAGCACCATTTGCAGTCTCTGTAGCTCTTGTAACTGTGCTTCCACTTAGTGTTGGTATGTATGATGTAGCAAATAAGGCTTCTAGTTGTGCGCCCCATAGATAAAAAGCTCTATTGTCAGAATCTTGAAAAGCAAAAAATGGATAAGTATCAGTTGCTAAAGGCATAAGCACAGTATCAGCAACAGTAGCTGATGGAAAAGTTGCTGTAATAGATATTCTATAATAATCTCCTAAAGTTGTAAAAGAAGCTGTGCCAGTTGTAGTACCACTTAAATTAAGTGCTTTAAAAGTGTTGGTGTTAAAATCAAAATTTGTCCTTACTCTTTGAGCACTAGAGCCAAAACTTATACCTAAATATCTTCCGTTATTATTTTTTACATAAAAAGTAAAGGTGTAAGTTCCAGCACTCAAAGAAATTGCATTTAATAAATCAAAACTAGGAATTGATGAAGTATATGATGTTTCTTGAATCAAAGAAGCGTTTAATTCTCCAGATGGCGAAATAATAGAATTATTTGTTACTGTTAATTTATCTTTTCTCCAATAACTTTGGCTAAAATCCTCACTATAAGTAATAAGATTAGTAGAAGTAGGCTCTAACAATATATGGCCATTAGCACCATTACTATCATAGCTTATTCTTGGAATGTTGTTGGTGTCTGTTATTTTTATTACTGATACATTATCTATATCTCCATTGAACGCAGAACCTCTAAATCTTAATTCAGTAGAAGTTGCTACACCATAACCAGTATAAATATTATTACCAGAAGAAGAACCTAATCCACTATTTATTAATTCTACTGAACCACTAACATAATTTTTTATTTCATAAACAAATTTATAACTACTACCAACTTCTAATATAGTTTGTTTTAATTCTTGTGATGAACCACTTGCACCATTTCCGTGAGCTGCACCATCACTTATAGTCCATACTGCTTCAATAGTCCAATCACTATTTGTAGCAAAATCTCCATTAACTACTAACTCACTACTAAGAGTTCTACCTACCATCTCGACTAAGCCACTAGAATTAACTCGACTAGCAACACTAGCTCTAGCAAAGTCAAAGTCCTCATATGGCTCTACTACTGGAGCTACGTTGTAAAGCGTTCCAGCCTTGTAACCAGTAGGAGTTAAGATAATACTTGCTTTATTTAATAGTCCGTCTGCCATTAGGTTATATCATTTAACGTTTGTAAGAATGCTTGGCTGTCTGTTGTGTTCTCTATAGTACCTCCAGCAGCTACTACTCTTGTAGATAGTATGCTTATGTATTGAGCTGGTGTCGGATTAAATATACCACCATCAACAATAGTCCAACCATCGTCATTTATTAAGCTAAATCTTGCAGCATAAGCTGACTCTGTAAATTGTGAGCCTCCAAAGTTTATACTTATATCGTTATCGTGTCCACCAGATTGCCAAGCTATTAGCGTAGCATCGTAGTTAGATGTGCTTAGACCAGTAGCGTTCTGCATAAAGTTAGTAAAGTTAGAGACGTTACCTATATTCCACGCTGCTAGAGATTGGTCGAATAGGTCGCAGTTGTTGAGCATACTACTCATATTTTCTACGTTTGTTGTATCCCAGCTAAATATATTTCCATTAAATTGTATACAATCAATGAATGTTTCAAGCATATTTTCAACATTAGAAGTATCCCAAGAGTTTAAATCTTGGTCAAAAGAAGTGCAACCTCTAAATGTATTACTTAAGGTGGTAACGTTAGATGTGTTCCAATTATTTATAGACTTATTAAAACTTACTGCATCCCTAAAAGCACTAGCTAAACTTGTTACTGTAGTTATATCCCAACTACCAATAGCTCCATTAAAGTTAGTACAATCTCTAAACATTTCACTAAAAGATGTACTAGAAACAGTAGGAGCATCTGTAGCACTAGAATCTAAATTAGTACAACCATAAAACGCAGCGTTAGTTGATAAGTCTAAAACTCCATATTGTTTTATTTCAAGCATTTTAAGCTTATCTCCAGCGTTATTAAATTGCCATCCTTGCAATGTTCCCTCTATGCTTATTTCGTATTGACCAGCACTACTATAAGTGTGTGTTACCTCTTGTTGGTTGTAACTTGTTATTGTATCGCTAGAGCCATCTCCCCAATTTACTGTAGCGTTATAACTTCCACCACTAACCAATGGCATCATAAATTGAGTATTTAAACTAGAGCCACTAGATGTATTCTCTGTGTCAATAGTAAAGACAAATTCATTAGCAGCAGTCTGTGATAAGTCTACTACGTCATTCTTCTCTAATAAAAGCACCATAGCATCTTTACGACCTACTTCCTTAATACTCTTGATAGAATAATTAGTAGAGCCATTAGAGATAAAATACTGAGGAGAAACTCCAATATTAGTTCTGTATCTTATTAAGCATTCTATTTTTTCATCATTGATTAAGGCATCAGCATCGAAGTTAGTATTACCACCTTTGAAGTCAAAGTCTGCGTAGATGGTAACGAAACTATTGTCAGATACTACTCTCTCGCCATAAGCGTTAGTAGAGAAGGTCTGAGTAAATAATTTTAACTTTCTATCTAGTTTGCCTATTATCATAGTTCAAGCAATCGGTAAGGAGTTAATAAGTGGTCTACCATAAGTGGTAATTCATTTACTTGTGTTCCCATAACAACATCTTGTCGGTTCTCATAGTATCGACCAACGATGATATAAATAGCTTGTACTATTGGAGCTGGTACGTCACTCGCTGCGCCACCTACTATAAACTCAACCTCTACAGCGTTAGGTCTTTCGTAAGTGTTTGGAAAGTCTCCGTCCTCCGATTGATATATCCTTCCTGGTCTTACCTTAGTATCTACATCGTAATTAGATGCTGCTAAGGTTTGTAATGTATTGTTGGCATCATAATACTTAATATGAGTAACACTAGCAACATCTCCTACTTGTAAGTCAATATAAGAAGGAAACTCATCGTAAAAGATATTGTACGTCTGAGTCATTAATCTGCGTCTAGTAAACTCTTCTACAACTTGAGTAGCAACATTAATTAAACTCGTGATGTAAGTATTGTCATCGTCATAGTCTGAGTCTATTCTCAAAAATGCTTTAGCCTCTGATAATGATATAACAGTAGACGTTGGAGCAGTCTTGAGAACTAACTTACCGTAAGGCACATAGTCAGAGCCTCTTAATGTGTTAAAGTTGTAGTTATAGTATTCCATTTAAAAAAAATTAATGGAGAGAGTGTTTCCACTCCCTCCGTTAAAATAAACAAATTACGCTTCAATCAAAGAAGCAAAAGCAGTATCATTTTGTACAGCATCACCATCAACTAATGAAGTCAAGATATATCTTGGCTCACCAGTACCAGCGTTAGTGTAGATGTCATATATAACGTCTAAGCCACCAAACTGAGCGATGTGAACTTTAGAGAAGTCTCCGAATAGAGCGTGGTCTTTAGTAGCACCACCACCATTACCAACATTACTAGAAACAAAAGAGAAATATCCGTTAATAGTTTTGTCTCTGTTATCATATAATGGAGAAACATTAGAAACTTGAGCAGCAGATTTAGCAGCAGTATAAGCATTAGTATCTACTAAGTAAGCCATTCTAGCACCTTCTAATTGTACACCAGCATCTAAGATAGCAGACTCTAGAGCGATAGCACTAGCAGCAGAAAATGCAGCAGTTGAACCAGCAGCAGCGTCAGCGAAGATAGAAGTAGGAGCGTTAGATACATCACCAGTTCCTAATAAAGCAGCTTCTAAAGTAGCAGCAACAGACTGAGCCATATTTCTTCTCAATGCAGCTTCGATAGAAGCGTTTTGAGCGATAGCCTCAGCAGAAACATTAACAATAGAGATAAGTTTCTTAGGAGATAATGTTACGCTTGTAGCAGTACCATTAGCAGCTGGAGCAGAACCACCAGTCTCTGCAACGAAGCCAGAGTTGATAGCACTAAATACTGGGAACTTCATATTGTCAACACCAGCATAGAAATTAGCACCAGCAGAAGCTAAAACTAAGTTTGCTTCTAATTGGTCAGTCCAAGCCATAACTTCAGTTGCGTTACCAGCAGCAGTAGCTACAGCAGCACGAGTTAGGATTGAAGATGGTATAGCGATACCTTTGAAAGATTGGCCAGTATAACGAGCCTCATTTCTTGCCTCTTGGTCCATCTCTTTTACAAGACCTTCTAAACGACCAGTTGCAGCTTGATTCATAGCATCTTGGAAAGAATAGTCTCTCACTTCGCTAGGAGTGTTTTCTGTTACTTCTTTAACAGCTTTAGTTGCTTGAAGTTTCTCAAAAGATTCAGCACGAACTGCCATCTTGTTTAACTCCTCAACTTTTTCATTTAAAGAGTCAAAGTTGCTTTGCTCATCAGAAGATAAGTCACGACCTTCAGCAGATGCTACAAGTCCTTCCATCTTTTCGATAACCTCAGCTCTTTCCTCTTTATAAAGTTTTGATGTTTTCATTTTATAGAAAATTAATATTAATATTTATTTTTCAAGATTTTTAAACGCATTTCATTGAGGGAGCGTTGCTTTAAATCTTCTTCTTCTTTTATGCCCTCTAATTTTTCAGCATCTAAACTTTCTTCTAGTTTTTTAGCTTCTTCTTTTTCTTGCCATTCTTCCATAGAACGTAAAGCAACAGAGCTACTAGCCTCGTTATAAGCTGGATAAGTTACAGCAGAAACGTCATAAAGTCTAGATACTTTGTTTATAGTTCTAACATTGATTCCGTCTTTCATCTCCCAAGAGTCATCCTCTACAATGAAAGCAAAGCTAGATTGATTGATAGTACCATCTTTTAGTAGTTCCATTAAATCTCTTGACGTTGATACATTAGGATTTAATTTAGCTTCGTACTTTAAACCTTTCTCATCAACAGATAGTCTTAGCGTTCCGTTAGTCGTTCTAGCTAATGGTAAACCATCGTGATTAATTAAGAAACGCACATCGTCCTCTAAACGTCCTTCAAAAGCACCAGGAGCTATAAACTCTCTAAAGCCTCCTAAGTCATTTGACTCACTATTAAAGACAGCACCGTAGCCAACTACAGTTTGCTTATCTCCATCCATTCTAAGCTCTAAGTCTTGAACGTCAATAGTTCTTATTTCTTTATTTTTCATATCTATAAATTTATCTTCTTTATTATCTATCTTTTTTTTCAGTTCAGAGATAACTTCTTTTATTCCTCTTTCTCCTTGTGTTCCTATTACTCCCCATTTAATCTGAGCAACTACACCACCTACGTTAGATAGATTAGGCTTTTTATCTCCTTTAAATTGTTTGCCATCTTCATAATGTCTAGCTATCCAAGCCTCTCGTTCTTTTATCCATTCAGTAATAGCTTCTGTCTCTTGACCATCTCTAGCTCTACCCCATAACATAAAAGCATCGTTTCCTCTTATGTTACCACCAGCTTTCCAAATGCTAGGATAATCTTCTTTTAGTTTTAAAGCGTAGTCATAATCAAACTGAGGATAGTTACTATTCTTTAAACTTACTTTTTTATGTTCATCCTTTGTAGGAAAGTTAGTGTCTCTTTCTTCTTCTAATTGTAAAGAACAGATAGCTAACCTTTGGTCATCTTCATACTCCTCTACCATAGTATCATCAGCCATACATCTCTCGATGAACTCCTCGTTAGTCTCGTCTATATTTTTAGTAGGTATCGGCATTATTTATCCTCCTCTTCTACGTCTCCAATTGGAGCAAAATTTAACGGCATAAATAATTGGTCTCCTTCTGGACCTACTCTGTTCAAGTCCTCCATTCTTCTTATTTCATTAATAGACAAAGCACCAATAGAAGCCATCTCTCTGTAATAACTTGCACGAGAAGCACTATCTCCTCTTAGTAAAGCATTAGCATCTAGTTTAATAGTAAACGAGCCAAACTCTGTTTCTCTAAATAACTTTCTATTTAGCTCTTGCTCTACCATTACCATATAAGGAGTCAAGGTAAATCTTACAAAGTCAATTGATAAAGCCTCTATACTAGAATAATTAGCTGCCTTCTCGAGATGAGAAATTAAACTGAGAGGCACTTTGAAAATTCTCGAAATTTCTTCTATCTGAAATCTACGAGTTTCTAAAAGCTGATACTTGTTAGCATCAATATTAGTTTGCTCGAATGTCATACCCTCCTCAAGGATAGCAGTCTTACCAGCTACAAAAGAACCAGAGTAATTTTGATTCCAAGAGTTCTTTAATCTTGCAACAGCTTCTTTACTTAGTTTGCCTGGATGTTTAATTACTCCACCAACTTGAGCAGAGTTTCCTAGATAACTATTAGCTGTATCGTTAGCAGCTATAGAAGTTGCTATTGTAGTGTTCTGTGCTTTCAATACGCTTACTCCCTCACAACCATTAAACGATAGATTGAAGAAGTGTAACATATCTTCTTTCATTACTCCTATCTCATAGTCTTTGATGTCGTAATAGATTTGTCCTTCGTGCTTAATTACCTTAACGTCTTGTGGATTGATAGGTATTAACTCTATTGGTCTAGCGTTAGAATCTCTAGAAATGTAGTAATACGCATTCCCCTCTAGTAATAAGTTAGTCATTAGAGTATCTAGGAATGTGTATGGTGTCATATAGCTGTTAGGATAACGAGCTAGTAGTCGGTAGATTGGATGGCTAACGTCAGTAATCTTATCGTCATCCTCCTCGACTCTGTAAACTTTTATGGGTAGACTTGCTATAGATTCACTAATAACTCTAACACACGCAAATACTGCGCTGAATGTTAAAGATGTATCTCTAGTTACTGCTGTTCTGTTGGCTGCACCATAGCCACCGAAGACAGCCTTTAAAAAATTATCGCCCCTCTTCTCAGAACGCAAGAAGTCAAATAGTCCCATAAAATTGTAATTACATTACAAAGATAAGAGAAATCGCAAAAGTGAACGACTAAATCCAGACTATTCCTCTGTCATCATAAGTAGAATTGTCGCTGCTATCGTCATTCATATAGCATCCAAGAGCCATTACAAGAGCAACCATTCCGTCAATCTTCTCACTTGACTTGCTCTTATCCATTTTTATATTTCCAGCTGGGTCTGTTTTCATAGCTAAGTTAGAACACATCCAACGTAGTACTTTGTTACCAGCGTGATTAATCTGTTTACCAAGTACGAGCTTCTCGAGTTCTTTTGTGGGACTTGATAAACTACCAAATCCTTGACCGAAAGGTTCACAAGGTAAACCATCCTCAGCTAAATCTATTATTAATTGGCTAGAGTTCCATCTATCATAAGCAATAGACTTAATGTTTACAACCTCAGCAACTTCTTTAATTTTTTTCTTGATGTAATTGTAATCGGTGACATCGCCCTCTGTGAGTTCCATCAATCCCTCTTTCTCCCAACCTATATAATCTACTTGGTCTCTTCTACTTCTTATAAAAGCATTTTCTTTAGGAGCAAAGAAGTAAGGAATAATTGTAAACCTATCGTCTTCTGGAATAATTAAAATAAATGCGCTGATGTCTCTAACCGAAGCTAAATCTAATCCAGCGTAAGCTGTCATTCCTTTATAGTCTTCTAAGTTTATTGGAGCTTTATTACACTCCATCCATTGTTGGTCTGATAGCCATTTACTAGCTGATGACATCCATTGGTTAAGGTGTAACATTCTAAAAGTATTCTCATAGCTAGGTAGCTTGATTGCTTTCTCTTGTTCTCTTTTGAGATAGTCTAATTTAACAACTCCAGTTTCTATTCCTGGATTAGCTATCCTTAATGCTTCCTCTGTTGTCCAATCTGTTTCTAAGTCACAGAAATACTTAACGTAGTAAAAGCTATCGTCTTTAATTATTCCCTCAGATACTTTCCTACCGTACTCCTCAGTCTTGTAACATATCGACTCTCTATTATATCCAGCAGTAGTTATTGCTATGGTCATAGGTTGTCGTCTACTACCTACCGATGTTGTAAGAGCATCCCATAGACTAGAATCTTTCTGGACAAAGAACTCATCCATACAAATGAAACTAGCGTTGTATCCAAACTTAGAACTTGCCTCTGAGCTGATAGCCTTAAATGCTGAGTTACTTTTCTCGTGGATGATAGAGTTCTTAAATACTTTAAGATTCTTGTTAAGTTGATTGTCAGCTCTAACCATTCCACTAGCTACGTCAAATATAATTCCAGCTTGTTGTCTGTCTCCAGCAGCAATATAACATTCAGCAGATGGCTCGTTGTCGGCTAGTAACATATACAAAGCGATAGCACTTATTAAAGTAGACTTTCCGTTCTTTCTTGGTAGACATATATAAGCCGTTCTAAATCTTCTCAGTCCACTATCTCTATACTTCCAACCAAATAAATCTCTAACTATTGTTTTCTGAAATGGCTCTAATTTAAATGGCTGACCTCCTAACTCTCCTTTGATATGCTTGATGTGATTCTCTATAAAGTAGACTACTCTATCGGCTGCCTTGTCATCAAAGTAAAAAGTTTTGTCCTCTTTAAGTTTCATATCAGCCTTAGTTGAGATTGATGTTCTTTGATTCTTTTCAAAGCATTATCATAATACTCTTTATCTAACTCATATCCCTCTAAGTCATAGCCTAGATTATGACAAGCAATAGCAATACTTCCAGAGCCTAAATGAGTGTCTAGTATTTTATCTCCTTCCTTTGCGTAGTTAATCAGAAGCCATTCGTATAACTTTATTGGCTTTTGTGTTGGGTGTATTCTATTAGTTTCTTCACACTTTCTATAACCAGCCCACAATAATTTTATGATTTTTAAAGAATTTGTCAATGATTGCCAAGCCATCTCTCCATCTGAGAAAGTAGGCATAACTACACCTTTATCCCAAACTATCCATCCTCCAGTAGGTTTTAAGTTAAAATAATTGCCACCCCATATAATTTGATTCTTACTTACTCTTTCTAGTTCTTTAAAATATTCTTTTGATGGTATTTCATCATCCCAATTTTTCTTTGTATATCCTTTCGGTTTTCTTCCTTTCCAACTTTCACAAGAAGTAGAATTATAACTTTCTAAATTATCTCCATCCCATCCTATCCCATAAGGAGGGTCAACTATTGCTAAATCAAATTCATTGTCTTTCATTGACTTCATAGCCTCTAAGCAGTCTTTGTTGTAAATGTTTATCATTAGTCAAAGAAATTAAAATCGTCAGTCCTTTCCTCATCTTGTTCTGGCATACTAAGAGATGCTCTTGAGCTTGGAGTAAATCCAAATTGCGTAGCAATTTTCATTGCATTCTGTAAAGCGTTCTGCATTACTTTGTATTTTGGAGCAATCTTACTAGACCTCAACCGACCATCTTTGTCAACGGTCTGTTCTGTAAAGTTGCCTTGTAACTCTTGAGCTATCTCTCTGTAGATTCCTATCTCATTGCAGTAAGCTGCTAAGATTGATAAGTCAGTCAAGTGTAACATCTTAATGTTAGCTAGTTCGTTAGTGACTAAGTCCCATTCGTCTGCGCCTTGTTTATTGAGAAAGGAGGGAGCTGAAGGCATACTAACAACTTGAGATGTCTCCATTTCATTTCCCACTAATCTGGATTTCTCTAGTGTGCCTTTTAGCTCCTTTACTTTTGTTGGTATTTTTTTTCTCCCTCTCATTTTATTTTTAGCTTGGCCATATTACAACTAACATACTGAACTTAAACTGGTTTTAGTTTGGTATATCTATACCCACACGATTTAGCTTTAATTATGCGTATAAAAAATGAAATC
>WLWF01001607.1_pt1 | contig 17993 bp, 15 predicted proteins | sample 6718331 | NCBI WGS metagenome assembly WLWF01 (sample SAMN12718692, study PRJNA515312) | sponge metagenome | isolation source: marine sponge | host: Mycale hentscheli | place: New Zealand: South Island, Marlborough, Capsize Point | collected 2003-05-01
GAATGCAACAACAGAGTTATTAACTCAACCTCTTGTTTTGGAGGAAAGTGAGATACTAAAAGTTCAAGCTTCTGACGCGAATGAGCTGCACGTCGTAGCTTCAATATTAGAAATACAGCCAAGAGAGGTAACAACGTAATGCAAGTAATAAAGCCAGAAAAGGTTATAACAACAATATCGAACTTGAAAACAGGTGAGAAATACAATACAGATGAGGAATGGAAAGCTAAGGGTGTACCAGAATCTGACATCAGAAGAGATGTCAAGGTAATCATGCCTTCGCTTGATTTGTTCCCTAAAACCAAGTAGTGTGGAAAAATGGCAATAACTAGATCACAAATAGCACGACAATTATTAGCAGAAGGTGGAGTATCCTTAGATGATGCTAAAATGATGGCACCAGAAGGAGAGTTTCTTGCTTACATAAACCCAAAAGAAGCTAATATGTTAAAACAAGCCGGTGGATCTGGTATTATGACACCTATGGGTATTCCAAGTTTTGTTGAATATGGAACTGATGACCCAGGTACTATGAGTCAAGCGTCAGCATCTCAAGATCAAGTAGATAGTTTTAGTGGTGGAGATAACGCACCAGATGCAGTTACTGTCGGTCAACCTCCTCAGAAAACACCCGTTCGAGATATAGTTACAAGTGGCCTAGATACTATCGCAAGATTTACTATTCCTGGATATGGAAGAGTTAGAAGCGCCATGGATATTTCAAATTTTATTAGTAGAAATACACAACCTAAAGTTACTAACCTTGTAGATGAGGTTGCTTTAACAGGAGGACGTACTCCAACAGTTACACCTGAAGGAGACAGCGATACACAAATAGCACAACCTGTAATGCCTATGATGCCACTAGTTCCAAAATTACCTTCAGATATAGAAGCGGAACAAAGTGATATAGCAAAATTTACACAAAGATTTAGTTTACCAGAAAGATTTAGATTAGCTGATGGAGGTGATGTTCATGATGATACAGACGGAGAAAAAGTTGGACCAGGAACTAGAAAATCAAAAAAATTAAAATTATATAAAATGCCTGAAATAGATAAACCAAGAAAAAGAAAAGTTTTAGAAGCGGCCGAAGGAGGAGAAGTCACTGTAAAAGATGCAGAAAAAATGGCACTTCCTGGCGAGTCATTAGCATACATTAATGATGATGAAGCAGCGTTATTAAAATCATTAGGCGGTGCAGGTCAAGCTATAAACGAAACAGGTATACCATCATTCTTTGTTAAGAAACTTTTTAAGAAAGCAACTAAAGCAGTTAAGAAAGTTGTTAAGAGTCCAATAGGAAAAGCTGCATTATTAGGCGCAGGTGCTTATTTTGCCCCTGGTTTTGGAATAAAAGCGGCAGGAGGTTTTAAACCTTTCTTATTTGGAGCACCAACAAATTTAACAACAGGTAAAGCTGCTTTCTCCGGTATTCTTGGAACAGGAGGAAAGTTTGCTCCATCAGTTGGTAAACTAGCAACTTCTATTTTTGGACCACAAGGTCTAACTAAATTTAGTGGAACACAAAAAGCTATGGCTGGTATAGCAGGAGCTTCCATATTAGGTGGACTTGCAGCTGGAGGAGAAGAGGAAGAAGATATTGATTCTTTAGCAGGTAGAATATCAGATCAAACAGGTATCGATGTACAACAAATTAGAAAAGAAGTTCAAGATGCCTATGCAGCAGGAGACATTAGTGGTTTAAAATCTAAGTATCCATTCTTAGTACCAACAAGTTCAGCAATGGCTGAGGGTGGTATAGCAAGATTAGGTTATGCTAACGGAGAAACTGTATTAGATATTAGTGATGTTAACTTAGATTCTAAAATGAAAGCAGCACAAAAACTATCAAAAGAAACAGGCATGCCTATAGAAAAAGCATTAGAGAAAATCATGGCAGATGCTTTTGCTGAAGGCGTATCTATTAAAAGAATTAAAGAAGAAATGGTTATGCCAAAAAGAAAACCACCGAAAGAAGTTCAAAAAAGAAAAGAACAAAACTTTGAGAAAGCTAAACCAGGATTAGAAAAAGAATCAGCTGATATGGTTGAAGATTTGATTAGAAGCAAGAAAGCTGGAGGAGGGCTCATGGACCTTGGAGGAACAGAAATGGACCTTAGAGGAGGAGGCTTTGTGCCTATAGGAGCTAAAGAAAAAGCTGATGATGTACCCGCAAGACTATCTAAAAATGAGTTCGTATTTACCGCTGATGCTGTTAGAGCAGCAGGTGGAGGAAGTGTTGAAAAGGGTGCACAAAAGATGTATAACACAATGAAACAACTAGAGGATAACATAGCATAATGGCTGTACAAGAAACAAGAGTATTACCCCCACAATTTATCGAAGATCTAGCAACAGATTATGGTAAGCAGTTAACCGCGTTAACGGCTCAACCTATTGATACATCTAAGATTGCACCTACAGTTGCAGCACAAGATCCATTACAAGCACAAGCAGCGACTTTAGCACAATCAGGTATTGGTGCTTATCAACCTTTTGTAACGGCAGCACAACAAGCAGCCACGGACTTTGGAACAGGGATCACGGCAGCACAACAACTTACCGGTACAGGAGCTGGAACAGGAACAGGTTCTATTGCATCTTACATGTCTCCTTACCAACAACAAGTTATCGATACAACATTAGCAGAGTTTGACAGACAAAGAGCAATGCAAGAACAAAATATTAAATCACAACAAGCAGGTTTAGGTGCACTAGGTTCAGGCAGAGCAGGTGTACAACTAGCAGAGTTTGGTACAGGTTCAGACAGAGAAAGAGCTGCATTACAAGCACAATTATTACAACAAGGTTTTGGTCAAGCACAATCAGCTAGACAACAAGATTTAGTCAATCAAGCTAACTTAGCTGGACAACAATTACAGGCAGGAAATTTTCAAACTGGACTAGCTCGACTCGTTCCAAGTTTACAGACTGGAGATATTCGTACTTTAGGATCAGTGGGCGCTGTCCAACAAGCACAATCTCAAGCTCAACTTGATGCACAGAGAGAAGCAAATAGACTAGCAGCGTTTGAACCGTATGAAAGAATTGGAACATTTGGATCAGGTGTTGCATCACTAATTAGTGGTTACCCAGGTACAAGACAATTTACATCTGTGCCTAACCCAACACCATTACAAACAGCACTTGGTATTGGTACAGGTCTAGCAGGATTATACGGAGCACTTAGATAATGAATAGAATATTAAGAAGACCTATGTTCAGAATGGGTGGTACACCTAATGAAGGTATCATGACTGGTTTAAAAGAACCAAGATTAGGGTATTCTGAAGGAACGGGACCAGGGCTTGATCAAATTATTGCAAGAAGAGAAACGGAAAAAGACACTTTGTTTACAGAACCCTATATTCAAAATGAGTATGCTAAGTTTTTAGAGAATGTTAAAAATAAAATAGATTTTGGAGGAGTTCCCGAAACTGATATAGAGGAAGGAATGCAAATAGCTCCGCCACCATCTATTAAAGATCAATCAATTTTAGAGTTCGCTGAAAATCAACCTGAAAAAGCTTATCAAGCTTTTAGAACAGGTGATAAAAAAATGGGAGGAAAAGACTATACTATAAAACAACAAAAACAAAAAACAGCTTTAGAACAAGGGGGCAAAAATGTTGATTTTGGTTTAAGTTCTACAACAGGTAATAATAATCAAGAGGAAATAAATAAATTAAAAAATTTAACAAAAGATACTTCAACTAGCCAATTTGAAAAATATTTCAAAGAATACTTACCTGTAATTCAAGAACAATTAAAACCAGATACAGATGCTAGTAAAAGAGCTAAATTTTTAGAGTTAGCAAAAGTAGGCTTAAATATTTTAGGCCAACCTGGTGGTAACATAGCTCAAGTAGTAGGAAGAGCAGCAGCACCTTCAGTAACAAATATACAAAAAATGGCTGAAAAAGATAGGGAAGAAAGACTACAACCTAGGTTGTTAGCTTTACAAGCAGCTATGAAAAGAATGGAAGGACCTACGGCGACTGAGCTAGGTATTACTGCAAAAAGAATTGAATCAGTTGCTGAGAATTTAATTACTGGTTACGGTTTATCAGCAGATGCAAGTTACAAAGCTGCTAACTCCTTAGATAACTTAAGAAAAAGAAGATCTCCTTTGGCAGGTAAATTTAATAAGAAAAGACCTGTAGAAGCAAAAGATCTTCCTAAAAAAGGCAAACACTATTATTTTACAGATGACGGTGACCTAACTGTGTATGACGCAGATACAAAAAAATTCTTAGACGTAAAAGAAGCAGAAGCTATTTCAACATAATACAGAAAGGAGAGTAAATGCCACAAAGTATAGATGAAATTTATGGCGCTAAACCTCAAGAGCCTGATGTAGGTTTTTTTGAGTCTGCGTTAGCTGGTGTAGCCACAGGTGTTTGGAATATACCAAAAGGTTTTGTATCTCTAGGTGCTGAACTATATGATTTAATTGGTGACACAGATAAAGCAAAAGAAGTAGAACAGTGGTTTGACGAAGTTAATCCTTTTGATGATGAAGCAGAAGCAAGAACTGTTGGTAAAGTTGTTCAAGCAATAACTCAAATTGCTCCTGTAGCAATCGGAGGAGGGGCACTTGGTATTAGGGCTGGAAAAGCATTAGGACAAAAATTAGCCAAAAAAGCTGTATTAGCTAAGCAATTAAATAAATCTTTTAGTTTATCCAAGTATGGTGCAAAAATAATTGGACCTAAATCAGGAGCAATTATTGGTGGTGGTATTGGAGAGGGTTTTGTAGCAGACGAAGATATCGGAACATTTGCGGACATGGTTAAAGGAACTTCTTTAGAACCTTTTGCTGTAACAATGATGGACAGAGATACTACTAAAGAAGGTAGAGAAGAAGCAGGTAGAAGATTATTAAATAGAATAAAATTTGCTACAGAAGGTGCACTTTTTAATGCAGCTATCGCTGGTATAGGTAAAGGGGTATCTACATTACAAAAACCAACAGGGAAACATATAAGAAAAAGCACCGGAGAAATACTAAGTGAGAGTCAAATTAAAGATGGTAGTGTTCCTAAAAATGATATTGAGTTTGTAGAAACAGGACTTCAAGAATACGGAGATGGTTTACAGGGTTTACTACAAAAATATTTTTTAGGTTTAAGAAAACAAACCACTGGAACTTTAGATACTTTTCAAGCACAAAGAAATGCAGCAGCCGATACTTTAATTGTAGATGAAGTAGCTACAAAAGTTACAAAAAGATTTAACAAAGATTTAAAAGATACTTACGATCTTATTCAAGATAAATATTTAGTAGGTGAAAACTTAACACCTCAAGCGAAACAAGAAAAACTTTTAGAACGTGTTCAAAAAATAATAGAACCAGATGAAGGACAAACATCTTTATTAAAATTAAATAGAAAAACTGCTGTTGTAGAAGACGCTATTAATAATCCGAAAGCAAAATTTGTTAAAAGTGATTATCAAGTAACTAGAGAATTAGATAATATTAAAAAACTAGTGGAGGAATCAGCTGGTAAAAAAGGAGCTGCTCAACCTTTAATTAATTCTATATTAAGAGTTAGAAGAGACATAGATAATATGTCTTTAACAACTCTAGGATTAGGAGGCTTACCTGATGACATAGTAAAAACAATAAAACAAAATATAGGAGGTTATTTTACAACAGAGTATAAAATCTTTAATAGGTTTATGCCTCTTAGAAAATACAAAGTTACAGCAGAACAATATAACAACGCAATTAAACTATTTGTTGAACAACAAGAAAATTTTCACAGAAGAAAATATAATTTAAAACCAACAGATAAAGTTCCAAGGGATGTTATTGCACATGCACAGGAAAAAGCGGTAATAGAAGTAGATGCTTTTTTAAAAAAAAGAGCAATAGACGAAGTAGATGTAGCCTCTAAAGATTTTAAAAATGGTGCAGCAACAGTAACAGAAAAACCAACTCCAAAAGACATAGAAGCAACAGCACCAAAAGTTAAAAATAAAACACCAGATAACACAGTTAAAAAAGAAATAGAAGGTATACGTGTTCAAACAGATGCACTAAGAGAAAAAATATTAGATCCTTGGCAAAGAGAATTAGCAGGTGTTATTAAAGATCCTTCTTATACATTTTATGCTACTGTTATGAAACAAGCTAATTTAAATTCAACTATAAAATATTTAAACGAAATAAATCAAATAGGCTCTAAACCAGGTGCAGCTAAATTTGTATTTACACGACAGGAAATAATCGATCAATTTGGTGAATCAGCTTTAAGTGATCCAAAAAGATTTAAAGAGTATATATCACCAAAAGTAGGCGGAGACTTGGCAGAGCTAACACCTTTAGATGGTAAGTATCTTAGAGCTCCAATATACGATCAAGTCTTTAATGTAACTTCTAACTTTTTAAATAGAAGTGATATAGGAACAGCCTACAAGGTTGGATTACTAATACCAAAAGCAGTTTCACAAGTCGCTAAAACTATTTTGTCACCAATAACACACATTAGAAACTTTATAAGTGCAGGAGCTTTTGCTGGTGCTAACGGTGTATTTACTCCTGGCTACGGCAATATCTCTGCCTTAGCTCCAGAGCTTTTAGGTGGTAAAGGTATGTTTGGACAAGCGTTTGGAACTAGTTTTAAAGGAACCTTCGGTGGGAAAGTTTCAGAACCTTTTCAATTATTAAGAAAAAGAATGCAAAGAGTAGATGTCTTATCAAGTTCTGTTGTTGGCCGAGATATAGATGCTTTTGTAAAACAGCTTTTTACAGATCCAGTAACAGCAGATAAAAAAGCGTATCAAGAATTATCTGGATTTGCTAATAAAGGTATAGGTCAATTAAGAGGTGTTTATGGAAAGTTACAAGAACTTTATTTAAAAGAAGATGATTTTTGGAAAGCACTTACTTGGGGTGTAGAAACAAATAGATATGGCAATGTTGTAAAGGATTTAGGTATTGATAAAGACAACTACATGAAAGTTTTAACAGCCCCTGATTTTGGCACAACAGGATTTGATGATTTAGCTAGAGAAGTAGGAATGACACCGGAAACTTTAAGGGACTCATCTAAATATTTTAGAGGACTAGTAAAGAGACAAGATGTGGTTGCAGAATCATTTCAAGGTTTTCTAGATGAAGTTGGAGGAAGTTTAGTTAGAGATCTTGTGCCTAATTATAATTATATTGGTCGAACAGGAAAAGCATTACGTCTTACACCTTTCGGTAATTTCATAGCCTTTCCATTAGAAATTATGAGAACAGGAAATAATATTATGGCACAGTCCATTAATGAAATAACTAGTGGTATTCCACAAATTAGAAATATTGGGTTACAAAGATTGTTTGGTTTTGGTTCTACAATTATAGGCGTACCTAAAGGATTAACAGAATTTTATAAGGCTAAAAATAATGTTAGCGAAGATGAACTATCTGCTTTGAAAAAATTTGTTCCTGAATGGTCTAAAAATTCTACTTTACTACCTGTGGATAGAGATGAGAATGGCTACATTAAATATGTCGACTTTAGTTATACTAATGCTTATGACGCTTTACTAAGACCGTTTAGAGCAGTGGCTAATAAAATAGGAGATTCAAATCAAACAAAAGACTCTTTAGCTAAAGCTTTAGGAGAAGGAATTACAGAAGGTATGGTAGAATTGTTAGAACCTTTTGCATCAGAGTCTATATTTACTGAAGCTTTAGTTGATTCTACAATTAGAGGAGGTAGGGGAAAAGATGGTAGAAGGGTATGGCAAGAAGCAGATGACCCATTTGTAAAAGTTCAAAAAGGTGTCTTTCATTTAGCAGAGTCTTTTCAACCAGGTTCTTATCAACAATTAAAAAGAGTTGCTAATACAGCGTTAGGAAAAACAGATCCTAAGTATGGAGAATCTTTTGAATTAGATGACGAAGTAAAGGGTATATTTGGTTTTAGACCAATACAAAGTAATCCAGAAAAAGGCTTAGTATTTATGACAACTAGATTTAGTAAAAGATATAAAAATGCTAATAATTTATTTAACTCTCAACTTTTAAGAGGAGGAAGAGTAACTCCAGAAAGATTATTAGACACGTATGCTTATTCAGAATTAAGGAAATTTGAAGAAACAAAAGAAATGAATCAAAATATAATAGCAGCTAGAGAGCTAGGCGTACCTGAATTTAAGATAAGACAAAAAGTAAAAAGAAGAGGTATTAATAAAAGAACTTTTGATAATTTAATGAGAGGAGTTTATACTCCTGATAGACCAGGAAGATTTTTTTCAACAAGAATGGCAGAAATAACTAGGGATTTAAATCAAAAAGAAGGAACTAATATTCCTAACCCTTTTTTAGAAACACTACCTGTAATAACCGACATAATAAATAGTAATAGAAATACAGATTTAATCGGTGGAAAGCTTAATTTTCCTAAAATAAAACAACCAGAAATAACAGGACCTTTATCAGAAGACATACAGACACCTCCTTTACCACAAACAGGTGCGCCAATAGTATCTAACGTTCAAACAACAAATGTGGTAAACCCAGTATCTGGGTTGACAAGCACAGAAGAAGCGTTATTTTCTAACCCTTTAGATAAATTAATACGACAAAGACAAAGGAATAAAACAGTATAATGGCTATTGAACCTAAAACAACTAGAGAACATATTGTATCCCTGTACGGACATGTTAAGGGAGTTAAAAAAGATATTGCACACATGCACAATGGTATTCACAAATTGGGTGGCAAGGTAGACAAAATCTACTGGGTTCTTTTAGCTGCGGTGGGGTCCGTGGCCATACTTCTATTAGAAAGATTTATAACTTAGTCCTCACGATCATCGTGCCAACGCTCGTTGATCTTACTAGCCATCCAGTACGCTATTGGAATACATATTATAAATGTTATTTCTGCAGCTCTAAGAACACTAACATCCCAAAGCTTATACACAATGTGGTGAATTCCTATTGGTGCAAAAGCACCTACACATAGTAAGATTGCCATTCTTATATAATAAGGATATCTCATATCCAATCTCTTAACTCTTCTCCCATGACTTGGGAAGCAATATTTATCTTTTTACGTAAGGACTTTACAATTTTTGTATCTACAGTATCTTCTGCTATAAGATCTATATATGTCACTTTTTTCGTTTGCCCTATTCTGTGTGCTCTGTCTTCTGATTGCATTCTTTTTTCAAGATCATATCCATTAGAATAATAAATTACGGTATTAGCTTGTACTAATGTAATACCATAACCACCGGTTGCAGGTGTACCTACAAAGAATCTGACCTTATCATTCTCTTTAAAATTACGTATGGCATAGTCCCGTTCTTCAGGCAGCGTTTTGCCATAATAATGGACCACGGATCCCGGACCTTGTTGTTTCTCTATTGCGCTAACAATTAATTCTACATCTCGTTGCCAGTGTGCCCATATAATAGCTTTACCTTCTACTTCTTCTAGTATCTCCATAAGCTCTGACATTCTGTTGTGTTTAATGTTTTGTGTTGTGCCATCATCAGCAACAAAATGACCACAAGTTATTTGTTGTAGTCTCATAATTTGAGTAAGTGCTGTCATTGTTGTAACCGTCTTACCATTTAAAGTAGCCAGTGCTTCTTGTTTCATTTGTCTATATAGTCTTATCTGTTCAGGTGTAAGATCTATCTGTCGTTTCATATAAACTTTATCAGGTAAATCTAAGCAATCTTCTTTCAATACTCTATATGAAAAAGGTTTTAACTTGTCTGATAGTTCAGATAAGTTTTGATAGCCAACTACAAGATTAATAGAACGTCCAGATATATTAGCACTTTTCATAACAGCATATCTATTTCTAAAAGAATAATAAGATGAATGATTTAAATGAAAAGGGTCTAAGAAATAACACTGGGTATATAAATCTAGTGGGTTTCTCGTAACAGGCGAACCTGTCATAATTCTTCTATAACGTGTAAGTGTTGCTAGAGATAAAATATTTTTTGTTCTTTTTGCTTTAGGATTTTTTATAGTAGTGGACTCATCAATAGCCATCATAGATTTATGTGATCTTAAAAACTTAGCTGCAAAACTTCTACCTTTGTCTGTGCTAAAAGCTTCTACATTCATAACAATAATATGTAAGTCATGACCTGTTTCAAACAGTCGATCTAATTTCTCTTGTTGTTTTTTATTTATATTTGCTTGCCACAATACGGTCACATTTTCTATGTGGTCAGGTAAGTGCGTAGGTAACTCTTGGTTGTACCAAGTTCCTATCACACCTTTTGGTGCAACAATTAAGGCACCATCTACTTTACCTTTATCGTAAAGCATTGCAAGATTATCAATTAGGACTTTTGTTTTGCCAGTCCCCATTTCCATAAAATATGCAAACGTATCTTTGTGCCAGGATTTTTCCAAAGCAGTAATTTGATGTGCATATGGCTTCGTCTTAAATTTATAGTTCATCTTTCTATTGACAGGTATATAGGATTTTGCTAATAAGTCAAGTATGAAAGATAAAGAAAGTATAGATCTTACAGAAGTAAGAAAAAATAAACCACCTACTGTTTATGTCGTGCAAGAAATTGCAGGCACAAGAGAAGGTCGTCCTAAATTTAATATTATGGGAGCTGCCCAATACGGCAACTTAAAATTTTTATTAGATGAAAGATCACAGATTATCTTTTCACCAGGACCGTTAATATTTAAATTAAGAAGTGCTTTAAAACATTTTAGACCTTCTGATTATTTGCTATTAACTGGCGACCCTGCTATAATAGGTGTGACTTGTAGCATTGTGTCAGAGTATACAAACGGCAAGTTCAACTTATTGAAGTGGGATAAACAAGAAAAAAGATATTATCCGATAGAGATAAGTCTTTATGAAACAGGAGCAATGAAAGATGAACACGATCGACTTTGAGAAAGATCAAGAACAGGTATTAGATAAAACATCTAATATTAATAAACTTGCAGATAAAATAAAAGAGCTGCAAGCCGTAGAAAAAGCCATCGAACTCGATGAGAAACAAATCAAAGATAAGAAAAAACATTTAGAATATTTGTCAGGTGAAATAATACCGACAATGTTATCTGAGATGGGCTTATCTTCCTTAAAACTACAGGATGGATCATCCGTAGAAGTTAAAACAAATTACAGCGCCACTATTACACAAGCAAATAAAGAGTCGGCGTTTAACTGGCTTCGTGAGAATGGCCTGGGCGATATAATCAAAAATGAGATATCCGTATCGTTCGGTCGTAACGAGGATAACAAGGCGGCTGATTATGCCGAACTTGCAAAGGGTCAGGGTCTCGAACCTAAGCAAAAGCTGAAAGTCGAACCCATGACTCTAAAAGCGTTAGTCCGTGAGCGTATCGAGGCAGGTAAGGAAATGCCAACGGAAATTTTCAACATCTTTGTTGGAAATAAAACAACAATAAAAAGGAAACAATAACCATGAGTGAAGTACAAACAAAAAAGAAAAACGAGATCAGCGCAAATTTATTTGAAGCTGATGCTGGTCAAGGTTTGAACATGACGCAAGAGGATCTTGCGTTGCCGTTCTTAAAAGTCCTTGGTCAATTATCCCCTGAATGTAACAAGAGGGACGCAAAATATGTCGAGAAGGCAGAGCCCGGCATGATTATAAATACCGTTACAAACGAGATTTATGATGGCGTAAAGGGGATAGATGTTGTTCCGGTGCACTACAAAAGACAGTACATCGAATGGCAAGATAGAGGTGAGAGTCAAGGTGCTCCAGTAAAAATCTATGAAGCTGGAGATGACGTACCACAAACTACAAGAGACAAGTTTAATAAAGATAGATTACCTAGCGGTAACTATCTTGAAAATACAGCAAGTCACTTTGTAGTTATCCTTGGAAATAGTCCAACTACAGCATTGATATCTATGAAAGCTACTCAATTAAAAGTGAGTAGAAAATGGAACTCAATGATGATGGGTCTAAAAATGCAAGGGAAGAATGGTATGTTCACACCACCAACATACAGCCACATTTATAAACTAAAAACAGTGCAACAGTCTAACGACAAAGGTACTTGGTTTGGTTGGGATGTAACAAGGGTTGGTCCTATAAGTGATCCTGGTATTTACAAAATAGCAAAAGACTTTGGAGCAAATGTTTCAAAGGGTGATGTTAAAGTAAAACACGGAGAACAAGAATCTAAATCCGATTCACCGTACTAAAGACTTCCACTGGAAGGAAGAGGGGCGGCGATGGGAGACTGGAGCCGCCCTCACAGAATTATTATGAGTGTTGAAAAATTTAGACAGATATTTAACGGACTAGAAGAAAGGTTTGGCTACCACATCATCGACAAAGATGACAATGGTGTAGAGGGTGATAAGCGCTCAGGGAAATCTTTTACTTCTAATTACGCACACACAAAATTAATGTGGGAGTCACATTATAACGGTAAATCTTTTGAAGTAAAATTACCAAATCAAAAAACAACAATGGCAGATAGTTTAGGCATCTGTCCTATCAATAAGAATAGTGAATGCACTTGGGGTGCTGTAGATTTAGATGACTACAAACCCAACCATAAAGAATTATTTAAAAAACTAAAAAGTATAAACGCGCCTCTCATACCTTTTAAATCAAAGAGTGGAGGCATACATGTTTATATTTTTTTAAAAAAACCTGTCAAAGCTTTACTCTTAAGAGATAAACTTCATAGTATTAAAAATGTTTTTGGTAGCTGTAAGCCGGATAAAATTTTTCCTGTTCAAAAATATATAGATTTAGATAAAGGTTCGGCAGGTAGCTGGATTAACTTACCTTACTACAACGCAGGGAATACAGAAAGACATATGATTACAGAGGAAGGTAAGCCAGCAACGATAGAAGATTTTTTTGTTGCTTATGAAAAAAGCAAAGTATCTTTTGATCAACTAAAGAAATTAAAATCTAATATTGATGAAGGAGATAGCGGTGAATGGTTTAAAGATGGACCACCTTGTTTACAAACCTTATCTAAATTTGGTGTACAACAAAGTCAAAGGAACGAAGTTATGTTAGACATGACTAGATATATAAAGCTAGCACATGGCGATAAATGGAAAGATAAAACTGGTGATTACAATAAAAAATTTTTTAGTCCAAACTTAGCCTACAATGAAGTTAACAAAGTTATAGAGTCAAGAGATAAAAAAGATTATCCATACAGATGTAATCAAGATTGGTTAAAGCCACACTGCAACAGAGAACAATGCATGTTAAGAAAGTTTGGTGTTGGAGGTGCAGGAGGTAATTCAGACATCTCACTTGGACCATTATCTTTTGTAAAGTCCTTTCCAAAGATTTGGTATCTAGGTTTTAATGGAGAGGTAGTTAAGCTAACTTCAAAAGAATTAGTTAGACAAGATCTAGCAAGAGAACAGGCAACAGAGCAAACAAGTAAGACACCACCTAAAGTAAAGAACTGGGATTTACAGATACGATCTTTACAGATTAAAGCTACACCGATAGATGCACCGGAAGAAAGTAGTCCAACATATAAATTAAAAAGTTTATTAGATTCTTTTGGTTTTAAAATGAGAAGAACGAAAGACATTAAAAAAATATTAAGGGGTCAACCTTACTATGATGAGAACAAAAAACTTTTATATTTTATGTTCACAGGTTTCTATGATTTTATAAAGGTTAAAGAATGGAAAAAGACAGAGAATGAAACACACATAATGTTGAAAGAAACAATGGGTATATCAAGAGAAAAAATTCACATTGATGGCAACATTAAAAAATGGGTTTATGTAATAGATCCAGAAAGGTTTAACGTAGAAGATGAAGTGCAACAAGATGATGTTAACTTCCCAACACCGGAGTATTGATGAGAACATTTAAAGTTTTAGGAGGACCAGGTTGTGGTAAGACAACAGAAATATTAAAGCGACTGGGACGGAAGTTTAGAGAAGGTTTACTTCCAAGTCAAGTTTTAATGATAGGTTTTGCGAAAGCAACGGTAGAAAACTTACAAGAAAGAGCGATAGAAGAATTAAATTTCACTGAAGCACAAGCTGAAAGTATTCAAACAATACATAAGTATTGTCTTGACAGACTTCCAATAAAAAATGTTTTCACTTCAGAATATAAAAGAGATTTTAAAAATAAACTAAAGATAGATGAATCTAATTGGAAATTTATTGACGGAGAACTTTCTAACGATGCTGAAGATTGCGTTGGTTGGAGTGATATAGAAGATAAAAAATTAGGCGTGATCTTTAGATTAATTGGCTTGGCTCGGCACAGTATGTGTCATGACGTTGAAGATATTATAAAGTATTATAACGAATCAGAGAACTACGAGTTTTCTAAATTAAAAAAAGCTGACATTGAATGGGCCCACACTAATCTTACCAACTATAAAAAACAAAACTTCTTAGTGGATTTTGAAGACATGTTATTTAAAGCTCTTCCTAATACAGTTAAGTTTGGTGAATATAAAATGGTTATGGTTGATGAGGTTCAAGACTTAACTGATCTTGAATGGGCTGTGATTAAAAAATTAGCGGACAACACGGAGGAGTTGCACTTAGTTGGTGATGATGATCAAGCGATTTATGGCTGGAAAGGAGCTAGGGTTACTACTTTTCAAAAGTGGCCTTGCAACAAAGAAGACATAACCATATTAAAAAAGACGCATAGACTTCCACAGAACATACATCACTTTGTAACTACAGAGCTTATACCAGAGATTAATAATCGAATGGGAAATTATTATGAGGTAGTTAAGAAAGATCCAGGAAAAATTTATACAACATCTAATTTAGATGGGTTAAGCAAAAGAATAAAAGAATCCACTAGTATTATGTTTTGCGGTAGAACAAACGCAGCGTGTAGACCATACGTAGAATTTTTAAAAGAAGAAGGTATACCTTGGGAACAAAAGATTAGAGGAGGTAAATCACAAGGGTTTCAAAATAGTATTAATCCTGATGATATAAACTCTATAAAAAATTGGCATGTTCTAAAGACAGGAGGATCTATCTCAGGGAAAGAAGTTGTCAAATTATTTGATAGATTAAAAGATGGTTTAATTAAAAAAGGTAAGAAGACTTTTTTAACCAACAAAGATACTTGTCCAAAAGAATTCACAGAGAAAGATAGAACCTTTGGTTATGTAGAATTAAAAGAAAGATATTATCTATTGGCAGATATAGATAAGTCATGGCACGATTGTTTAACTTTTGAGACAACAAGAAAAAAATCTAGAGACAAACCCAACGCTTTATTTGATGATGATCTTGATTACACAGAGTATGTAAAGTCTTGTTGGGACAAAAATAGAAATTTAAAATCCAACATCTTAGTAGCAACTGTTCATGGAGTAAAGGGAATGGAAAGAGATGTTGTAATTTTATCTTGGGACTGGGGTGGAAGTCTTAATTCTTTTCGTAACGGTACAGAAGAACAGGAGGATGAAGAGGTAAGAACCTGTTACGTAGGAGCAACGAGAGCCAAGAAAACTCTAATAATCTATCAACCACCAAAAGCAAAAATCTTTCCTCTTCTAAATGTAGAATATGAACAGTTATAAAAAACAAATCGGAGGATCTCACTACAAGAGAATGGCCTATCAGCCAAGTGAGTTCATAAACAAGAATAGGTTGCCTTTCGCGGAAGGATCAGCTATTAAGTACATATGCAGACATTCTGCTAAGGGTGGAGAAGAAGACATAAAGAAGGCGATACATTATTTAGAAATGATAATAGAGAGGGACTATGCAGATACCGATGTTTAAACCACAGACCGAATGGGTCTGTCCTGATGATTTTCCTGATCTATCTAAATACGATGAGATTGCTATCGACTTAGAAACAAAGGACCCTGATTTAAAAGCAAAAGGAACATCTGCCACAAGAGGTGTGGGTGATGTAGTAGGTATCGCTGTTGCTGTGAAAAATTGGTCTGGATATTTTCCAATAGCACATGAGAATGGACCGAACTTAGAACGTAAAAAGGTTTTAGGTTGGTTCCAAGATGTCCTTAAAACAAGTGCTGATAAAATATTTCACAACGCCATGTATGATGTGATTTGGATTCGAAGACTAGGGCTCACGATTCACGGAACAATCGTTGATACTATGATCATGACATCACTAGTAGATGAGAATAGATTTAGATATGATTTAAATTCTGTAGCACAGGACTTCACAGGTCTTAGAAAAGATGAGGCTACTCTACAACAAGCTGCGAGAGACTGGGGTATAGATCCAAAAGCAGAGATGTATAAATTACCTGCAATGTATGTAGGTGAATATGCAGAGAAAGATGCAGAAATTACTTTAGCTCTTTGGCAAGAATTAAAAAAAGAAATAGTAGGACAAGATCTATCTTCTATCGTAGCTTTAGAAACTAAAGTTTTACCTGTTCTCATTGATATGAAATGGAAAGGTGTAAGAATAGATGAGAGTCATGTTGAAGTCTTAGAAAACAAATTTAAAAAAACAATAGATAGTAATTTAAAAAGAGTTAAGGAAGCAGTAGGTTTTTTTCCCGAGATATGGGCTGCTGCGAATATTGCGAAAGTATGTGATAGTCTAGGTATTAGTGACTACGCAAGAACAGAAAAAACTAAGAAACCATCTTTTACAAAAAACTATTTAGCAAATCACCCTAATAAAATATTAAGAAGTATAGCTCAAGCAAGACAGTTAGATAAACTTAGAAACACTTTTTTAGAATCTATAAAAAACTATGTTTACAAAGGAAGAATTTACGCAGACATACATCAATTAAAAGGAGACCAAGGAGGTACCGTAACGGGTAGACTCTCTTATTCACATCCAAACTTACAACAACTACCAAACTATTCTAATGTTGGTATGGGTATAAGATCTATTTTTATTCCTGAAGAAGGTTGTGAGTGGGCTTGCTTTGATTACTCTCAACAAGAACCAAGACTAGTATTACATTTTGCATCTATTACACCAGGGATGGTAGGTATAGGCGATATGTTGGATAGATATAGAAGTGATGAGGCACCGGACTTTCACTCTGAGATTGCAGATATTACAGGATTAGATCGAAGACAATCTAAAGCAATAAGTTTAGGTTTGTTCTACGGTATGGGTAAAGCTAAACTACAAGCACAGTTAGGTATAAATGACGACAAAAAAGCTCAAGATATTTTAAGATCATACGATGCAAAAGTTCCTTTTGTAAAAAGATTAATTAAACAAGTAATGAATAGAGCACAAGACAGAGGTAAGGTTAGAACACTGTTGGGAAGATCTTGTAGGTTTAATCTATGGGAGCCAGCTCAGTTTGGAATACATAAACCATTACCACACGATGAAGCTTATACTGAATATGGACCACAGATAAGAAGAGCTTTTACTTATAAAGCTTTAAATAAACTTATACAAGGTTCTGCCGCAGATATGACAAAACAAGCCATGGTAGATTTACATTCAGAAGGTATAATACCTGAAGTTCAACTGCATGATGAACTAGACATCTCGATTGATAGCGACGATAAGAAGAAAAAAATAATTGAGATTATGGAAAATGCTGTTAAGTTAGATGTTCCAAACAAAGTAGATTGCGAAGTAGGAGAGAACTGGGGATCGATAGAGGGGGAGGATGATATTGACAAGAACTTTTTTTAATTATGGCTTATTTAAATGCGAACATTCCAGTAGAATACGCTCAGATAAAAAGAGAGTATCTCTATGACCTTAAGAAACATCATGGCGAAGTTGAAGACTGCATTATTTTTGGTCTATCGGCTCTTACGGGGCGTTCCATCCTTTTTCATTGTATTATGGAAAATGGAGCTGTCTACTATCGTCTCCCAATATCTGCGTTCATTCAAAGAGGCTTTAAGCCAGAAGAAGTTCCTAGACGTAGACTTGATGAGTTACAGTTATGGAATTGTTTCAGTTATTATCCTGCTGTTACTACTTGGGATATTTTAGAAGCACAAGCCGGTAAATACATTGGTAAAGATAAGAAATGGCACCACGGTAAATACTTATTTACGGTTGACTTTGCCC
>WLWF01001608.1_pt1 | contig 17989 bp, 43 predicted proteins | sample 6718331 | NCBI WGS metagenome assembly WLWF01 (sample SAMN12718692, study PRJNA515312) | sponge metagenome | isolation source: marine sponge | host: Mycale hentscheli | place: New Zealand: South Island, Marlborough, Capsize Point | collected 2003-05-01
GACAGCTGTTAATTCTGCAATTACTGCTGGTAAAGCATATACTGCTAGTTAATTTATTATAATGAAATTTGTTTTAGCCTATACTATATGTTCGGCTATAACAGGTTTTTGTAATTCACCTTCTATTTCTCCTGTCGAATTTAAAACTTGGAGTGATTGTACTAAAGCAGGTGCAATGGCAACTATTAAAGTTACTAACCAAAACTTAGAAAATTTTAACAAAGAAAAATTATACGTTTCTTACTTTTGTAATGAACGCAAAGGTAATGATGTCTAAAAATTCTGCATTAGAGAGAATAGAATCACACGAAAAACTTTGTCGTATCATGCAAAAGCAAACCCACCAAAAAATTACCAGTATAGAAACAGAAATTAAAGATATTAAAAGACACATGTATTATGCTATGTCAGCTTTAATAGGTGGTATGTTTTCAATTATAGTTATACTATTTCAAAAACTTTAAACTTTAAGGCTTTTATGGCTAGAAGAAAGAAAGCAGTTACTGGTCTAACCTCAGAAATTAAAGCTCAACTTAGACTTGCCGAAGATCCTAATTTACTTGTATTTGTACCCCTTGGTGGACTTGGTCCTGTAGATATTGTTACTTTAAATATGACAACAGGAGAGTATAATGCTTATGATGTTAAGTCTAAAAATTATAGAAAAGCTGAGAGTTATCTTGCTCCAGATGGTTATAAAAGAAACCTTAAAGGATCTTTTATATCTAGAAATACAACTAAAGAACAAAAGAAACTTAACGTAAGGATTATATACGAATGAAATTATCAGAAAACTTTACCCTTCAAGAATTAACAAAATCAGACACAGCAATAAGATTGGGTATACCAAATGAGCCTAACTCAGATCAGATTGCTAAACTACAAAACCTTTGCGAGACTTTGCTGCAACCAGTTAGAAATAAGTTTGGTGCAGTTATAATAACTTCTGGTTACAGATCTCCAGAACTTTGCACCAAGATAGGTAGCTCAATTAATAGCCAACATTGCAAAGCTGAAGCCGTTGATTTTGAATGTCCAGGCACAGATAATGCTGAACTTGCTTATTGGATAAAAGATAATATAGAAGGATGGGATCAAATGATCCTTGAATTTTACACCATTGGTGAGCCTTCAAGTGGTTGGGTACATTGCAGCATAGCAGATAAACCTAGAAAACAGTTCTTGAGAGCATTCAAAGAAGATGGTAAGACGAAATATAAACCAATACTAGGAGATATAAGATGTGGTTAAGTGCAATTAAACTAGCAATGAACGCTGGTAGTCATATTTATAAAAAGAAACAAGAAACTAAAATGATGATGGCTAACGCACAAGCTAAACACGCAGAGAAAATGGCTAGTGGTGAGCTAGAATATTCTGGTAAACTTCTTGAAGCAAGACAATCGGATTGGAAAGACGAGGCAGTTCTTGTAATTTTAACGCTGCCAATTTTGGTGATCGCTTGGGGTGTATTTAGTGATGATCCAAACGCATCTGCAAAAATAAAAGAGTTCTTCGAACAATTCCAACAGCTTCCCAGTTGGTTTACAAATTTATGGATTCTTGTCGTGGCAAGTATCTATGGTATAAAAGGAACACAAATATTTAGAGGAGGAAAGAAATGAACTTAAAAGATCATATTCCACATTTTGTGGAAGAGCATAAAAAAGCAATAGCAGTTGTTGTTGTTATTTTGATTATTGCAATCATTATATAGTAATGAGAAATCAAATACCTACAATGATGGTATCAAGGTATAGTAAAAAGAAACCTACACTTCTTTCTCAACAAACTGGTAATAAGAAAAAGAAAAAGAAATATAAGAAAAAGAAGTAATGGCAAAGATTAAGTTTACACACTTCATACCTAGAGATAAACCTAAAAAGCGTGGACCAGGTCAGCATAAAAAATCTATGAGTAAGCATGAGAAACGTCAAAAAAATACTAATCGTTACTTGGGTCAAGGCAGATAATTAAATCTAGCAATATTTTAAAAAAATGATAAATGTTTTATTGGAGGTTTCTACCAATGAATATAGTAGATTTGCTAAAGAAAAATATAGTAATGATTCCTGTAGTTGCGTCAGTTATTGTCGGAACTTTTACAGGTGTTAGATATATTGTATCATTAACAGAAACTATTAATAAAAATAAAGCAGAAATTACTGTAATAAACGATACTCATCTTTATAATTTTAAAACTTACATTGCTAGAATACAAGAAAACCAAAATCATTTGTTATTAAATATAGAAAAAAATAAAGGTAATACCATTGTTGCTAATGATAAAATGGATAGATTAGAGGAAAAAATTAAACAATTAGAAATAGATTTTAAAAACTTATTAATAAAAAGAAGTAATTAATATGGAGTGTGTTAGGATGGATTATAGATTTACAGCTATACTTATTATTATGATATGTCTATTAACTTTTTTTGGATCACCGCAATGAAATATTTAATTATATTTATTTTAACAGCAGGGTGTGTAAAGAGTGAACATGATTTTATAACTGCTCCTCCAGGTTTAACTTCTGCGATATATGAACAGCTAATAAAAATAGAAAATGACCAGAAAAACTAACACAGCTTTAATTGCGTTGCTTGGTACAATCCTAATGGGTTTAGCTACCTGGACTTTGGTCACACTCATAGAACTTCAATTAACAGTAACCATGATCCAATCTGACTTGATGTCTATTGATAAACAATTTGGAAGAGTTTACAATTTCATAGATTCTGTTAGAGGTAAGTAATGGCTATCAGAAAAACTACTAAAGGTAAGAACGCAAACTACAGACCCACAAAGTCTGGAGCTGGTATGACCGCTAAAGGTGTTGCAAGATATAGAAGAGCAAATCCAGGATCAAAATTAAAGACAGCTGTTACTGGTAAAGTTAAGAGAGGTTCAGTTGCTGCTAAACGTAGAAAAAGTTATTGTGCTAGATCTGCTGGTCAACTTAGAAACTCATCAGCTAAAACTAGGAACGATCCTAATTCTAGAATAAGACAGGCAAGAAGGAGGTGGAAATGTTAGATAAATTAATTTATAAATTTTGTGGTTGGGTAGACAGCTTAACTGATAAAGTTGAAAATATTTTTACTATGGATTTTACTAACTTTAGTAAAAGAAGAAAGAAAAAGTGTAAGTGTGGCAAGAAATAAGACTTGGAAGAAACCAACACAACAATCATTAATCTGTGGCTATTGTAATTGGTGCAAGAAGATGCTTATGAGTGATGCAGGAGGGTGGATAGTTACCCACAAAAGACAATACTTTTGCCATGATGGTAAAGATGGTAGTTGCTTTGACAAATACTGTGTGATAAAAATGAAACAACAACAGGAGAATAACTATGTACGGAAAGTCTAAAGGTAAAAGTAAGCTAACAGCTAAGCAGAAAACTCTGCCTAAGTTTTTACAAAACAAAATTAAAAAATCTAAAAAGAAGAAGAAGTAATGAAAAAAGGTTATCACAAAACTAAATCTGGTAAGATGGCTAAAAAAGGTTTATACTATAACATCAATAAGAAAAAACGAGCTGGTACTTCAAACTCTAAAAAGAAGTCTACTATATCTGCAAAGGCTTATAAGAATATGAAGTCTGGATTTAAGAAATAAGTTTCTCAAAGTCTTGCCATAACGATTGCTCTGGCGACCAAAATCTTTTTTGATCTCTTTTCATTTCTATAGAATGTAAAACTGTGGTATGATCTTGTCCAAAATATCTACCTATATCTGTTAGGTTCATATAATATTTTTCATACAATAAATTGTGGATTACATTTCTAGCTCTAACTATATCTGTGGTCCTACTCTTATTCATTAGAGTTTCTTTGTGTACTTCAAAATGTATGCACACTCTATTAATAATACTTTGTACCTGTGAAGGTTTAGGTTTTGTAATCTTGTAACCAATAATCTTTTTTATATTACTGTCTTGTATCTTTTCTTTTTGCAAAACATTAGCAGCATGTAAAAAACCTTCCGAGAACCCTACCTCATATAATCTTTCTTCTTGGCTCGTAAGAAGGTAAAATGCTTTCTTAACTTTGTATATAAAATTATTTTGGTCTAAGTGTTTTATGTGTTTATTATAGTGTGTGCTTACGTTTATAGTCATAGATCCCCTACAGATTTCTTTGTTTTTTTTATCAATGTAAACTAATGACTATTTAGCTGTCATTAATTCTTCTTTTGTCTGCTCAATTTTCCAAAACAATTTGTAAGAATCTTTTTGATACTTACTTACTTTTCTCTTGGCTTCTAGGAACTTCTCGTGTTTCTTCGCTTGAAGATCCTTGAGTTTTTGCAGACGAGATTTTATCTCTTCCATCTTTCTCCTTTTTTACTTTTGTAAAATCTACTTTTAAATTTTCAATTTTACATTCTACATACTCACCCTGTGCGTTGGGGTCGGCAGCTTTCTTTACTTCATCAAATCGTTCAACCAGTTGAAAACTAGCTTCGCCAGACTTAATTCTTAAATATTTAGTCATTTTTATCTCTTTTGTCTATATCTTTTTTGTGTAGATTAAACGTCATATCATTGTAGATAGATAGATCATGGTAGTTATCTGCCTTATAACCCTTGGTAGTTCTAAACAATTTAAGTGTCATCATGATTTGTCCTACTTGATATGGTCTTAGTTTTTTCTTTAAGTTATCTGCTAATATTAAAGTAAATAGATCAGCAAGTATAGTAAAATTATGTTGGTAATCTCCATAATCTTTTTGACGATCACTAACTATTTTTTTTTTAATCTCTTTGTCTATGTCTGTTATCTTCATAAGAATTAAAGGCGTGGCAAGGAAAAAACAATTAAGGGAGCTTTAGCAAAGAAAGGAAAGATGCTAATATGATTAACCCAAAAAAACCTCACCACACCATTGAACTACAATTCTAAATTAGTAGTTGTAGTTAGTTTTATTATATGCTGATCCTTGACCTTTTGCAAACCTGTTATTGTTAGGTGCATAAGATTGCTGCTGTCCGCTAGGCTTGGCAGTTGATGGACCAGTATTTGATGGTGAAAGGACTACATTGATAATGCCTGTGGGATTACCTTGCTCATCCATGTCATCAAATCCTGCTTGGTTGTACCAATTCTCTCCAATTTTTACACCTATACGCCAGGTCTTACCCTCTGGTGATTTTGGATTTATCGGTGCAACAAAAGATGGTCTGTTGTCTCCTGGTTGTTTGTCTTGGTTATGTGTAAGTTTTATATATATCTTATCACTCATTGTGTAACTCCTTGTTGGTTTAGTTGTGTTTCATGTGTCTCATACAAATCTGTGATCTGTCTGTACACACGAACATTATTATTAGGATCAAATAAGCCAGGATTTTCTTTTCTAAATTTCCTAAGAGCATAAATATCATTAATAGATTTTATGGCATCTCTTACTTGATTCATATCAATGTCCATATCGACATTGGCATGAGCTGTACCACTTGGTTTTTGTTGTGGAATTTTATTGGTAGGTTTAGGTTCTTCAAAAGGTTTTGCCTTGTAACCATCATCATTATCTAAACCTGTTTTTAAATTAAGTGCATTTAAGAAAGCATACTTCTTAGCATAAGACATACCATTACCAGTACCAAACTTATCTAAGTTTCCCATAGCACTACATCCTTCAATATCAACATGACTTGTAGGATCTTCGATGTCATGTATTCTCATTGAACAAGTAACCATGATAAAAGTTTCTTTAACATAGTTAGTGTAAGTACAGATAGGATATAATCCATTGTTTAGTAATGACTCCATCGCTACCTTCTGGACTTCATCGTGCTGCAAAGGATTGAAGTGCATACCAGGAACTTTCTTTCCTTTTGCTACACCTCCTGCTTCACAAGCTGCCTTATGTAATTTTTGATATATATTTAGTTTCATGCGTTTAATCCCCATAGTTTTTTGATTTGTTTTTTTTGATCGTCTATTAAATCCCTATAATAAAAAGGATGATTTAATTCTGGTGGTTCTGCAAAGTGTGCTAACTTCTCTAAGCTACCTTCACAGAAAACAATTAACTCTTCCCATGACTTTAACCTTTGGGTCATAAGATGGTATTGTTCTTTTAAATAATCTGGTCTCAACATATCGTGTCCATCATCAAAGATTGTATATTCATTTTCATTTACATAAAACAAAAAAGGTTTCTTTTGGGTGCAATGAAAATAGAAAGCAACTTGAGAAACGTGCATTGGGTCTGGATCGTTAGGTAGCTGCGTTGTTGCCATGTAGTATTCATCTTTACCTCTACGCTTTTTAATACTAACTGGTTTAGTCTTAGCTTCACCTATGATGTCATTACTTTCATAATCTATACGACCAATAATATCATGGATCATATCTTTGCTTTTGCTTGACACATATCTTTCGGCAACTAATTTTGCATCACCAAATATTTCTTTGACACATTTTTTCATGTTCTCGATTGTTGGATGTGCAAAACTAATCATCATCTCTCTTGCAAGTTTATCTTTGTCATCTACTGGTATGCTGTCTTTATCTATTTGATCTAACTCTTGTTCAAATACTTGATCATAGTTTTTATTTTCTAAAGTAATCTTTTTCTCACCTTGATATAAAACATCACACAACAATCTTTGAGCTGTGTTGTTGACTAGGTTTCCAAAAGGTGCTTTGTATCTTATCTTAAAAGTTCTTCTTAACTTTTGAGGTAAAGAATAATTACAAACTAATCTTGTAAAGTTTTGTGAGCTGCTTGGCGACCAATGATCTAATCCTTCGCCACCATTGAAATTAATGAAGTGTTTTTTTAATTGTTCTCTTATAATCATATTTCCTTTCGTTTTTTAAATATTTATACAGATAAATTTTTGCTTGTCAAACTGTTTATATACTATATATACAACCTAAAAGGATAATAAAACAAAGGAGAAATATGAAGTTAAGCGAGTACAGGAAAAAAGAAAAAATATCTCACTACGAATTTGGTAGAAGATTAAACTTAACAGGAATTAATCCTGCCACTAACGTGCAACGATGGTGTTTAGAGTCTAAGGAAAAAAGATTTCCTAAACCAAACATGGTTAAAAAAATTTTAGAAGTAACTAAAGGTAAAGTAACTTTACAAGATTTGTATCAAGCATGGTGGGACTATGAAGAAAGCAAATAAGTTTCCATACAAAAGAGTTAAAATTTATTGGGTTGATATTGTCAGCTGCTCTGAATGGATGACACTTGATAAAGCAAAAGATCAAGTATACTCTTGGTGTGAGGACCTTGGTTACTTACTTTATAAAGACCAAAAGAAACTTATCATATTTGCATCATATAGCTTTGATGATGATGGAACATTAACAGTTGGCAACACTACAGTATATCCAAGATCTGTTGTTAAAAAAATAGAAGTATTAAAATGATTGATAAAGATAGAAGTAAAACATTAACAGTTATAAGTTTAGGTGCAGGAGTACAAAGTTCTACTATGGCAATCATGGCAGCTAAAGGAGATTTTCCTAATGTTGATTGTGCAATTTTCGCAGACACAGGTTATGAACCTAAAGCAGTTTATACTTATTTAAACTTTCTTTCAAACATATTACCTTATCCAATATTTAAAGTTAGAAAAGGAAATATAAGAGATGATATGTTAGCTGCTAAAGGTACAACTAATTTTGTAGTAGCACCATTCTTTACACAAAATAAAATTACAGGTAAGAAAGGTATGGTCATGAGGCAATGTACTAATGATTATAAAATTCAACCAATTAGAACTAAAATAAGAGAACTTTGTAATGTTAAAAAAGGTAAACACTTTCCTAAAGATAAGTATGTTGAACAATGGATTGGTATATCAACAGATGAAGCTGGTAGAATGAAACCTGCTAGAGATAAGTATATCTTAAACAGACATCCATTGATTGAAGCAAAGATGTCAAGACAAGATTGTATTGACTATCTTAAAAAAGAAAAGATACCATTACCAGAAAAATCAGCTTGTATTGTATGTCCATATCACAATGATGCTTACTGGCATTTTATGAAAACTGAAAGACCAAGTGAGTTTGCTGATGCTGTTGATTTTGATAAACAAGTTAGAAATATATCTCGTAAAGAAGATGAACAACTATACTCACACAGATCTTGTAAACCTTTGGATGAAGTAGAGTTTGATAAGAAGGAAACAGATAAGCAGCTAGATATGTTTAACAATGAGTGTGAAGGTATGTGTGGAGTATGACCTACGAAGGTATGTTTGATGAGGTTGAGTGTAAGCAAGAATTAAAACGAGCAAAGAAATATATTGAGAAACAAGCTAATATAATTTTAGCATTAGAAAAAGAAATAGAAGAAAAAGAAAACGAAATAATAATAATAAAAGAAAGGTTAAAAAGTGAGAAACTTATTCGAAACAATAATTGATGTAGGTAGTGGTTTATTCTTATCTACTTTAATTCAGCTATATATATTTCCATTCTTTGATTTGCATCCAACAGTATTGGAGAGCTTTCACATAGCAGTTATCTTTACAGTTATATCTATGATGCGTTCATGGTTTTGGAGAACAGTATTTACAAGGAGGAGAAGATGAAGTTAAAACTATTAGATCTATTTAGTGGAATAGGTGGGTTCAGTTTAGGATTAGAAAGTACAGGACAGTTTGAGACAATCGCATTTGTAGAGAAGGATGAGTTTTGTCAAAAAGTATTGAAGAAGAATTTTAATAACATACCAATAGAAGGAGAAGTTAGAAATGTCAAAGGAGATAGATACGCAGCAGATATTATTACAGGAGGATTCCCATGCCAACCATTCAGCGTTGCAGGAAAGAGAAAAGGAACAGATGATGACCGCTACCTCTGGGATGAAACTATTAGAGTCATCAGAGAGTGTAAACCTAGATGGTTCATTGGGGAAAATGTTGAAGGCATTATTAACATCCAAGAAGGCGTGGTCCTCCGACAGGTGTGTGATGACTTGGAAAAAGAAGGTTTCGAAGTCCAATGTCTTGTTATTCCAGCTTCAGGCATCGGTGCGTGGCATCAAAGGAAAAGAGTCTGGATTATTGCACACTCCAACAGCAACAGAGATAGGTATGAGATCACCAGAAGCAATGGAGAAGAGAAAGAAATACAGAGAGAGTATAGGGAGAAAAACAGTACCACCTGGAAATCTATTGGAGCAGATACACATGATGTACCCAACACCAACACAAGACTCAGCGTCAGAGAGAACGAAGAAGTACAAGCAAGGGGGAACACCTCTACCACTAGCGGTGAAGATGTACCCAACTCCGACAGCATCAGACATCGAAGGTGGAGCAGCGAAGGATGTACAAATGAAAGATGGTCGTTTCTTCCGAGAGAACAAGAAGGGAGAGAGATGGGGAGTGAAGCTCAGAGATGCGATGGAGATGATGCCAACTCCAACAGCGAGGGATCACAAGGATATGGGGTATCAACCAACATGGAAACCAAGCAGAGACAAGTCAGTTCCAAGAACAGTATTGAAGAACAACAAACCTGGTGGGAAGCTCAATCCGACATTTGTAGAAATGTTAATGGCATATCCTATGAATTGGACAAAGATCGAGCCAACAGAATAAAGTCTTTAGGTAATTCTATTGTACCTCTTATTGCAAGAGAGTTAGGTTTAGCTATAATCAAGGCAGAAACAGATGGCTAGATGGACTTATGCCTTTAGTAATGGCAGCTATAACGATTGGCATAGAAAATACGATGGTATTGCTATGATTGATATAGATTCTATTGAGTGTTGTCCTAAATGTTATGAACCTTTGGCGGTCCTTGAGACTTGTTATGATAAAGGACAGAAATATAAGGCTACAACCCTTGCAAACATAGTCGGTAAACGCTTAAACATACCTGTATTTTTGGTGTTCTATAAAAAACTGACACATGACACCCTAACTTTTAGGATCAAGCGTATAACAGGCTCTCAGACAGAGTTTGAGGTTATGAACGAGAACCAATGGCTATCTATCTTGCTAGACCTCCAAGAGAACCATAAAAATACTTGTAATGAACAAGACTAGAGGATTTTTACAGCTTACATATATACTTTATCATCATTTAGATAAGGTTGGAGGGTCTAAAAAGGCTAATTGTTTATCTGTTTATCTATCTTTGATGAAATATTGTTGGAAATCTAACGATTATAGAGCTGGATTAAGGCACTCAACTATTGAAAAAGATACCAAGTTATCTAGGACCACAATTCACAGAACATTACTAACTCTTACTAAATTAAATGTGATCTCTACTATAAAAGGTAGGTCTGGTAAGACCTATCAAATTAACCCTAAGTTTGTTAAGTTTGAGAAGGGTATGTTTCAAAATGAAACACACTTGTTTCAAAATTATACATCCAATGTTTCAGATGTACAGACATTAGTAGAACATAAATACATTAACAATAAGTCTAACTCTATAGAAGAAGTTATTAAAAATCATAAAGGTAATCAACAATCTATAATAGACAATTTAGCGAAGCTCCCCCTGCTTGACTTGAAAATGGATAAGAATAATCCTTACTATGTTAAGTTAGCCATTCAGAGAAAAGAGGAATTAGCTGCCAATGAGAAAAAGACCTACGTTTCCCCTCAAAAAATCTTACAAACTCTCAATACCATAAAAAAAGAAACTAATGTAAGGTATAGAGAGAAGAGAGATTATAATATTAGAAATAATATTAAACCATGGAAAAAATAAAATTTGTTATTTAGAATATGACGTATATCTCCATAGTATGCAAAAAAACAAAACAACAAAGGGAACTAATATGTCAGATTCAGAAAACCCTCCTTAGGTTTTTAACAGAATTTCAACCTATAAAAAAACCGAAAGGTCTGTCAGAGGTTGTAAATCTTGGTAGAGGTAGGTGTATACTTCATAAATTCATAATTTATGTAATCTTACCTAGAAACGTAGAGTTGAGAGGGTGGTTTTCACTACCCTCTATCAAGTAATTATGCCAAAGATAAAGATAAGGTGTGAGGGTATATCTAGGCAAAGCGGTAAGCGATGTCGTGCAAAAGGATATTTTACCCCTACTTCAAGACGTATGCTTTGTAGATTTCATGGCGGATCTCAATCTACAGACTCTAAAACCAGGAAATACAAAGGTTTATACAACAACAAAAATGTATCTATACAAAACAAAATAAAACGATTAAAAAACTTAGTAAACTTTAGAGATAAAACAGATGAACAAATCAAAGAGCATATCCAAAACCAAGAACAACTTGCCACTCAATCTGACAGATACAGAACAAAATACTATACTCGCCACTATTTACGATGGCGGAATACCCCATATCGTAGTCAGAGACACCTTAAAGATCAGCTTGATGTCTTTTTACAAGTTCTTAGATCAAAATCCAAAGTTTAAAGAGAAGTTTAACGAAGCTCAAGAGATAGGTATAAAAACATTGGTTGAGAAAATGTTAGCAATCTTCTCCTCTGATGTAACTGAAATGTCTAATGAGGAATTACTTTTTTTGAGAGAAAAACAAAACTATTTGAAATGGTTAGCTCCAAGAGTGAGTTCTTTGTTTCAAGAAAAACAAAATCTTAATGTCAAAAGTGACAGTTCGATACGTATATCATGGGAAGATAATCAAGATGATTTGATTGATGTAGCTGCCGAAGATATAACTCCGACAACTACTGAGAGTAAAGATTAATCGTGATCGTATTGTTTCATTACAATATTAAAAGTAATATTGTGATTTGCTTGATGGCTATCTGCAAGTTCCTCAAGAATATTTACTAACCCTTTAATATTCATTCCATCACTACTTTCATATGTAGCTAACACTTGATCTGTCATTTTCTTGTCAGTTTTTTCATGGTACTTAACACCTTTTATTTCTACTTTGTAGTTGTCTATATACATTGTTTCCTTTCTCTTTTATTGTTTGTTTTCCTAGTCTTATATTTTCTTGAGTCTGTTTAATAAGTTTCATTATAAATCCACTTGTTACTTCAACCTCATGAAAATTATTTTGTTCTAATTGTTTTATCATTAAAATATTACTGATCCTAAAATAAAACCAATAAGAAATATTACTATTTCAACTCTATAATATAGACTCTTTGAGCCTATTTCCTTACGCCATTCTTTAGGTGTCTTGCCTAATACTATCATTATTTCCTCCTTTTATTATTTGATTATCTTGTTTTTCGTACCAACCATGAGGATAAATTGGTGCATCTATAGATGTTCTTTCCATTTGTCTATTGTACTCCATGTTATCTAATTTTTTTTCATTATGTATATTAGATATACAATTAAATTCGTTATTGATTGCATCAACAACAAATTTTTTACCCTGGTTTTTATTTTTTTTAGTATTAAAACAATCAAACTTATCTTTTGAATTGTTGTCAAAAAAATCTAAAAAATCATAATAATTTAATTTAGATAATTTATTTATTAATTGTTTATATGTAAAATTAAAATTTTTACCTATAATTTCTACATTTACTTTTATTTGTGCCATTTTTTATTTACCTTTCTATATTGTTATTATTACTATTACTATTGCTAATAAAAAACCTACGCAACAATAAAAATTTATATCTGTCATTTATCGGTCTTTTCTTTTTTGTTTAATTCTATTCATACAATCTTCAAGATCCATGAATAAATAGAACTTCTTTTTATATTTTTTGTTTAATATTTCTGTGATTGATTTGTAGTCTTTAGCTTTCATATTTACCTTTCTATTATTAATATGCTTGTATGATTAATCTATCAGTATTTGGAATTTCAATTACTGAAGTATTATTTTGTAAATCTTCAAGAGTCTTAATATCTTGATAATTTTCTTTTACTTCTTCTAGATTTTTATATTCATCATATTCACATCTAAAAGCGATAGGATCAAATTCCAATTCATGATCGCAATCTTGTTCGTATTGTTCAAGATGTTCAAACAATGCTTTAGTACCTTCATAGCTAAAACCATGTTTGATCATCTCATCTGTAAAAGTGTGTTCTGTTACTGTGTCTTTCATTTTTTGTTTCCTTTCGTTTTTTCTATTATATTAATTGTATAATTTATTATTGTCAAGTTTATTGGCTTTTGTTGATTTCATTGCTTAATTTAGCTAGTTGTAAAACTTTATAGAAATAATCAGTTGAATAAAGATGTTCTATAGTTTCATCATCTAGTATTTTATTTATACTAAATTTAGAACAACCCTCATGTTCTTTGAATTTATTTCTATTAAAGAAATAGATTTGCATTTTGTTATTTGCAAATGATGGTGCAATGTCATCTTTCCATGATGAATTTTGAAAACCTAAATCTTTAAGTTTTGAAATATCACAACCTAAATCATAATCTTCATTATGCCATTTTACTTTTGTATTTGTCATTTGTTGTTTCCTTTCTATTTATTATTAATTTTTTTAGCAAAAATTTCATATTCTTCTTCTTGATTGCTATATGTAATTTCACCATTTAATTCTTCTGTTAAAAAATCAATTAAATATTCATCATCACCAAATTTGTGACTACGATTTAAAACAGATTTTTTATATTGATCTGTTCCTTTTTTAGTTAATTTAATTTCAACAGTATCTTCATTAAATTTAACAACATTAAATTCAACACCTTTAAAATTAATTGATGATCTATCTATAATTAGATAAGTATCTTTATTAAAAGTTATATTCATTTTATTACCTTTCATTTTTATTTATTTATACAAATTATATATTTATTTATTGAAGTCAAACATTAAATATATTTTTTTTAATTAGATTAGAATAATTCTAATGTGTGTTATCCAGGCAACACTGTTGCAATAATATCACAGACCAAAAAACTTTGATTGATTGAAATGTTGTAAGGGTTAGAAGTAAGATTGAATAGAAAGTTGCTATCCTAATCTATAGAAAATTTTTTGTTGTTCTCGTTAAAGATCGGTCAGTATTGTTGACCTATCTTATAAAGACCATTTAAAAAGAATTTATTTAATAACAAGTGATAACATTTTCTTATCGAGACCCTAGATTGTATATATTTATAGAGTAGGATCGACTTTTTTGGATTTTGCTTATAGGGTATACCCCTCAGAACGCCACGCGTTTATTATATATATATACATGGGACTCGAGGACACCTTTATACACATACACCTTTTGCTTTCATTCCACACAGAATAAACTATATCTAGTATATGAATTACTTTTCATCAGAAGATCTAGATTGTGTTTGCTATATTGAAGAAAAAACCAACAATGTTGTAATCAAATTCTTTGGTATGCCTAATAATGACTCTGCACAACTATTTACATCTTACATTATGATGAGACTAGGATTTGAATACACACCTTTTGGAGAAGATAATTACAGCAAATCAGTTCACTAATTATGGACATCAAAATACCCTATACCCCAAGAAAGCACCAAGCCTATTTACACAAACAAATAGATAAACACAGATGGAATGTATTAGTTTGCCATAGAAGGTTTGGCAAAACAGTATGTATGATCAACCACTTAATTAGGTCAGCATTACTGTCCAAAAATAAAAACCCTAGATATGCCTACATTGCACCAACCTTCAAACAAGCAAAAAGTATTGCATGGGATTACATGAAACAGTTCACCGCCAAAATACCCCACACCAAGTTTAACGAGACAGAGCTGCGTGTAGACCTACCTAATGGTTCTCGTATCACCTTGCTAGGCTCAGAGTCTCCAGATGGATTAAGAGGTATATATCTAGATGGCTGCGTGATCGATGAGTACGCAAATGTAAACAGTAAGTTGTTTCCAGAAATCATTAGACCTGCATTATCAGATAGAAAAGGCTATTGTGTGTTTATTGGTACACCTATGGGAATGAACAATAACTTCTATGAATTATACCAACACGCACAAGGTGCTGATGATTGGTTCAACTACAAGGCAAAAGCTAGCGAAACATTAATCGTAGACAATGATGAGTTGGTCAAGGCAAAAGAGGTAATGGGTGATAAGAAGTACCAACAAGAGTTTGAGTGTGATTGGATCGCAAATATAGAAGGTGCAGTATATGGAGATGTAATTGCAAAACTAGATGATGATAAACAATTATCTAGAGTTCCCTACGATCCTGCTTTACCTGTATCTACAGCATGGGATCTCGGGGTCTCCGACCATAGTGCAATAATATTTTATCAGCAGTTAGGAAGATCAATAAGTATAATAGATTATCATGAAGAAAGAGGTCAAGGTTTACCTTACTATGTGCAGCTTGTTAAAGACAAAGATTATGTTTACAAAGATCACTTTGCACCACACGACATTGAAGTTACCGATTTTGGTAATGGCAAAACCAGGAGAGAGGTCGCCTACCAATTAGGAATTAGGTTCAAGGTCGTTCCAAAAATTCCACTAGAGGATGGCATACACGCAACCACAATGACCCTGCCTAGATGCTGGATTGATACAGACCATTGCAAAAAATTAATAGATGCGTTAAGACATTACCACAGGAAGTATATTGATAAAAATAGAATGTTTAGATCAAAGCCTGTACACGATTGGAGTTCACACGCTTGTGATGCAATGCGTTACCTTGCTGTTGGACTACAAGAAATTAATACTAGACAATCAGCTCCACAAAGTGTAGCAGATAATAGTTACAGGATTATATAATTATGGGATCAATATTTAGACCAAAACCACCAGCTTTGCCACCAGTTCAACCTGCACCAGAGCCACCTTCAACAGAAATTTCAGCAGAAGAAAAAGAAGCTATCGCAAAAGAACAGGCAGCAGTTGAAAGAAGAAGAAGAGGTAGAAAGTCTACAATACTTACTACTCCACTTGGAGTACAAGAAGATGAAGATTCAAAACTACAAACTTTATTAGGTAAATAATATGATTGGTAAAATGATTCCAAAACTACTAAATAAACCAGAAATAAAAAAGTTATTAAAAAAAACAATAAATACTAATACTAAAAATAAAAAAAAAGTTAATACCAAAACAAAAAAAACAAGATATGCTTCATCACCTAAAAGTGGAATAGTAACTTCTGGTGGTTTATTGTTAAGCAATTTAAAAATATCTAATAAAAAATTATTTGGATCATAATATGTTAGAAAAAATTAAGAAAATTTTTAAAAGAAAACCAAAAGCAAAAGCAAAACCAAAAAAGGTTGAAGAAGTTTTGGTATTAGCTGAAGATAAAACTTTTGAAAACGAAATTGTAAAACCACAAGAGAATGAGACAGTAGCTGAAACAAAATCAGAAACTAAATCATCACTAACATTCGGAGAATAATATGGGAGCAGGACCAGCAGGAAGTGGCGGATCAGATAGTAGCGATGAAAGAAAAGTCGATACTTATTCACAACAATATCAAACATTAGTTCAAAAAAAAAATAAAACTGGAAGATATAAAAATAATAATAAAATTCCTTCTGTTGGTGGTGCTGTAGTATCAGCATTAAAAGATCCTATTGATAGATATAATCTAAATAGAAGAATGAAGTTTGCTAATAAAAATAATATTAACTTACAAGGTTTAAGTACCGATCAAATTTTATCTAAAGATTTTAAATCTCAATTAGATGACAAAGGTTACACAAGAGAAACACAAGCTAAAGGCAATGATAATAGTAACAACAATACATCTACACAAACTGTTAACAAACCTGCACCAACTATACTTAAAAAAACTGCTGGTGGTCAAACTGTACAAACTACAGCACCTACAGAAGCTGAGTTATCACAAAGTGCTGCAGCAGATGCAGAAGCATACGATTTAAGAAAAACAAAAAAAAAAGGTAGATCAATGACAAGATTAACTTCATCTAAAGGTGTAACAGATGATAAATTAACATTAGGCAAACCAAGTTTATTAGGAGCATAATGGCAAGAACAGATTTAAGTAAAAGTTTATTATCAAGATACGAGAAGCTAGAAGGTCAAAGGCAAAACTGGGAAACGCATTGGCAGGAAGTTGCAGATTATATGCAACCAAGAAAAGCAGACGTAACTAAGACTAGAGCTAGAGGAGATAAAAGAAACGAATTAATTTTTGACTCTTCTCCAATACAAGCAGTAGAATTATTAGCAGCATCATTACATGGTATGCTAACAAACCCATCAACACCTTGGTTTACTTTAAGATTTAAAGATGAAGATGTTGAGAATGAAGATGAAGCAAAAATTTGGTTAGAGTCTGCAACAGATGCAATGTACACAGCATTTAACAGATCAAACTTCCAACAAGAAATATTTGAATTGTATCATGATCTAATTACGTTTGGAACTGCTGCAATGTTTATTGAAGAAGATGATGAAGATTTAATTAAATTTTCAACAAGACATATCAATGAAGTATTTATTGCAGAGAATGACAAAGGTAGAATAGATACAATCTTTAGAAGATTTAAACTTTCTGCTAGAGCTGCAGTACAAAAATTTGGTGATAATGTTTCTTCAGACATACAAGGTATCTTTAGAAAAGATCCTTACCAAGAAGTAGAAATACTACACGCAGTTTATCCAAGATCAGACTTTGATCCTAAGAAAAAAGATAAAAGTAATATGCCATTTGAATCTGTTTATTTAGAATATAAAAATGCAAATGAATTATCTATCTCTGGATTTAAAGAGTTTCCTTTTGTAGTACCAAGATACTTAAAAGCATCAAACGAAATCTATGGTAGATCTCCAGCAATGACAGCTTTGCCAGACGTTAAGATGCTAAACGAAATGTCTAAGACTACAATTAAAGCTGCACAGAAACAAGTTGACCCACCACTATTAGTTCCAGATGATGGTTTCTTACTTCCTGTTAGAACTGTACCTGGTGGACTAAACTTTTATAGAAGTGGTACTAGAGATAGAATTGAACCATTAAATATTGGTGCAAATAATCCATTAGGATTAAACATGGAAGAGCAAAGAAGAGATGCAATTAGAGCTGTGTTCTATGTTAATCAGTTAATGATGCAACAAGGTCCACAAATGACAGC
>WLWF01001612.1_pt1 | contig 17949 bp, 24 predicted proteins | sample 6718331 | NCBI WGS metagenome assembly WLWF01 (sample SAMN12718692, study PRJNA515312) | sponge metagenome | isolation source: marine sponge | host: Mycale hentscheli | place: New Zealand: South Island, Marlborough, Capsize Point | collected 2003-05-01
AAGGCAGATGATGAGTTTAAAATATAGCTAATAGGATCTACAGGGCCAAATCTTACCATAACAGGTATAAACATGAAGGCGGCTTAATGATAAATATAAACGGTAACGATTATAAACTTAAAATTACTCTTGGTTTTTATAAAAGGTTAAGTTTTCCTCAAGCGCAGCTAAATACTATTTTTGAAGATGCTAATAGATTATGTGAAGCTATTAAGTTGGCTTTATTCTTTGGTAATAAGCAAGATAAGGGCTGGGGCTGTATAGCAGATATGGAGAAAGTTATTAGTGATGAAGATTTAGAAATGCTTGATGATCCAGATCTAATCGAGAAGCTAAATAATGCTATTTATAACTCATTACCAAAATCAACTCAAGAAGCCTTAGATGAGAAAAGCAACGAAGTAAAAAAAAAATAACATTTGAGCAATATATATTTGAGCTTGAGAACTATTTATTAATGTTAGTGCCTTTATCTCTAAAAAATATTGAGGATATGGGTATTAAAGAAATAGTTGATCGTATTACTTTTTTGAACAATACAAATCAAGATAGAAAGAGAGCTGAATTGAAAAGTTTTATGAATTTAATGCATTTTACTATTTCAGCTGGCAGCTCGCCTACAAAGAAAAATAATAAAATATTTCATCGAGAAATAGATAAGATATTTAAAGACCATCAAGAGCCAGAAGAGACTTTTGAGGAAGCAATGAACTTAGTTGATAATGTCAAGAAATAAAGTAATATTTGATGTATTGGCAAACTCTAGCCAGTATAAAAAACAAATGGCAGGGGTTGAAAAGACCACCGATAAGACTAGCAAAGCTATTACAGCTAGCTTTGCCATTTCAGCCGCCGCAATAGGTGGTACGCTAACAGCCTTTGCCAAGTATGAAACAATGCTCATAAAAGTTGGCAAAACGGCAGACATTCAAGGAAAGGAACTAAACAATTTTGGCAAAGAGATAACAGCCTTATCGGCAAAGATACCACTTTCAACTAATGAATTATTGGAATTAGCTGCCTCGGCTGCACAATTAGGCGTTAAAGGTAAGGATAATATTATTAAATTTACCTCAACAATTGCCAAATTAGGTACAGCAACAAACATCGTAGGAGAGGAGGGCGCACAAGCAATAGCTCGGTTACTCAATGTTACTGGCGAAGGTGTAGAAACCGTCGATAAGTTTGCTTCTATCATAACTAGATTGGGAAATAATACAGCAGCTAGTGAAAGGGAAATACTAGCAATGGCTTCGAGAGTAGGAAAAGCCACGTCGCAATTTGAATTAGGAACAACAGCAGTGCTAGGGATTTCAGCGGCACTTAAGGAAGTTGGAGTTGAGGCTGAATTAGGTGGTTCAGCAATAGGACGTACTTTCTTAGAAATACAAAATGCAGTATTCAAGGGTGGGGATGCCTTAGATTCATTTATCAAGATATCAGGATTAACTGGCGCAGAGATAAAAGAAGTTTTTGAAAAAGATGCAACTAAAGCTTTTCAAATATTTATTGAATCACTAAATAAACTGCCAGCTGAGGAGGTTGTGGCTTCAATGGAGGCAATGGGCTTAAAAGGGGTGAGGCTAAGAGAGGTTATAGGAACTCTAGCTAAAAGATCGGAACTTTTAGCCAGTAGCCTTGCTTTAGCTAGTGATGAGGCACAAAAACAAACCGCTTTAAATGAAGAGTTTAATAGAGCAGTAGTAAGTCTTGAAAACTCATTTAAATTCATGATTAATGAGGTTACAAACCTAGCCTCTTCAATGGGTAAAGACCTTGCGCCTGCAGCTAAAGAAGTTATTGATGAAATAACAGGAATCATAAAGGGTATTAGGGAATTTAACGAGCTAACAGGTGGAGCGGTAACTACTTCTATTGTTCTGGCTGCTAAAGTATCAGCTCTGGTAATAGCTTTTAATAAACTAAAAAATATCCTGATTCTAACAGGGTTATTTAGTGGAAAATATGCCGTAGCTATGGGTGTTGCCACTGCTGCAACTCAGAAATTCTCATTAAGTGCTGCATTAGGCTCTAAGGCTAACAACGGTCTTGCTTTTAGCTTTACAACTGTAGCAGCAGCATCAAAGAGGGCTTTAGTTGCTTTAAAATCTTTTCAAGTTGGTTTAGGTGCAGTAGTTGGTGGCCTGTTTATAGCTATTGATCTAGGTTTAAAACTAGGTAAAGTAATTGGAGATTTAGGAGAGGTAAACAACTCAGAACAAGAACTTGTTAAAGTTCAAAAGCAATTAAATAACTTATTAGCAATAAGAATAAAATTAGCCAAGAAAGTAGCTGATGGAGACACAGGGGCGCAAGATAGGCTTGATAAACTAGATAGAGAAATTAATCAAAGAAAAGGCTTAATAAGAGTTCTGGAAAGAGAAGTAAAAACAAGGGCAGAAGCAAGGGCAAAAAAAGGTGCTGGGCCAGAAGTTCCAGAGATACCAGAAATACCAGGCGTAGAAGGTGAAGGGAGTGAGGCATTCAAATCAGCAGAGAAAGATAAAACTGATATCTTAGTAAAAGAGATAGAAGCTAGGATTGCAGCAAGCGAAAGAGAGGCGGAACTTCTAAGTGGTATTCAACAGGGTATGAGTGATGAAGCTATAAAATTAGCAGAGAACACCAACAGACAACTACAGGAAATTGACAAAAAGAAATTAGAGCTTGACAGGATTAATCAAGATCTTTCAAGAACAGGAATTGACGAAAACGAAAAGTCAATCTTGGAACTAAAAAAGAGTGCCGCAGAAAGAGAGTTAGTATTACTTGAAGATACATTTAACAAGCAGCAAAAGAAGACAGTTGAGCAAGAAGCCCAAGATATGAAGTCAAGAATTGCTGCAAAACAGATCTTAAATGAAGCCCTAACAGGACAAGAGTTGATGTTCCTAGAAGAAAAAAGGGAAAGAGATGAAGAAAATAGAGAGGTAGACCTAGAATTGATGGCGGCTCAAACTGAGGAGGATTTGGTATTCCTACAGAATAAACTAATGACAGAGGAAGAGGTTAAAGATTCCGTAAGACAAGAGCGACTAACAAAAGAAGCAGCTGCACGCAATAATAGACTAAAAAACGAAGCTAAATTTGGCAAGAAAGTAGGAGCTATGCAAACCTTCTTTCAGAGTGAAGAAATAAAAGGGGTTCAATCAACACTTGGAATGATTGGTCAGATTAGAACAAAGGAGGGGTCAGCCGCTGGTAAGGCGCAGAAAGCTTTTGCAATTGCTGATGCTGCGATTAAAATACCTCAAGCGGCCTTTTCAGCATATACAGCTATGGTGGGGATTCCTTTTGTAGGCCCTGTATTAGCACCCATTGCAGCGGCGGCAGCCGTTGCTATTGGAACGCAGAATTTAAATTCTATGAGATCTAGCCCTACACCGTCTTATGCCGTGGGTACTGATTTTGTGCCTAATGATTCACTGGCTCAAATCCATGCTGGGGAAGCAATAGTTCCAGCGAAAGAAAATCAGTTTCTGCAAAGTGGTAATTTAGTTTTAAGCAGCCCAGAAGCAGTAAATGGGAACAATACAACAGAGGAAGTTGCGCCAGTTGTAGTATTAAATTTTGATGGCGCAGAATTTAATGGAAGTGCAAGCGATCAATTTATAGATGAAACTTTTAATAAAATGGCTATTGGAATAAATGAAGGAAGACTAGCAGGCTTTGAAGGTGCTAAATTATCAGTAACAGGGAGGGGATCATGAAGTTCTTAAGTGGAAATATTTTAGGAAGCTATAATCGTCAGAACTCTATAAGTTCATCAAGTGGCGATCCTTATGCAGCCTTTGCGGATACTACAAAGTTTAATTATCTGAGTGAAGGGCAGGCTACTGATGGAGATACTGTATTTTTACAGCAAGAATTTTCAGAGGTCCAAGAAATTGATACAATAATACTTTTACAGGCTAATTTTGCTGACTTTAAGATCAGCATTGCTTCTGGTGGTGCTTTTACTGATGTTACTGGTGATGCGGTTTTAACAATTAGTCAAGATGGGGTTAGTAGATATTATAAATTTAGTACTCCTATTGAATTTACTGAGATTAGGTTTGAAGTTGATGATACAATTATTGCTGATGAAGAAAAATCTTGCGGAGCAATACTTGGTATGCTAGAAATTGGATCTATAGAGAGGTTTAAATCTGTGAAACCTAAAGGCATGATTCAGAAGAAAGTTTTAAAGCTGGATTCTGGCGGTGTTGCGGTTTTGAATAAAGGAGATATACACTGGGAATTTAATATAAATACCGATCTCGTATCAGTTCAAAATGAGATTGATATTGTTGAAATAATACAGAATAGAACGCAAGATTTTTTCTTCTGGATCAATGATAATTACGATGGTGAAGAGTTAGTTAAGCAAGAGCCTTATAGGTTCCAAGACTTTATAAGATGCGCTTATACAGGCGATTCTTCACCTGCTTTTTATAAGAACTATCTTAACTTGACAGCTAAGAATGATTTAAAATTCGCTCAAACAGCAAAGGTTAATTATTTTAATCCAAATGAGTAATGGGATATACAGCTACATATGAAAGATTTAATGCCTTACACTCAGATCTTAAGATAGAAATCAAGAGAGTAAATAGCTTAGGTGTTTATGAGGCGCAATGGGTGGATTTGGAGAAGCTGATTGCCAATGAAATAGTTGTCCAAAGCTCAATACCTACAATGAGCTATAAGCTACCCAATGAGAGCTTTAGTTATGGAGTACTTAGAGTTCCTGATTGCACATTAAAGCTACTCTCTATAAATGGAGAATTTTCTAGTCAGGAGAATGAAGAATCTATCTTTAAGGATTTCATAAGACATAAAAGCTTGGTAAGAATATCACACGGCTATAAAGACCACAACACAGACTTATTTGATTATATTGAAGTTTATCAGGGCTTTATAAATGAAAAAAGCAGCAAAACTAAGGTTAGCAATGACAATACATATCAAGATTTATTTATTGAAGATCTCCTAACTTTCTTGATGAAAGAATACACGAGATCAGATTTTGCAGATGTTACAGCTCCTGTTTTAAATGATATGCTTTTTGAGCTTTTCAACAGACCAGAATTTACGGACTTTTTAGAAGTTGATATTGAGAATATCAAAGCTGGTTATGATGTACAAAATGTTGATTTTACAAATATAGAAGGTCAAACCCAATGGCTAACAATTGTACAAGATTTATCAATAGGGCATTCTTATCTTTACCAAAAGAAAGGAGTGTTATATTACCAAAGTATAAATGATAGACCTTTTAATACCAATGTAGATAGTACATTTGAGGATTATTTATTTCAAGATGGTGAAGAATTTCTTTTTCAAGATGGTGAAAAGTTTTTATTTAACAAAAAAATACCAATAAACTTTGGTGTTGATAAGATAATTAAATTTACTGGGTTCGGCGATGGTGTTGATGAAGTTTTTGAAAGGCTATACTGGGAAGATACAGCAATATCTTTTATATCACCTACCAATACATATAATAAGACCAAAACATTCAATATTGAATCAATAACAGATGCAGATGATAGAGCTAACGTATTAGCAACAACTGGCACAAGAACATCAAGATTAAAACCAAAATTTAAATTAAAGGTTGCTTTATTTGTTGACCTTAGTATTTTAGAAGCTATAGAGATCACGGCAGGCGATTATTTAGAAGATGGTGGCTTGGTTTGGGATCTTGGAAGTTGGGATGAAGAAAACTGGGGTGGAACACTAGGAGCATCTTTTGCTGAGAATGGTACATCTTGGGTTATAAAAGAGATAAAGCATAACTTCCAAGCATTAACTACAGAACTTTTAGTTGAATCAATATAAACCAGAGCCTCCCCGCTGAAAAATAGAATAGTATGCCTATTAATATCTTCAATAAATATACTAAAGCTAAATCTGGTGAGGTTAATAATAATTTTAACCTAATTGCTGGTAACAATCTAGTTGCTTTTAATCCTATTGATGGCTCACCAGTTACAGGTTTTAATATTGGAGATCTTACTAGGGTTTCAACAGGATCATTATTAAATAGCACTCTGGTTAGAAGTGGTGAAGAGTTGATCGTTTATAATGCCGCTGGCGTAGAAATAGGCAGGGTTACTTATGACGAACTACTAAATCAAGGTCAAGCAACAACCACTATAAAAGGTGCTGCTTTACTACCTAAAGTAATAACTATTAAGAATAGCACTATAGATCCAAATAAAGATATGGAATTTAGTGCAGGTGTAATGCAGTTTAATGATGGATCTGGTCAAGCTGCTACAAACGGTATAATAAAAAGATTAGATGCGGACTTTGCTATAGGAACAAATCAAGGTGGAATGCCTGCCACAGTAACAAAAAGTGGAACTTATACAAGTCTTGGAACAGCGGTTACAGGTGCAGGAAGCTCTTTCGATACTGATTTTGAAGTAGGAGATGTAATTTTTAGTAGCTCAAATAGTATAGGCAGAAGAATTACGGCAATTGCTGATTCTACTAATTTAACAATAGAATCAGGATTTCCAGTTAATGTGTCTGGCGATAATGTAGAGAAAAACGGATTAGCTCCAAACACCACCTATTATTGCTTTACTATCTCAGATGAAGATGGACTAAATACTGATGCAGGATATGATACTCAATTAGATGCTTCTAATTTATTAGCTGATGCAGCGGTTTTGTTAAACACTTTAGATAAATTCCAGAAGACTGCCAGCCTTCTTACTGATGCATCAATTAATATTAGGGGCGGTATTTATAAATTCAATAGAGATGGTAGTTATCACTTTAGACATAATATTGGTGGTGGAATTCTTGATTTTGATGACCCCACGCCAGCTCTTGATGTAAGGACTCCATTTATAGTTTCTGCGCCAGCAAACACCCTTGCAATAATGCAAGCTTGGATTAATGATAATGATACCTTCACGTCTTGGGCGTTACTCACATCAAGCTTTCAAACCGATGAAGCACCTAGTGCCAGTAATTGTACGTTGGTTGCTGGCGAGACTGACTCAGTCAATATTTCATTGCTAACTAATTCATCACGCGAAATATTCTATAGAACTAATGACAGTTCTTTAGATTATTTTAGAGTAAGGACGTTGGGATGGTTTGACAATAATATATAGATAAGCAAGAAAAAACATAATGGCAAAGAAATTACCAGAATTAACAAATGAACTAACAGAGCTATCAGATAATGATCTTATACATGCTGTAGATGTCAGCGATCCAACAGAAGATGTTACTGGGAGTAGTGGCAAGGTTAAGGTATTGAGCCTTAAAAGTACTATAGGTGTAACTCAAGGTATTCCTGAGTGGAGCAGTACGGTAAATTATAATACTGGCTATCTAGCCAGAGAAGCTGGCACTACTAATATTTATAAATCAATAACAAACACTAATATTGGCAATGCTTTAAGTGATGTTGTCAACTGGGAGTTTTTAGGCGATTTAAAAAATCCAATACAAGCAACAGAAACAGACTCAGGTATTGCAGAAATAGCAACACAAGCAGAAACAAATGCAGGCCTTGATGATACAAAAATATTAACACCAACTAAATTAGCTAATTCGGTTTATACAAGCTCAGTAGCTAGTCAAGCAGAAACAGATGCAGGAACAGTAGATGATAAATATACATCACCTTTAAAAATCAATGAAGCTAAACAATTACAAAGTTTTGCGACTTTATGTTCTGAAACTGGTTTAAACACAACTATAAATCCGGGAAATGATTTAAATCTTTTAACTTTATTAACAGAAGCTAATGAGTCTTTAAAGAAAGAAACTTATTTTGATTTAAAAGATACTTCAAATGTTACTATTACAAACTTTTTAGATGAAACAAATAATAAATTTGTTTTTCCTTCTAATTTAAATACTTTTAATAAAACTTATAAAGGGTATATTATAAGAGTAAATTGTCTTGCTGATTTTGACGGTGGAAATAATGATACAGAAGAATATAATTTTAGAATAAGAAGAGTTGTTGATAATTCTATTATTGATACAAGAGTATTGCCTAGAGTAGAACTTAATAATGTCAATAATAATAATAGGGGCGTATTATTTCAAACCTTTGTAAATACTGAAACAGATCCTTATGTTTTAGATGGAATGTATATTGATATTGATGTTCCTGCAAATGGAAAGGCAATTACATTTAATGAATTATCTATATTAATACAAACAATATAAATTATATAGAATTATGGCAAATCCTAATTTAACAATTTTATTTAAAAACCAATTCTTCTTCTGAAATTTATTACAGGTCTAATGATGGTGTTGCAGACTATTTTATAATAAAGACACTAGGCTGGATTGATAATAACTTATAATTTAAAATAACATGACACAACAATATAGATATAATACAGAAACAGAACAATTTATAGAAGATAAGAGTGATCTTGGAATTTCTTTTTATCAAGCCCCGTGGGTAGAAGCGACGCAAGAGCAAGCAGAAGCTTATGAATTACAAGAAGCTAAAGACAATAAAATAGCTAAAATTCTAATAAATAGAAACAATTGGATGCATCAACCTGTTACTTATAAAATAGACTCTAAAGATACAGAGTTTAAAGCAACACAAATAGCTGGTTTAAATCTAATAGCAGCAGCAAGAAGCCCAAGAAATATTAGTACAGGCACTATTAATTGGTTAGACAATAATGATAATCCAATTTTATTGACAATAGCGCAAGCGGAAGGAATAATTGATTTGATTGAAGATCAAAGATCTTATTCTTATTTCCGCCAAGCCACCCTTAATAAAGAAATAGAAAGTTGTAATTCTATTTCAGAGATTGAACAAATTGACATAAGTTTTTAATGAAAACAAACCAAATAACCCTACAAGATCTATTTGACAACCTAAAAGATGGTGATTTCTGCGCTTTCTACGCTAAAAAGTGGTGGCAGTATTTCGCTAAGTTAATATTTTGGGTAACTGGTGTTAAAGTTAGTCATATCGCAGGTGTTTTTGATGTAAAAAGAAAAGATAATATATTAACCTTTAGCGTTGGCGAGCAGTTAGTAGAAGAAGGTAGGGTAACTAATACTTATATGATAGTACATACAATGGGCGATTATCTAATAGATTCTAGATTCAAAGATGATTCAAATGATTTCTATTACCTGCCTAATGCTAATAAAATAACTCGTAGCCAGAATAAAGAGTTAAGGGAATATTGGAACACTAAAGATGATTATAATTTTAGCGAGTTATTATTAACACCTAATTTCATTTATAGATTATACAATTGGTTTAGGAAAAAACTAGGGAAGAAGCCTAAAAAAATTTATGATGGTGTATGTTCAAGTGCAGCAGCTCAATCAATGAGGGTTGTAGGAATCACAGATAGCAAGTTTAATGATAAAGTACCCAACCCTAAAGAGTTCATTAGTTTTAGCTATATAGAGTCAATAAATAAGGTTAATACATGAAAGAAAGAATTAATGTTGCAGATCAAATAAATAATTTTGGCTTAGGGATTGTTTTTGTTGTATCAGGTTTTTTTGTTTATATATTTGCTAGGTTTGGTAAGTGGTTAGCCGATAATCTTTGTCAGTCTATTATGGATAAATACACGTCTTTAGTCAGAAATGAGGCAAAACAGATAGCAGAAGAGAATGTAGGCAAATTGGAAAAAACAATTAACTCTACTATATCTGAGATGCGCACGGATATAAAAGAGATTAAAGATAGCATGAAAACTGAAAAGCAGCGCAATCATGATTCTATTGCAAAGAATGAAGGAGTGCTTAATCTTTGTTTAGAAACACTTAAAGAATACAGGGGGGCTTTAGATGCTAAGAATACTAATAATAATATTACTACTAACAAGGACAGCTAACGCCCTAACTATAGGGACTGGCTTTACTTATACTAAAAATAAGCAAGTAGTAAGCCAACAATATAAACCAACCTTTACTATTGGTGGAAGTTGGGAATATAAGAAAATTAATCTAGCTATTAATACTAATAGATTTGCAGTTAGAAGCAATGATTTAGTTTTAAAAAGTGGATTAAAAGTAAAGCAAACTGTAAGATTTGATGGCTTACAATTGGGATATAGAATAAATAGATTTATTCCTGCTCTATTTTTAGCGAATGTTAAAATTGAAAAGAAGTTTTTAAATCAAAAGACTACAAATAACTTGCTTGTTTCTGGTTTTAGTGTAAACTATTTACTCACTAAAGACTTATCTTTTGGCTTTGGCGGCACTACTAAGAATGAGGAAGGGCAGAGTTTTTTTACAAATATTACTTATAGATTATGAAAACTAAATGGGCATTAATTGACAGTATAGTCAGAAGAGTTTTAAAGCATAAATGGACAAGAAGGGCTTTGGCTATTAGTATAGTTCTTTGTAGCATAACAGCTACAATTATCGTAATGTATGAATATGTTATAAAATGATTAAGAAGATAGGAGCAATTATATTATTTATTATTGGAATTTTTACACTTGGTAAGTTTAAAGGAAAACAGGATGAAAGAAATAGACAAAAAGATAAGGCGATCAATGCGGTTAAAGATGCTAAAAGGATTTATAATCGTAACAGTAAGCTTAGTCGTGCTGATAAGCTTAAACGCCTGTAGCACTACAACAGATAACTTTGAGCTATGGGGAGAGCCTATTTGCTTAAACAAGAGAGAGAAGGAAATAATAAGCAATAAGCATGTTGATTATTTTCTATTACATAATGAAAAATTAGGAGTTAAAAAATGCCAGTAGGTTATAGTGAAGAATACGGAGATATGATATTAAGTTTAATGGATTTATTAGAGTATGCAGAAAGTTAAACTAAAAAGAGAAATAATAAGCAATAAAGCTGTATTAGGAAGTTTAGAGCTAGAGGGTAAAGAAATTGCCAAAACACTTGAAAATCCATGGTTAAATAATGAGCCTTACATTTCATGTATTCCAGTAGGAGAATATATAGTGAAGACATATTCAAGTAATAAATATCCAAATGTTTGGGAGCTTCAAGATGTAGAAGGTAGGTCTTATATATTAATTCATAGTGGTAACATCGAGGAGCATACACAGGGTTGCATTTTAGTTGGTAGAAAGTGGGGCTTTTTAGGTGAAAATATAGCCGTGTTAGACTCAAGAAATACTCTAGAAAAATTAAGATCAATTCTTGATGATGAATTTTTATTAAATATAACAGAATAAAGCTATGAGCATAACAAGGGGAGGAATGACTAAAGAAATCACAAGAGGCATATTGGCTGGTGATGTTGCTGTTACGCAAACTAAGTTTATATCAACTTGGCTTACAACAAATGCAGGTATATCAGCCAATGATGAAATAGCTTTACCTGTAGAAGCAACTTCAACATTTCCTTTTGATGTTATTTATAATGGATCTGTAATTAAGACAGTTACTGCTGTTGGTGATAATGTAGTTATTTTTCCAGATGGCTCGGGTTCAAAAACAATAGAAATAGACGCTCCAATAGATGGTTTTACTTTTAATAATGGTGGAGATAAACTAAAAATTACTTCTGTTAGTAATTGTGGTCAATTAAAAGTAGGTAATAGCGGTGGATATTTTCGCGGCTGTACTAATTTAGATTGGGCGGCTACAGATAATTTAAACTTAAGCGGTACAACTAATTTTCACAATGCTTTTTCTGGTATATTATCAGTATCTGGCAGCATGAACGGATGGAACACCTCAACAATTATTACTTTAGAAGCTTGTTTTGCAGGCTCTAAGGCAAATCCTTTAATAAATGGTTGGGATGTTAGCAATGTTACCACAATTCAATCTATGGCTCTTAATGCTATTAATTTTAATAGCCCATTAAATCAATGGATTACAACCAATTTAATAGATTGCTCTTTGGCTTTTGCAAACTCAGCGTTTAATCAACCAATTAATACTTGGAACGTTAGCCTTGTGCAGCAAATGGATAAAATGTTTTTTGATACTCCTTTCAATCAAGATTTAGATTTATGGGATGTTAGCAGCGTAACAACTTTCGCAAATATGTTTGCAGTAACTCCATTTAATTCAAGTGTTGCTGGTTGGGTATTATCCAGTGCGACTACAATTGAATTTATATTTAGCTCATCATCATTTAATAATTCATCGATCACAACTTGGGATGTTGGTAATGTGGAGAATTTCTCAGAAGCATTTAGCGGCACTAGCATGAACCAGAATATTTCTGTATGGAATATGATTTCAGCAACTAATTTATCTGGAATGTTTTTAACAAACTCGGTTTTCAATCAGCCTGTGGGAGTTTGGAATATTAGCAATGTGACTAATTTAAATAGCACTTTCAAAAATGCAACAGCGTTTAATCAAGCCTTAAATGCCTGGGATACTTCAAGTGTCGTTGATATGGGTGAGACTTTCTCTAATTCTGGCTTTAATCAGCCTTTGAATTCATGGAATACTTCGTTAGTCACTGATATGAATAGTATGTTCAGCAACACCTCATTTAACCAAGCAATAGGGGTTTGGGATGTTCAGAGTGTAGTAAATATGAGCGGTATGTTCTTTGGATCAGCATTTAATCAAGCAATTAATAGTTGGGTTACAACAGCCCTTGAGAATATGCAAAGCATGTTTCAAAATTCAGCATTCAATCAGCCTATTAATTTATTTGATACTTCAAACGTTACAAATATGAGTGCTACTTTTGATTCAAACACTGTATTTAATCAAGATATAAGTGCCTTAGATTATAGCCAGGTAACATCTTTCGATTTTTTCGGCATTTTTGGCTTCTTGAAAGGAGCAACGGCGTTCTCAACAGCAAATTATGATTTATTATTAATTGCTTTGGATGCTCAAACTGTTCAAAGTGGTTTAACTTTTGATGTCGCTTCTCAATACTCTGTGGGAGCAGCCACAACAGCAAGAGCTAATCTGATAGCTAATGATTCATGGGTTATTAATGACCTTGGTCAAGCTCCCTAAAAAGGAATATCATCATCTAATTCAACCTCTTTAGCACCTTGAAACTCATTCTTTATAGTACCCTCAATGCTGTGATCTGAATCTTGAGAATTTGTAAAATTAAGTATTTGTAAGTTTGAGTTATAGTTTTGTAGAACTATTTCAGTTGTGTATTTTTCAATACCGCTCTTATCCGTCCATTTTCTAGTTTGTAATTGACCTTCAATATAAAGCTTAGAGCCTTTTTTAACATAATTTTTAATTACTCCAACTAAGCCTTGAGAAAAGACTGTTATTCTATGCCATTCAGTCTTAACCTGCTTTTCACCAGTGTTTTTATCCTTCCAATTTTCTGTAGTAGCAAGTGAAAAGTTGGCAATTTCTCTACCATCTTGTGTTGCTCTTATTTCTGGATCTTGGCCCACATTACCAATTAATGTAACTTTATTTAATGACATATTTTATTTATTTTGATTATTATTATTTAATTAAAAAAACATGTTCAACACATACACAGGCTAAACATATTCTAAACATATTAGCAGAACCAAATCTATTCTGACTTATCAAATAGATTAAGTAAAATATATTTCCATTTTATAATCTTGTTTAATTATTATTATCCGCCTTGTGTAAAATCAACAAACTCGCCAGCTTGTAATTGTTCAACCATTGGAGGGGTTACATCACTATCTTTATTTTGACTAACTCTTAGGGCGTGTCTTTTATCAAATTTCGCTATGTAATGAAATCCTTTTGCACAAATAGCCTTATCCATTTTCTGAATTATCTTGCAATTAGTTTGTTCTAATTCTGTTTTTAAAATAGTAAACTGATTGTTTATAATTCCTCTGTCATTTAAAAGCTCGTTAAGCTCGTTATCTGCCATAATTTCACCATATTTATCTGGTTGCATCTTAGCTAGCATTTTCTTTTCACGCATCAATTTATCTTTGTTATCGCTTAGACTAGGTAGTATTACTTTATCCATTGCCTCTTGGAAGCGTTTTAAAGCTAGTTTACAAATGTTTTGGATTGTTTTGTTGGCTTTGTAGGTGTAGGTGTATAGGTTGTAGTATTTATCAACACCCTCTTGAGCTTCATTTAATATTTCATATTCATGCTCTATATTTTGGTCTATATATTCGGCAAGATTAAGCTTACCTAAAATCTTACCCTTAAAAAAATCATTATCAAACTCTTTTTCTTTTGGTGCTAAACAAGCTAACAATCCCCAGTCATTACCACAAACTAACATATTGTATTGGAGTTGGAAAATGTAAGCCCAGCGAGTGCCTGCCTCTGCCTCAAAATTAAACTGATAAGGCGTTGTTTTGACTTCCAACATACCTTTGCTAGCCTTTATTTCCTTTTTATCATAATCAATAAAATCTTCTTTAGCTTCAACAAAACCATCGGGAGAACAAGCAGCCAACTCGTGAATATCAGAATTAATTATAAAATCTTTTGATCCAGTTGCAACAAAATTCTTGTTTTCTTGGTTAAATCTGTTTATAATATAATCTTCCATACCAAGTCCAAATTCACTATAAACAGGATTAATTGGATCTGGTTTTACATCAAATTTCTTTTCAAGATAAGTCTCAAGAGCGGTCTTGAAAGTGTCCATCTCAATTTTTACTTGCTCAAGTTCTTTTTTGGTGTAATGAGTGCAAACAGAAGGTATTTCTGATCCGCCGATATATTTACGCTTTTCTGTTAGCCACTCTTGACTTTGTTGTTTAATTGTCATTTTCTAAAATATCTATTATTTCCTCTATCTTTTTATCAGAAACTCCACTATAATCTAAAAATCTTTTATCCTCTCCTTTATTAAAAGTGATTGCAGTCTTAATGACCGCAAGAAATATCAAAAACATTACAATAGCATTTACTAAATAACTATTGCCTATAAATTTATAATTAAACCAAAACAAGAATCCAACAAGTCCTAGACTGAATATATCATTTATTGCTGATTGAAAAATTGACTCTCTCCTGATTTTAATTTGTTTTATTGACTTATCTATAATCTTACTCATGCATTCCTCCTATTAATATTATTTACTTATCCAATCCAATAAACCTAAACTACTCTTTGTTAATAGTTTTTTAGCCTTATTTTTCAAATCCTCTTTATTATCCAAATTTTCAGCAAATAAATAAATTACTGACAAAGGAATATCAAAAGCTTCTGAATATTTTTGCAAAGTTTCATTAGTTGGGTTTTTAATCCCTTTTTCAATTTGCGAAATATAAGAGCGACTTATGCTAATCTTTTTACTTAACTCCAATTGGGTTAGTTTGTTAAAAGTTCTTATATGTTTCAATATTTTTGGTAAATTATGCACAAATCCTCCAAAGATTATTTGCTATTGTTAAACGATTTGTTAAATCATTAACCTTCTTTTTTGCATAAGTTAAACTATAAGAATGCTCTCTTTCATCTGGATTTTCTTTATAAAATTTATGTAATTGAGTTGCACTTTCTAAAGCCTTTTCAATTTCAAGTAAACAATCTGGGGTATCGACAGGTAATTCTCTTTGCAGTTGATTTTCAATATTACTTGCTTTCCACTCATGAACCTCTGCTTTTTTACTATGTTCAACACACTTATCCATTCTTTTGGCATTTCTTTCAATTAAACCCCTGTGCCTCTTTTCGCTATGATGACCAATTTTAATTGGCTCAGCTAATACTAAAAAATCCTTGCCCTCTTGGCTCGCTTCATAACATTTATCTGATTTCTTTTCTTGAGATTCTGCCCAATCTTTTCTTTTTTGAATTCTATTTTCTAAAATTGTTTTTCTGCTTTTTCCATCGCTTCGTAAATATGAATAATAGTTTTTACCATTTTTTGACAAAACTAATTTATAGATAATTAATTCTATTTCTTTTCCATATCTTGTTTCATAATTTACAAGATCATCCTTTTTATAGTCATTTTCTGTTTCTAAAACAAAGACTTTTGGCTTAGATGAATATTTTTTTAAGATTTCAGACATATTTTTTATAATTAAATTAATAATGTAACTATATATTAACTCAATGTTTCTATATGTCAACAATTAATTTCATATTTTAGTATTATTTTACTCATCACCCCCCTTGTTATTTAATATTTTATCCGTCATTTAATTTTTAACGCAATGAATGTTACTGACAGTTGCCATGCCAGATGATGTGATGTAACATGTATTATTTCTAATAACATCTTCACAAGCCATCACTCCCTTATGTATAGTTCTACAATTTTTTGGAACTACTTTTTTAATTGCATATCCTGCGTTTACTTCTACAGGAAATAAAATAACCAAACCTAAGCATATTTTATATATTTTACTCATCACTCCCCCTCCTCAAATTCTAAGTTATCTGGTAAGTTAGCGGTTTTAGAAACATCTTTTATCTCAAAGTCTTTATTGTCATGTTGTTCTAAATTAGATAATTGTTGAATAGAGCTAAAATGTATCTTGCAAGCTCTTCTAATTAAAGCCACTTTTGCCTTTTCTTCAAACCAAGCATTCCAAATAAAAGCTTGTTTTGCACAATCTTTAATCTTGTTAATCTCATCAATATTCATCACCTCGCAAAAACTTAACTTCTTTTCGCCTAGTGAGTAAGATATATAGCAAAAACCCCCTATAATTTTATCTCTTTTTGCAAAAGGATTTTCAACATCTAAACTATAAGTAGTAAGATCACCCTCTTTTTTTAGAGTAAATTTATCACCTTCATAAACTAATCTACAATCAATATTAGCATCTGGATACGCTCTTTTAATGGCATAGATAAAACCACGATAACCAACCTGTAAATTAGCTTCTAATTGTTGCTTATCTTTGTTAAAATATCTCACTAAATGACAATGTTGCCTTGCATCAACTTCTAGTCCTAGATCGTGAGCTTGCTTAATTGAGCTTACAATACTATTGACCGTGCATTGTGATAAATCTTTCTTTTGATCTCCTGCTGTTTTCTGAATCTCATTCAAAATATTGGTGATGTATTTATCTTTACTGTTAGCGAAGATATTACCTATTACGCTAGATTGAGATAATCCGTCTTTAATTGTCAATATTCTGTCTTTACTCATTTTTCACTTATTTTGTATTTAATAATTTCTTAATGCTCTCAGCATTAGCACTTTTACCAAAAGCATTTTTGCGTTTTCTTTTAAAGAATTTCTTGATTGCATTAATTAGCTTTCTCATTTGTCCAAAGAATTTTTAATAGCCTTCGCCTTCGCCGTTGCCGTTGCCGTAGCCGTAGCCGCCGTAGCCGTAGCCGTAGCCGTTGCCGCAGCCGCCGTTGCCGTTGCCGCCGTCGCCGTCGCCGCCGCCGCCGTTGCCGCAGCCGCCGTTGCCGCCGTTGCCGTTGCCGTAGCCGTCGCCGTCGCCGCCGTAGCCGTCGCCGTCGCCGTCGCCGTCGCCGTTGCCAATTACAACTACTGAATGGTTAAATTCATTATTAAAACTAGACATTTTTCCATTTTTCTTTATTGCAGTTCATAAACAGAACTATATTTATTGTTAAAACCTCAATATCTGGACATTTATCAAGTACAGTGTCCTTTAACTCACCATGATAAGCTAACTCTCCTAACCCGTTTGTTGTTCCCCAATTCCGAATCACAGAAGCATTGGTAATAAAAGTTTTTTCCGCCTCTTCTCTTACTCTACCAACAACAATCCATCCCCTCTGCAAAACAACAATTCGTAATTCACTAGGTTTAAAATCTTGATCTATATCTGATTCTTTAATATAGGTTTCTCCGTTAATTTCTAATTTATTCATTTTATTTTTTATTTAAGTTAGTATTAAAAAGCCCTAGCCAGACCAAGCCCAAGCCCCAGACACAGACCAAGACCCAGACCCTTTTCTGTTTTTTCCTTTAATCATTTTTGTTTTGATTTTAAATTTATTTTAAGTTAGTATTATTAATTTCTAAGTTCTTAACAAAATATACAATAGCCTCATTAACAAGATAATTTAATGATCTATTTTCCTTTTTAGCTTGATTAACAAGC